>Ga0164242_10001649_pt1 | contig 26449 bp, 26 predicted proteins | sample OricomgcompostMG_FD_108783 | JGI IMG/M metagenome (GOLD analysis project Ga0164242, IMG submission 108783) | Miracle-Growth compost microbial communities from Emeryville, California, USA - Original compost - Miracle growth compost (MG) ...
GAGATTGCCGCCCAAGAATTTGAACAACTCCAAAGCTTGATTGGCGAGATTCGCTTTATTACCAGTGAACTTCCAGGAAATGAGCGTTACAACCTTTTGTTTGAAGATGACGCCTTAGTAAAAGAAAATCTTGCCCTGATTAAACAGCTGACAAAAATTAAAGACGTTTTCGAAACAGATCAGCCACGTGGCTTACGCCTTGCTAATAGTGGTCGCCAAGCTTGGCTCGATCTTTCCGATAAAACGCTTAACGAACACCAAACAAACCTTGAAGCGCGCCTCGCGGAAACTCACCACGACATCGCAGCTCTCGAAGGACGCCTCGCAAATGATGGCTACCTCCAAAAAGCGCCAGCCGCTCTTGTTGAAGAATCACGTCAACAACTAAAAGAAAAACAGGCGCTGGTTGAACGCCTGCTGCATGAACTTGAGGTAATTAAACTCGGCTAATTTACAATGACGGCCAGTGATACTCGCTGTTGCCATCGAGCCGTAAGCCACCTTTTTGACGAAGCTTGTCATCTTCCATATCATTACGCTTTACAAAGCGCGGCTGGGCTTCATTAAACTGATTAAGCGTTTGACCAATGCTGACCTCTTCAACGTGCGTGTGCTGCTGCTCATTGATCCCAAATCCGACACTTAAGGTCGCCGCGGCAATTGGTAATGCCACCAGCGCCGCTTTATCAACAGTGGTGTCGTGCAAGAAAATGCCAAACACGACCATCGCCGTAAGAACAATTGGCGCAAGCTTGATTGGTTGGAACCAGGTGGGTGAAAAGTGCAGCATTGTTTGTTTTTATCGTTTAATAACGGTTTATACTGGTAGATTAGCATAAACTTTATAAGATGTCAAGTAGCTGTTATTCGTGATGGTAGGGTCGGCCGGCAGCAATTTCCTGGCTACGATAGACTTGCTCAATCAGCAGAAGGCGCACCAGCTGATGTGGAAAGACGAGCGGGGAGAGCGACCACACAAGATTAGCCCGATGCCTCAGCGTCTCATTCACGCCGTACGCCCCGCCAATAATCAACGACACCGGCCGGACACCGGTCAGTTGCTCTTCTAGCAGGTGGCTCAAATCGGTCGAGCTATACAAACGACCCCGTTCATCAAGTAGAATGACGTAATCGTTTGATCCAAGCTTTGAAAATATGCGCTCAGACTCTTCTTGGCGCGCTTCTAGGCCCTCGCGAGCCGAATGCGGTAAAAGTACCCATTCTACGTCAAAAGGACGTTTTAAGCGCTTCTGGTAACGTTCGATGCCCTCCGCCACCCAGTCCTCGTGTTTTTTTCCAACCGCAATTACTCTCATATCATCATTGTAACAGATGAAAAAATCCTATTGACGAGCAAACCGCTAGTGCTATGATGAGAGCAAATGAGTGAAAAATTGGGCTACGACGAACATCTCAAAACAACCAACATTCCAAAAAAAGTAGACACCGTCCTCGCGACAGCAAAAGCACTCCTCAATGATCCAGATGCGTGCAACAACCCCTTTATCAATAAGGGCTTCAAAAGAGGCGAAAATGGTGCTTGGACGCGGCACGATATGGGAAATCCCCAAAACTACGTTCATTTGTCGATTCAAGCCTTTCGAGATGGGGCCACGCTGATTAACTTTAAAAGTCATCGGCCTCTTGACCATCGGTTTCCAGAGCCACCGGTAGACTTGAACTCGGTGGTGCAACGACGTGCCTACGAAGACGTTTCCTTAGGTGTGAATCTTCTCAAATATGCCGAGGGTGATCCGGAATTCGAAACGAATAATCCCAACAAGTGTCGATTATTCCCTGTTTTATACCCGATGCGACCAACCGGTATGCAGAATCCCCAAATTTACGCCTCCTCGTTAAATGCAAACGAGAACATGACAGCGGCAAAAAAATTCGAAGCCGCCTTTGATCAATTTCAAGAATCACTCTTTTTAACTGTTTCACTCCTTGGTTTACACCACGAAGCTCAAGAAAGACGAACGCGCTCAGCAACCCCTGCTAGAGCCTGGTGATCTGGCTCCGCCGATTGATCTGGGCGGTGATAAAACTCTTCGGCGTTATTAAACGGAATCAAGTGAAGGTGCGTGTGAGGAACATCAACCCCGATAATTTGCTCACCAACATAGTTCACACCAAGCGTCTCACGAAGGTGAAGAGCGATCTTTTTAGCCGCAGCCTGAAGGGCTTGGTAGGTGGCGTCATCAAGATCCCACACAAATTCGATCTGCTTTTTTGGTACTACAAGAGTATGGCCGGTCGTAACTGGATGAATATCAAGAAAGGCCATGACTTGATCGTCTTCATAGACTTTGTGAGAGGGGATATCACCGTTAATAATTTTTGTAAAAATTGAGTCTTCCATAGTTTCTAGTATAAAGCACCCTCACTAAATAAATAGGAGGGTGCTTTAGGATAAATTTGGCGGAAAGGGAGGGATTCGAACCCTCGAAGGCTTTCACCTTACCGCTTTTCGAGAGCGGCCAGTTCAACCACTCCTGCACCTTTCCGTAGTATGGCTATTATAACAGATTAGCAGGCAACGAAACGCCACAACCGATCTTTGTCTTTGGTGATACCGATACGGGGCGTAGCCTTGGTTTTGTATTTTTTCGTTGGCGGTAGCAGCTTTATCCGCGAACGATTTATCCGAAGCCCATAATCACTGAGGTTAACACCGAGCGCCTGGCAAACCTTAGCCGGTCCATCAGTTAGTTCATTATCTGGGCGATGGCGCCGTTCACGTGCTAGATCAACCCCTTGATCCAGTTCGAGCGCGCGGATCAGTACCGCTTCACCGATACCTTCGTGCCCGGTGACAATATTGAGGCAGTAGTGCATGCCGTAGGTGAAATAAACATACAAGTAGCCAGCCGGGCCAAACATCACTTTCGTGCGCTCGGTCTGACCCTTATAGCTATGGCTAGCCGCATCGTCCATATGGTAGGCTTCGGTTTCAATAATCGTTCCGCCTACTAGTGACCCGTCTGCTTGCTCGGCATATAAACGCCACCCAATCAGTTCACGGGCGGCTTTCACGGCTCCAGCTTCTAAAAATTCCAAGCTATTCACCTTTCTAGTATAGAGCTTCAGCAAAAAAGACCGTCGAAACGGCCTTTTTAATAATTTTGGTACACCCGGCGTGATTCGAACACACGACCTCTGCCTCCGCAAGGCAGCGCTCTATCCAGCTGAGCTACGGGTGCATATGACGTGTCGGCCATAAAAAACGATCGACACGCCCTGTAACTAGAAGGTGCTTTCGGCCGTTTTTCGACGCGAACAGAGGTTAGTATAACACATGCGAGGCTGTTTGACCACCGTTTGAACGGCGTTTAGAGACGAAGTTTTCGAATCAGAAGGTCAACTGCATCGAGCTTGAGGTTTTCCATTGGCAGGTGGTTATTTAAGGTATCAACGATCTGTTCGCCGACTTCATCGGGGAAGAAAACTGACACCCCGAGGGCAAATCGCTTCGTTGGAATCAAAAAGATCGAGTTTTGGTCGCCGTCTTGAATCAAGCCAAAGGCCTTGAATTCGTCAAAATGATAGAGGCGATCGCCAACGTATAATCCTTGTGAATTGCTCAGCGAGTAGTTTAATTCGCGTGGCGGACGGCGGATATACACCATGACAGCAATCGCCATGACTATCACCAGCGCTGAGAAAGTGTAGGTGTGCATCAAGAAAATATCAAGTGCAATTAGCCCAAGCACAATCGCCACAAACGCCAAAAACCACCAAAAATTCTTTTCAAGATGGACATATTCGTGGGCTCGCCAGATAATAGGAGCCTCGTTAATGGGCGCAACATCATTTTGAAGCGGTTCGTCAACTGACTGCTGATCGTCATCGTCCGGTTGCCAAAGATTCGGGTTGGGCTGCTCAGAGGGCTGCATAGGTTCAGTATAGCATGAGCGGTACCCCTGAAGAAGCAAATAAAAAGACGACCCAGATAAGTCGTCATTTTATTTGGCGGAGGAGGGGAGATTCGAACTCCCGCACCAGGTCTCCCCAGTCTAACGATTTAGCAAACCGTCCCCTTCAGCCACTTGGGTACTCCTCCGTGTGTGGCTTTTCGTTGCGTGCAACTTGAATGATTGTACCACAAACTTCAGAGGTGGGCTAGATTCAAGTCGGCGTGCTTGCTATAATAGAACTATAATTATCTAATAAGCACGAGAGGTTAGCATGAGAAAATCTACTATCCTAAAATTCCTTGTGAGTTGCGCTGTTATTGCCGGTTTTATGGCGATTTTAGCCGTAGGTCCCACCACCCATGCCTTGAGCATTGCTGATGGTGCAAATGCCGCCCGTGGCTCTGGCCAGCCAGCGGATCTCCTTGGCACAGGAGGAGTGCTTACCACGCTCGTTAACGTCCTGCTGTACCTAGTTGGAGCCCTCAGCGTTATCATGATCATCGTTGGCGGCTTGCGCTACGCAATTTCAGGCGGTAACTCAAGCGCCGTCACTGCGGCCAAAAACACGATTTTATATGCCATCATCGGCCTGGTGATCGCTTTTTTGGCCTACGCCATCATCAATTTCGTTATGAGTTCACTGACTGGTGGTTTTGCGGGCGGCGACTACGCGCCAACCAACACCTAATAAAACAAAAACCCCAGTCCTAAACTGGGGTTTTAAATAACTTCGTGGCGGAGAGGGCGAGATTCGAACTCGCGGTGAGTTGCCCCACGCTTGTTTTCAAGACAAGTACCTTAAACCGCTCGGTCACCTCTCCGTGTTGATTCTTGAAGCTACTCGACACATTTTAACAGATGTAAGCAGCTTAGTCGAGAGGCTGCTTTGCGAGAGCAGCCACCCAAATATCCCGTGCGCCAGCGCGCTGAAGTGCTTTTGCGCCATAACGAAGGGTCGACCCAGTAGTGACGACGTCATCAATCAAAAGATAGGGGATAGATGGTTGCAATGAACCCTCAACCCGAAAGGCGCTCTTCGCCTGGCGGTCACGTTCCTTCGCGTCAGTACCTTTCTGCTCCGTCGCCGTTTTTCGTTTTAGTACCGGCGAGAGTTTGAGATGCCGCTGTTTCGCGATCCGTTTTGCAACGAGGAAGGTATGGTCATAGCCACGCTCCCTAATATGCGCCCGAACTGTCGGAATAGGCACAATAATCGTTTCAGCTGGTAATTCTGGTATCGTCTCAAGGAGTAAATCAGCTGCTACCTTGTAAGCCGCCTTCGCACGCTCGAATTTAAAGTGGTCAATCAGCGCCATGAGGCCACCTTCACGCCAGCCGACTAGCCATGCTTGCTGATAGGGTGCTCGACATTGTCCACATAATCCCTTCGCACCGGCCGGCCGGTTGCAATTACAACACATTAAAAATTGGTCCATTACGATGTCATTCTTACAACTTTGGCATAAAAGTGCGCCAATTTTACCGCAAGAGCAACAGAGATGGGGTGCAAGTGGGGAAAGAAGCTCGTCAATCATTGTGTTTTTTACGTTTCATGCCCTCTTAATCGTTGATTATACGCCATGATGTGGTTATAATATGAAAGACTATTTGTCAAATTGAGCCTAGAGAAAAGTGGAGGATATCATGGCCCGTAAGCAAAACGACGACCTACTAATCGAGGATGAGCTGGCAGCAGCTTTCCTCAACGACGACGACCTACAGACCCCTGCCGACCAAGCCGCTCCAGCGGCCCCAGCAGCTGAAGAAAGTTGGGACGAAATCGAAGAAGAATTTACTGGACAACTTGCTGTTGACGTCTACGAGACGGAAGACAAGCTAGTTGTAAAAGCCCGCACCGCAGGCGTGAACAAAGAAGATCTCGATGTCAGCATTTCTGACGGCATCTTGACCATCAGCGGCACCCTGAATAGCGGCGAAGACACTGATGCCATTAACTGGCACATCCAAGAGTGCTACTGGGGAGAATTCAGCCGTACACTGGCACTGCCAGTCAGCGTCAAGGAAGACGAAGTTGAAGCAGTTCTAAAAGACGGTGTGCTCACCATCAGCTTCGCGAAGATCAAGCAAGAACAAGCAAAGAAAATTCAAATCCAATAGTTTAAACGAAATAACCCTTCCCTGATGGAGGGGTTATTTTTGTGCCTGATTCTCCCACGCTTGCTAACTAATAAAATAGCCCCGACTGTGTGCGGGGCTATTTTTGTGTTGTTTATCTTTATGATGTTGAAGCGTTGCCCTGGAGCGCGCCGAGCACCCAGTTGATAATGGCGTAAGCCAAGAAGGCGACAACCAAACCAATGATGGCATAAAGAATTGTGTTCTTTGCCGCCGTAACAGCGGTGCTATTACCAGCTGAAAGAACATAACGCAGACCACCGACGATCAACATAATCACCGCAATTGCACCAATGACGAATAGCAGTACGTTCACGACCGTCTTAAAGACATCGGTCAGGTTAGTTTGCGGGCTCGAGTTACCAGTTGCATCGATACCACTTTGGATACCCTGCGCGGTTGTGTCAGCAAAAACTGCGCCTCCCGAAGTAACGGCGCTCACGCCAAGAGCGACAACTGGAACCAGCAGGACTGCCAGTAATGCGCTTTTGATATATTTTTTCATCTGTTATGATCCTTTCTTTCGTTTTCTTAGTATATTTATAGCAGATAGTTATCTGTTTGTATAGGATAGCGTTAAGAGGTTGCTTGTTTTCCTTGCAGCGCCCCAAGTACCCAGTGAATGATGGCGTAGGCCAAAAAGGCAACAACTAAACCGATGATGGCATAGAGAATTGTGTTCTTAGCGCTAGCTGCCGCTTGCGGATTACCGGCTGACAGCACGTAACGCAGGCCGCCGATAATAATCATAACAAGCGCGACAGCACCAATCACAAAGAGGAGAGTGTCAACGATCGCTTTTAAAAACTTATTTGCGTCATCGCTCTTTCCCGAACAAACGGTAGTGTCAGCATTTTTGACTGTGTCACACGACTGATACACATTCAGGGCGTGGGCAGGGGTGACAGGCACGAGCGCCACAAAAAGACCAAGCGCCACCAGAACCGGAAGTAAAAGTTGTTTTATGTATTTTTTCATCTGTTATCCTTGAATTTTAAATACCACAAAGTGGGTAATCGTAAATGCTACAAACACTATTATAATACCAATAGCCGAGTATAAAATTTGATTTTTGGCCTTTGTAATCGCGTTCGAATCCCCGTTAGCTGTAATGTAACGAAACCCAGCTAAGATGAGCATGATAACCGCTACTGCGCCTGCGGCGTAGTACACCAAGTTGAGTGCCGCAGTCCACAAAGTTTGGGCGTTGGTGTAACTTGGCAATCCGGTCGTCGGATCAATTGATGCACCACCCATAAGCTTCGACACAATCAGGTTAATAATTGCCGTCGCTGAGATCGAAAGCACTAAGCCAATAATGGCATTTAAGATGGTGGTGCGGGCCCCTTGAACCTGGCTTGGGTTATCACCACCCGTCAGGAACATAAAACCACCATAAATGATCATCACCACAGCAATATAGCCAACAATCCGAATCATGATTCCAAGAATATTCAAAACGATGTGCCAGATAAAATTCTGGAGATTATCCTTACCGGCGCTAGGCGAAATAATCACACAAGAATTACTATTGTTGTCATACTTTGATAGACCGTAATACCAAGGGTTAATTCCGAGAAACGCACCCTTACTATTACAATCTTGAGTCGCTTGTGCCTGCGATTCACCAGGCTGGAGCTGCAAAGCATGAGCCGAGATAGGGGTAGCGATGGCCGCCACGCTAAAAGCAACTAAGAATAGTAGGACGGTTGTTTGCAAAAAACGTTTTACTCGTGCGGACACTAGAAAACACCTCCAGGGATAATAAAGTTCAAGAAGACAAACATAGCCGCATAGGCGATAAGGCCAATGACGACGTTTGTAATAACTTCCCGGGCTTTTTTGACGCGCCCAGAATCACCGCCGGCACTCGTCCAAAGAATTGAACCCCACACTAAACCGCCAATTGCCGCGAGACCAACCCCAACCGATAAGATATTAATGACATCGAGAAGAAGCTTCCAGATAGCGTTATCCCGAACATGTCCATCGGAATTATTAACGCCATTACATAAGTCACCACCAATGACAGAAGTCTTTACGTTGCCACAATCGGCCGCCACCGGCGTCGCGTGAGTGCCAAGCAGCATGACACCGCCGGCAAAAAGCCCCAGCGCCAGCAGCTTCATTGTTTGTTTTATCTTCATAGCTACCTATACCATACGACAAAATAACCCCTTGTGCAAGGGGATGGATTATCGTTAGAATTGATTTTTTTGTTATATTTCTTACGCTTACTCTTTACATTTCTCATAAAATGTGGTACAAATAATAGCAACGCACCAGCACAGTAAATTTACAGAAATTTACGGGCACCTGGCGCAGTGGATACGAAAAAGCCCAAGCCGATTTAATGAATCGCCAAGTTGCGAAAAGGAAAACACTGTGGAATCTTACACCACCAACGAAAAACACCTCAAGACTCCTGATAACTTTACGCTCGTAGAGAATAATGTTGATTTGCCAAAAACGGCAAATCGATTAAGCGACCTCCTTCACTGGGCAAAAGAAAAAGGAATCAAAGCGACAGCGCTTGCGAGTATTGCAGGTGCTTCAGTTATGGTGCTCGCCGGCTGTGGTGGTAATGCAGACGCCGAATCGTCGAGTCCAGAACCAACTCACGCCAACGCTCAAGTTCACCACCACACCCCTGAAGCTACCGCAACTCCTACTCCATCGGCAACGGAAACTGCACCTGCTGCACCAAACTACGAAAGTGCCCTGACGCCTGCAGAAGTTGAGCAATACGACCAAATGACTCCAGCGCAGTTTAACGGCTTGCCCAAAGAAACACAACTGGCTTATGTCCTCGCTAAAACCAACGGTACACAAGGCATCCAGGAATTTGCTGATGACTTTTATCGTGTGACGCAAGATCCTGGTGATAAGCTGACGATTCAACCTGACTCAAAAGATGCTTCTCAGGACGTAGTTACAGCCGAACTCAATTACGATAACCGAATTTCGTTTATGTTCGATGGGGACACACGGTCAAAAGTTACACTTGCTTTCTTACAGGGAGGTATGTCAGACCCTCGTTGGCCTAGCTACAACAAGGCTGACACCGATGATCCTTCAGATATGACCGGCGGTGCTGTGGCTGTTGATAAAATAGCTCCGGGTAATGTTATTACCTCGATGAGTGCGACAACGCTTAACGGTCGTGGTGAAACAGTCCGAGAGGTCGTTTCCATGAACCAAGACGGGACAACAAATAATTCCGAAATTATGTATGTTGAGATTCCTGTCGCCGGTGGAGGAACGCTTGGCTGGTGGATTTAATCCTAGGCTATAGTTATTGTCCTTGAAATTAAAGTGGAGAAACGAGCGCCTAAAGCGCTCGTTTTTCTTGCCCCTCTATTGTAGTTATGTTTAAATTAACACCAGAATATGTTACACAAACATCTTCCTGCGCCCGGGCGCGTTCTTCTCCTCACAATCGCACTACTTGTCGCGATTCCATTTACGAGTCTTATAAATATGCTGCCAGCCTCTGCGGCAACGACTTCTTACAGTAGTATGGACCTTGATGGACAGGTGGTGGCCTATAACTATTACGTTGCGCTCGGAATTTGTGGCCTCAAGGGAACGATTAAAGGCAGCGATATTCAGAACTGGAGTTTTGGTAATGGGGGCGCCGACGTTGGCTTTATTGCCGAAGCAACCGGCGACGGAAAGATGAGTTGTAATAGCCCTGCCGACTTACAGAGAATGGCCAAAGCTTTTGGTTTTAATAGTTCAGATCCTGGTGAACTCTTGTGTGACCTTGGCTATACCCAAACCGAGGCTAATTCAAGCGGTAATGAATCGTCTTGTTTCAAGGGGAAAGTAACCAATGGTGGGCAAAATAGTTTTTCTCTCAGCGACCCGAGCACAAATGTCAAGAAACATCTGATAAAAACTGTTTTTGGTGGCACTACTCCAACGGCTACCAAGGCGATGGATTACGACAACACGCTTGCAACCTTCCTGGCATCGAACGGCTGTAATGCTCAACAGATCACCGGTACCAATTACAGCGGCAAGGTCGTCCAGATAAAGGTAACAAAGTCGGATGGTAGTGCAGCAACGAACTCATATAAATATGATTCAACTTCTGAAGGTGGCAGGGGATATGTTGGTGCTGCGAGTATGCCAAGAATTCAGGAAAGTTGCGATGATGTTGCCCGAGAACTTTCAACCAACGCGGGCAGTTACTTCACAGCATATCAAGCAGCACTTATGTCTGATGCCTGTAAACAAACGTACGGTGATCCTAGCCAAGCAGCTGCCTGTATTGCTGGAACGAAAAATTCTGGCCTAACTTATTGTACAAAAACTTATCCAAACCTTGCCCCTGGAACAGGGCACACAGGCGATCCTGAAGATCAGTCACCAATTCGAAAAGCTTGTTACACAGGCCAGGGTAACCAGGGTGCAGAAGAATGTATTGCGGCATATAACTATTCAGGCGATCAACTTAAGGCGTGTATATTAGGAGCGCAAAATTCTGACAACACAAGCTATTGTACAGATACCTATAAACCACCCTCACCTAGTGCCCTTATTGATGCTTGTTTAAGTGGACAAAAGACTCCGGCCGGTAATGAGGGTCTTACACCAAAAACACCTCATCAATCTCAGCCTCCAGCCGACGCTAAAACCTGCGGCGATATAGTGACAGCTATCGGCTGGATAGTGTGCCCGGTACTTGACGCTGTCACAGGGCTTGACGACGCTATGTGGGGACTCGTGAGCAACCTCCTCAACGTATCGCCACTTGAACAATCCAGTGGAGCATATTCTGTATGGAGTGCCTTTCGTAATATCTCCAATGTCATATTGGTGATTATCTTTTTGGTGATTATCTTTTCACAGCTCACCGGGGCGGGTGTCAGCAACTACGGCGTGAAGAAGATGTTACCACGCCTTGTTATTGCGGCGATACTTATTAATGTGTCGTTCTTTGTGATGCAGCTCGCGGTTGACCTCGCGAACATTATCGGTAGCTCGTTGTATGGCTTTATTACACACAGCGGAGCTATTATCGACCAGGATAAACTGTCTTGGAAAAGTGTTGTTGGAACACTTGCTACTGGGACCGCTCTTGGAACTACTGCTGTCGCGGGCGTGGTAGCTGGAGGAGCGGCACTTGCGTTTATGGGTCCTGAAGCACTCCTATTTATTCTTCCAGGTGCCGTTGCAGCTTTCCTTGGATTCCTAGCAGCAGTAGCCACGCTTATTTTTAGGCAGGCTGCTATTCCAATTCTCGCTATTGTCGCCCCACTCGCTTTTGCGGCTTATATTCTACCAAACACTCGTAATTGGTACGACAGATGGCAAAAAATGTTCGTATCTATGTTGATGTTGTATCCACTTGCTTCGTTATTATTCGGAGGGGTTCAGGTAGCGGCGAGCATTATTGTCAATCATGATAATATTTGGTCAGAGTTTGTTGCGCTGCTGGTGCTTGGGGTACCATTATTCTCTTTACCATTCCTAGCTCGTCAAACGGGGCCATTACTTTCAAAGACCTACGGAAAAATGCAGGGCTGGTCAAAGCAAGGGTCAAAAGCTGCCTCGAAAATCGCCGATCCATACAGAAAGAATGCTTATAACCGAGCTTTAGCTCAACCACGCCGTGCTGGGGTGTTTGGCGCAGCCCTTGGAATGGCGCAAGGGTTTAACCGACGTAGCCGTAACATCCATCAAGATCTAAAAAACTCCGAGAAGATGCTGGATAACCAATGGGAAGAGGATCCTACTGCTATGCATCGACTCATGGAATCGCGGACCCTTCAGAATGAGGGGAAAATTGGCGAACTTCGACTTGATGACGCGTACTTAAGAAGTCGGGCGGGGCAAATATCGACACACGCCCTTGAAGAGGCGAAGCTTCAGCTTCAGGATACAACTAACCGCAACGATACCCATATCGAAGCCACATTGCCGGTTAATCTAAAGTTACGAGTTGCGGCCTCAAAAACTGAACTAAGTAATGCTAAGGCTGAAACAAACCGAGCCGGGGTCGAAGCTGCAACATTGTATGCACAAGCACAGCGTGCAACCAACCCGGCTCAGCGTGCGGCACTCGAAGCCGAAGCTGCTCGCCGTACAGGTGGTGATCTTGGTCTTGCCGGTGACCTCTCGGTCGCGCACACAGCTGAGACAGTTACAAATCAGGCAACGACAATTGCAAGTCGTCTCCAACAGCAAGAATATGCCCGTCGGATTAGGGATCCAGCAAATTCAGCTCTCGTAGACGCCGCTGCCGGTATCGGCGGTACACAAGCGAGGAGTACAGTACTTGCATCGGCACAGTCAGTGGTCACTGATGCAACTCTCAAGGAAATTGCGGCTGAAAAGACACTCCTCACAACAACTCCAGCTGCCGACCTTATTACTCGCTACCGCGATGCTTCATTATCGGATGAGGCTCGTGCAGCTGCAATTGGCCGCCTTATGCAGGTTGGTACTGACGACCAAATCCATGACGCCCTTGATGACGTTGCTGCTTTACCTCCAGGTCCTGCGCGTATTGCTCTCCAACAACAGATAAACAGCGATATCGGCTCACGCAAACCAATCTCACTTGGTGCTGCCGATATGACCGCACTCAGCAACGGCACCTATAGTGGCATGTTTATCAGTAAATCAGAAGGACGCTTGAATAGGGGTAAGATTGCCGCGACTAATCTTGCTGGTGCAACGGCCGAGGAACTTACTAAGATCCAATCGGTAATCAGCAGCATGCCAGTGAAGGGCCCTGAGGTACTTAAACTTAAAGCTGATATTGCAGCTTATCGATCGAACCCAAACATCACACAGCCAAGTCCAGAAATTGCCGGTTTGATGGACTCTATCGCGGCAGCCATCTAATAGCTCTAGCATAAGGGAAACGATGAGTAGATGTTTAGGCCGCTCCAACGCCTCGTGAACTCAATTCGTATCACATAAATGCTATACTATAAGCACGATGTCGAATTATAAAGTTCCTCAGGATGTTGAGGCCGACGATAAGCTACTGGGGCCGTTTACCTTCCGACAGTTTATTTACCTCTTGATCGTGGCGGCGTGTATCGCGATTGCGTGGGGATTGTCGCGCATTTTTGTTGGCCTTCTCGTTATTCCGTTGCCGGTGATTTTATTGTTCGGTGCCCTGGCGATGCCTTTACGAAAAGATCAACCGATGGAAATTTATCTAGCGGCGATTATTTCGTTTTATCTTAAGCCGCACCAGCGTTTGTGGGAGCCGGACGGGGTGGATGAGCTCATTCAAATCACCGCACCAAAAAGCAACGAGATGCAGTTAACAAAAGATTTAACCCAAGAAGAGGCAAAGCAACGTCTTGGTTATCTTGCTAATTTGGTTGACAGTAGGGGATGGGCGGTTCGCGACACGACGGCACCCGCCATTCAAACGCCGCTCAACGATGATGTTTTTATGGCTGCACAGCAAACCGAAGATGTTTTTGATGATAATACGTCGCTATCACAGAGTTTCGACCGAATGATTATGAGCAGTGACACTAAACATCACCAAGAGTTAGTAGAGGCGATGCAGCACCCGGAGAGCCTAATGACACCACCTGCTAGTGCGCCGACCGCCACGCCAGTTCCTCAAGCGGCGCAACCATTCACTACGCCGGTGGAGCCAGCTGTACCTCAGCCGACTACGCCACCAGTTTTTAATCCCTATCCATCGTTCAATCAAACGGTTATTCAGCCGATTGACGACCCAGCTCATATCGCAACGGTCTCTAATGTAAATTATACAACACAACCAACAAACCCACCGGTTGCATCAAAGCCAACTCCTACTAGCGCGCCGGAGGTATCACCTGATATAATGAACCTTGCAAATAACTCTGATTTATCGATTGAGACGATTGCACGCGAAGCGAATCGTATTGAACACAAAGACGATATGGGCGACGAAGTGTATGTATCACTCAGGTAATCAGACCTGAAGGAGTGGGGTTTCAAATATCTATGCAGCCTAATAATCAGCCGTATGCCGCTACCCCAAGCGGTCAACCAGGCGCGCCAGTCCAGTCCGGCGCTATTAATGGCGCATCTACTCCTAACGTGGTTGGCTCGGGTCCAGCCGCCTCAAGTGCTCCAAAACCACGTAATCCAAACTCAACCCAAAATACACTAAAACTGTCTGAGGTGCGCGACGGTATGGTGATTATGTCCGATGGGACCTTCCGTGCAGTTATTCGTTGCCAGTCGATTAATTTCGATCTGATGAGCAACCGAGAACGCGAAGGAGTGGAGTATAGTTACCAAAATTTCTTAAACTCGCTTAACTTCCCGGTTCAAATCTTGGTGCGCTCTCAGCGCGTCGATATCGGGCCATACATCGATAAACTACTTGATACTCGCCGTGCCCAAGATAATATGCTGCTTGGCGTGCTGATGGACGATTACATCAACTTCATCGATGTTTTGAGCCAAGAGGCCAACATTATGGATAAATCTTTCTATATCACTGTGCCGTACTATCCGCTTGGGGATGCCCGCAATTTACTCGATCAAGGAAAAGGTTTCTTTGGTAAACTGTTTGCCAAACCAAACACCGTATCGAGAATTGACGACACAACCTATCAAAAAGCAAAAGAAGAGATTAAGAACCGCGTCGATGCCGTGATTGGCGGATTATTCCAGGTGGGCATACGCGCGCAACAACTCAATACGAAGCAGCTCGGTGAACTTTATTACAATTTCTATAACCCAGACACCGCTGTGCGCGAACCGCTTGGTAATTACGATGACGTAACTTCTATTTACATTAAGCGTGGAGGGCCAGACTTAGCGCAGCCGCAACCAACAGCACCACAAATCCCGCCACTGCCCGGTGGAGGAGTACAGTAATGGCTAAAAAAATGACCGCCGTTGATATTGCCGCTGAACAGCGTGCGCGTGAGCAGGCTGAAGTTGAGCAGGCTTTCTTAAAAGGTGTCAGTACGCTGCGTGATTTGATTGCGCCAAGTAGCCTCGAAATTACCTCGTCCTACTTCCGCCTCGGTACAAAATACGGCCGAACAATTTATGTGTACGGATACCCTCGTGAAATTTACACTGGCTGGTTATCAAGTGTCATTAATATCGATGAAGTGATTGATATTAGTATGTTTATTTACCCCGTTGATAGCCAAGTGGTGCTTAATAACCTCCGTAAAAAGGTGACCCAGCTGGAAGCCAGTACCTCGATTAATAACGAAAAGGGGCGAACTCGTGACCCAGCACTCGAAGCAGCGATTAACGACGCCGAGGAGCTGCGAGACCAATTGCAGGTTGGCGCCGAGCGTTTCTTCCGATTTGGCCTTTATGTCACACTGTACGCTGACAGTCTAGATGAATTAAACTTCATGCAGCATAAAATTGAGACGATTTTTGGTCAGCAAATGGTGTTCTCGAAAGTGGCGAGCGCTCAGCAGGAGCAGGGCTTTAATAGTTCAATTCCACAAATGGTCGACGAATTACAGATTCGCCGCAACATGAATACTGGCGCAATCAGTACGAGCTTCCCATTCACCAGCGCCGACTTAACGCAAGATAGTGGAATTTTGTATGGCATCAACATGCACAATAACGGGCTAGTGATTTTTGACCGCTTCACGCTTGAAAACGCCAATATGGTAGTGTTTGCGAAGTCTGGTGCGGGTAAATCGTTTACCGTGAAGCTCGAGGCGCTGCGTTCGATGATGCTTGGTTCAGAAATTGTGATTATCGACCCTGAAAACGAGTACCAAAAGTTATCTGATGCCGTTGGCGGAGCCTATATTCGCCTTAGTTTGAACTCTGACACACGAATTAATCCGTTTGATTTGCCGCGCGTGATTGATAGCGATGAAGCTGATGACGCACTGCGAGCAAACCTCGTGACGTTACACGGGCTCTTCCGCCTGATGCTCGGTGGTACTCAAACGGTGCCGCTCACACCAGAAGAGGAGGCTGACCTTGATCAAGCGCTCATCGATACCTACGCCCGAGTTGGTATTACGGCTGATCCTTTGACACACAATTCGCGCCCGCCAACAATTATCGACCTGTACGACACGTTAGTGCACATGGGTGGTTCTGGCCCGCAACTAGCACAGCGTCTGCGTAAGTATACCTCCGGTACGTTTGCTGGTATTTTCTCGCAACAATCAAATATCGACATTAATAACCCGATGGTGGTGTTTAATATTCGTGACCTTGAAGACGAGCTGCGCCCGGTCGCGATGTATATCATTTTGAGCCACATTTGGAACATCACCAGGACCGTGCAAAAGAAACGTATGCTGATTGTAGATGAGGCCTGGCAGCTGATGAAGTATGATGATTCTGCCAACTTCCTTTTCTCACTTGCTAAACGCGCTCGTAAATATGCACTCGGCCTGACGACGATTAGTCAGGACGTTGAAGATTTCATGGGCAGCAAAATGGGTCGCGCGATTGTTGCTAACAGCTCGATGCAGCTACTACTAAAACAATCGCCAACGGCTGTTGACGTGCTGGCAGACGTCTTTAAATTAACCGAAGAAGAAAAGAAGCGTCTGGCGAACTTCCCGGTTGGGCAGGGACTTTTCTTTGCTGGTCAAAACCACGTTCATATTCAAATTCAAGCCAGCGCAACTGAAACAAAATTAATCTCCACGACACCAACCGCAGTGCAGCCAGGCACGCCACAGGGGTTATAAAAAGAGTATACTGGTAAACAGATATGGCACTGGATACGAGAGACGATCGCGATACCGAGCTGAACCCCGGCCAGTCTATTACTGATGAGAAATTTAATGACCTCGCCCGGCGCACGGAAATCGATGATTTAGAGGTTGCCTATAACGCGCCAAGTGCCGACGACACAGCCAGGAGTCTCCATAACAGCGAGGTAAACCCTTCTAAACCGTTACGCGTAAGTGACGGCGACGCGAGCGTTGCCACGAGGAATGACGAGGACGCAAATTTTTATCGTCCTGAGTCAAACTATGGCGGCGCGAAATCAAAGTGGGGACGGGGACTCTCAAAAAGTAACGCCAACGCGATTTTAAAACGCGGTGGTCCAATCGGCCTTATTATCGCGCTGCTTGGCGTTGGTGGTTTTGGCATTTCAGGTTTACTGGCGCTGATGCCAATCCATGTTCTCGAAAATTTGGAAAATAAATTCAACATCCAAAATACCAGTTTGACGATGCGAACCGATAAGCTGCTGGCATCAAAAATGTCCGGCAATGCCACATCGGGAAGTTGTAATATCGTCAAAATTGCCTGCCGCTTTTCGCGACCGTCTAATACGTTTTTAAAGACGCTAGCGAAACATGGCATTACCGCCGAAGATGCTGATGGAAACCCAATTAGCGGAAGTGACGGCAAATGGGTCAATAAAATTCCAAAGAATTACATTTATATGAAGGACGGTGTTGAAACAAAAGTGCCCGCTGATAAGTTTTATTCAACACTCGTTAGCGAAGCAGACTTTAGGGCGGGATTCCATGCAGCTTATAATCCACTTTATGATGGATTTAATGATTTAAAGGCAAATATTGTTAAAAGGTTAAATGGTTTTAATTATCGCGATACATTAAAAAATGCTAAGGACGCCGATGACGCGCAGAAAAAAGTATCGGCGTCGTCTGCCGGTGAAGATGTCGGGGCTGCTGCTGCTGGAGAAGACCCGGCTAAAGCAAGCAGTGTTGTGAGCAAGGAAGTAGAGGGACTCGCTAATAAGGAGGTAGGAACCCTGGAGAAGGTTGGCCTTAAAGGTGGCAATGGGGTCGGAGTAATAGCCGGAGGTGTTTGCCTTTTAACTGATACTCCTCAAGTTATTGCAAGTGCTGTCAGTCTTTACCAGAAACGACAATTCATAGACTATGCCGCTGAACTTCTTCTCACGCCAGCAAGTGCTATGAAAGCCGGTGAAGACGGGCCATCGGAAGTATCGGCTCTTGGTGATTACCTGAGCAAACCTGACAAAAACGGAAAATCAGCGCTTGATTCCTTTGGGTTAAGGTTTGCCATGGGTGAAGCTACCATACCTGCAAAGGGTGATCCATATATTAAATTTTCACCTGGTGCTAACGTTTATAGTAAAATTAGTGGTCTCCTGACAGTAACCGATAGTTCTGTTCGTAAAAACGCTTGTAGTGCCGCAACAAATCCAGCTACCGGGCTGGCGGTCGATGCAGTACTTGCGGCGAACGCGGGTGAAACTTTTGGCGCTACACTTGTTGCGGCAGGAATTAACGCTGCTGCTGGCGTCGCGGCCTCAGTTCTTCTAAGTAACGTTATTATGCCTCTCGTGTCACCAATCATCGGTACTATCGGCCAGCATGTACTGAGTGCATTTATGGGCGACTTAACTGCCAATCTCACAGGAGAAGATGCAGGAAATGCAATTGCTAGCGGGGCCGCCAATATGATGGCGGAAACAGCGAATGCCGGCGGTAATGTGCCGCTCACCCCAACCGAAGCAGTCGCTTATAATAATGAAACTCAGTCAGTTAACTTAGCCTACGCCAAAGAGGCGCAGGCGACACTGAGTCCACTAGACGCTACCAGTCAGTACACGGCACTCGGTAGTTTTGTGAACAATATAATCCCGTATGTTTCCGATTTTAGTTCGCTCACGGGTATCTTTTCGACGGTTAAAAATATCGCATTTAGCCCGATGAATCTTCTCTCAAATGTGACCAAGAGTAGCGCCTTATCAAGTAGTGAATACACGCAGTGTGGCGATCCAAACCTCCAGGGTGTTGCCGCTGGGCCATTTTGTAATGTGCTTTACGGTATCCCGCCTCAATACTTAGATGTTGACCCAGAAACTGTCGTGAATTATATGGTCGCAAATCATGATATTGATGAAAATACAGGTGAACCGGCACCAAGTAGCGACTACGCTGATTGGATGGATTTATGTCTGGAAGGTGGTTCTGACGGCAGTGTCGACAACTCTGATACGACGCAAACAAAGAACTGTATGATTGATACAAATACTACCGACGCCACAACAAAAACTGCCAACGACAAAAATGCTATGTTTGCGATTTATACGATCGATCACCGCATTCAAGTCCAGATGGATGACGATTACGAAGGCCCGCAGCCAGGCTCAACGTCAACTGGTACTTCATCAACAGCTGGATCAACGATTGATACCTCAAAACTTTATACCGACTCAACGTCAGTTGCCTGTGCAGCTGGTACGACCGATGCCGGTGTTGATACAGGGTATCGTAATGGTCAGTCAATCCAAATTCGTCTTTGTTCAATTCCAAATACTTACGACGAAGATCATAGTGGGCAGCCTGCTAAAGTGAACTCGGTTGTGTCTGGCGCCTTCTTATCGATGATTCAAGCACTCTCAAAGAGTATCGGTGTCACAACACTGCGTGTGGCCGATAGTTACCGTTCCATGGCTGATCAACAAGCGGCTTTTGCTAAATACGGTTCACCGCGAGCCGCAAAGCCAGGCTATTCAAACCACCAAATGGGGTTAGCTATCAACTTCCAACTTGATAGTAATAACGGTGTCTCGCGACCGGGTAACCCAACTTGGGAATGGTTAACGGCCAACGCCGCAACCTACGGCTTCACTCAGCTACTAAGCGAGGCATGGCACTGGCAACCAATGGGCGCCGATGGCACAACCGGCCGAACCGTTATTGGTAGGAGCGCACCAAAGTAATGACTAGAATAAAGAAAATTAAATACTGGTTTTTATTCAGTTTAATTATTTTTACGACGGTTTTTTACCCGGCACATTCCTTTGCCGAAACCGATCCAGACTTTTTACGTAATAATAATATTCCTTTTTTTAATCCGAACGATGACACCTGCTCGGCGGTTTCATCAACTGGCGCAGGGGGAGTGACGAGCCTACAGGGTAATAATAACGAACAAAAGATATTTAATTACTTACTTGCCGTTGGTTTTACTCAAAATCAGGCTGCCGGTATTATGGGAAGTTTGCAGTTTGAAGGTGGCTTTAGTCCGTTTCGACAAGAAGAGTCTCAAAGCTGGCCGGCTGGTGGTTATGGTATTGCACAGTGGACAGGTGGCCGCAGGGGGTATGTTACGAGTGCCCTCCAATCGAGTCCTACTGTGGCTTCAATCTATAGTCAGTATTATTCCAATACCTACGGCGGTGGTGTAGATGCTTCAACTGGATTTGTTCCTAGTAGTCTTTATCCAGACCATGTTACAGATGTGAATGATCCATTCTTACTTGGAGAACTAAATTATCTCTATCAGCAAGAGCTTTCATCAACCGGTGCCCACCAACAGGTTGTTAGTCCTGGTGCTGCAAATTCTCTTCAAAATAAATTTAACGTTTCGGTAACTCCCGGAGAGAGCGTGCTTGATGCAATTAAAGCCCAGACCGAGGCAGGATCGGTTGCAGAAATCTGGACGTATACCTTTGAAATTCCAGCTCACATTCAACAAGCTGCTACCGATCGAGCGAAAAACGCTCAAACGATTCTTTCATCCGTTTCGAGTGGCGGCACTATTGCCGACGGTGGCGGTTGCGCCCAACAATCAACAAGCGGACCAGTCGCCCAACAAATTGTCGCCGCCGCTCAAAAAGAAGCACAAGGGTATAGCGATGGCACTTACAAAGCCGGTTCTCGTTACTTAACTTATACTAATAACATCTCGACAGATTGGTGTGCCTATTTCGTGACCTGGATTTTGAACGAAGTTGGCTACAAAGTAAACGGACAAACGTCGATCGGCGCGGTAACCGATCTTCAAGCCGCCCTTCAAGCCGATACATCTCATTTTACTTGGCACGACGCCGGTTCGTATACGCCACAACCTGGTGATATCGCTATCTACTCGGGCCACACAAATATTGTTGTTTCAGCGACCGATGCAACTCATGTGGCCACAATTGGCGGCAATCAAACCTGTACGGGTGCACCAGCAAACTACACTCAAACAATCGTCTGTCAGGATAATTCTAATTATTGGCCAACCAACACCGCCGAACCGGTGGTTGGTTATGCCACACCGACAGGAGGGTCGTCATGACCGAATTTTGGAATCGTTATAAAAAGGCGGTTATAAGTATTGTTATCGTTGCCGCTATTTTAATTGGAGTATGGTATCTCTACCTGTATATTTTTACATTCTCAGTTGTCGGCGTATCACCGCGGCCGAGTCACATGACGGTCGTGCAGCCGGTTATTACCGTGACGATGACCAAATCTATTAATCCTAAAACCGTTTTGGTGAGCGATAATTCATCAAATATTATTGACTCAACGAGTGTTGACGGGCGACACCTCAAAATTTATCTCACCACCTATAAACAGTATCTCGATTCAACTATCTCGTATAAAATCACGATTCAAAATCTTGATTCAAAAACCGGTGAGTATCACTTAAAAAACTACTCAATCACCTTTAAACCAAGTGACGACACAACAGTTTCAAATGCCAACCAGGATATTATGACGGACCTGCAACAAAAGAATTCACAAAGAGTTCAAAAGGCGTTAGGCGACGCTCATCCAATCGTCGCAAAGTTGCCGCATTACACCGATGATTTTTACCTCAAGCCAATTTATTCCGTCGATGAAAACGGCAACCAAGCCGTAACGCTCCAGGCTAATATCTTTATCGACCAAGCCGATTACGACGCTAATAATCAAACGGCAATCAATAAAGTCGAACAAGAAGTGATTGACTACGTCAATAAATACGACAAAGCCGAAAATTACGCGTTCAATTTTGTTGTGCAACCAAACTAAAGTTCAATGTGTTTATAATTCGGGCTGTCCGATAGCACATGGGTGCTGGTAATAATAATTTGGTGCTCACGAATCGTATCGGAGAGTGATTTTTGGCGTTCGAGGTCGAGCTCAGAAAAGACATCATCAAGCAGGATGATAGGTTTATTATCGGTAATCTCCTCAATAATAGCCACTTCAAGAAATTTAAGCGCCAACATGATCGTCCGCACCTCGCCGCGTGAAGCGATCGACAAAGCAGGTGAGCCATTGAACTCAAAAACCACGTCGTGGCGGTGCGGGCCAATTGACGTACTGCCAAGATATTTATCTCGCTCGGTTGCCGTGTGTAATTCGTTAAGGAGCTTTTGTTTGCCGTCACCAATGAGTGTATGGGAATAATGAACAGTAATAGTATCGTCTTTTTTAGCCACGTCACGGTAGTAATCGGTTAATTTTTCGTTGATTCGCTCAATAAAAGCAATTCGCTGCTCAATAATATACGAACCATATTCACTCAGCGCCACATTCCACACAAATAAATCGTCATTACTCACGAACGGTTGTTTTAAAAGGTTATTGCGCTGCTTTAACGCCCGCTCATATTTGCGTACAGCCGTACTATAAAGCGGGTTAAGTTGCGAAATAAAATGATCAATAAACTCACGACGACGCGACGGCGACCCATGAAGGAGTCGTAAATCGTCCGGCTCGAATAACACGATAGGGTAGCGATGTTTTGGCGGCAGGCGATAATGGGTTCGGCCATCAATCACAAACTGTTTGCGGCCGGTTGGACGTGACGGATCGTACTTTACTGTATACACCTGCTCGTCATCAAAATGCAGATCAATTCGCCACCATGGCTGATCATTCCGTAAAATCGTACTATCGGAGCCCTTAAACGAGCTCCCTTGTAGGGCGATATAAATCGCTTCAAGCAGCGAGGTTTTACCGCTGCCATTCATGCCGGTAATCACCGTTACAGTTGGGGATAAACCAACCACTAACTTATCATGCGAACGAATATTTTGAACTTCAAGCTTTCGAAGAAGCGCCATACTAACTCTTCAGCGGCATAATCACGTGGTAATAGTTGGTGTCTTTGGTGTCGGCTTTTAAGATTGATGGAGATAATTTACCACTAAAACTAAAGGTGATTTTATCGTCTTCAATCACCGATAGCGCCTCACTTAAGTAGCGTGAGTTTAAGGTAATTTGCCCGTCTCCAGTAACGTCGGCAGTTAGCTCGGAGGTATTTTCACCCAGCTCTGAGGCGATCGAGTGAATCGAAAGAGTCTTCTTCTCACTATCGGCGGTTAATGTCACACTGCCACCAGAATCACGGGCAAACAGGCTCGCAATCTTAACGATCCGAACAAAATCAGCCTTGCCGGTAGAAATTGAGATATCAGATTGAGCCGGAATCAGTTGGCGATAATCCGGGAAATTGCCATCAATCAGGCGGCTAATAATCTCGGCTTCATTAATCCGAAATCGCACCTGGGTTTCATCAAACAAGATATCAACTTCACTTTCGTCATCAACCAGCGTGCGCAGAACTTCTTGAAGCGTTGAGGTAGGGATAATCGCCGATACTTCACTTTTCGTGGCGACGAGTTTACGTTCTGATAAACGATAACCGTCCGTGGCCGCTAAATATAAATTACCTTCAAAAGAGTGCCAGTAAACACCTGTGAGAACTGGGCGAGTTGAGTCAGAACTAGTGGTAATGACTGTTTGCGAAACGGCTTGTTTAAAGTCTTCCGTTTTAATACTGTACTGAATCGATGAATCTTCATTGATGGTTGGCAGTTCCGGAAAATCATCAGCAATTACGCCGTTAATAATTGAACTATATGAACCACTTTTAATGTGCAGGTTATCGCCAACAACTTTTAGTTCAATCGAATCTTTGGGTAGGTTCGAGACAAACTCACTCACCAGGCGAGCCGGCACTGTAATAGCCCCAGGTTTTGCAACTTTTGCACCGATATACTGGGTAGTTGCGATCTCCAAGTTAGTAGCGGCAACGAGTAGCCGATTATTGTCTGTTCGAAGCAAAATATTACTCAGGATAGGGAGCTGTGTTTTTGTACTTGCAACTCGACCAACAGCGTTGAGGGCGCGAGCGAGATTTTCTTGAGTGACTGTGAGTTCCATTGTTACTTACCTTCTTTTTCCTTTCGTTGTAGTAATAGTAGGCCCTGTGGAAAGTGGGTAAAACTTGGTATCCACTAGTGTTATTTGAGCAAAAGTAGCTGTGTAAAACGGTGTGAAAAGTCCGCGCGTAACTGTGGGGAAAATAGGTGAATTACCCACATGATTTGAAACGTAAGAACCTTGGGGAAGTAGGCCAGTGAACAACTCCACACTCTTTTTCCATGACTTACCCACAATAAAGAGGGGCTTGTACACATTTTTTACCCACGGCTGTGGATTACTTTTAGGCATAGAGTTTCTCCCGGATTGAAGCAACTTGTTCACGGATCATATAATCGAGCTTGATAGCCTTTTCAATCTTTTCAACTGAGTGGATAGCGGTGGTGTGGTCTTTGCGGCCAAGTTCACCAGCGATCTTTGGAAAACTAAGGTGCAGCTCGCTGCGAAGCAGGTACATTGCGATCTGGCGTGGCACCACGATATGTTTATCACGCTTGCTTGAACAAATTTCTTCCACTGGTACCTGGAAGTGCTTGGCTGTACGATCAATGATCTGTTTTGAAGTGAGGTGTTGCGGGCGTGAGCGGCGAGCGTTACCAAGTAAGCCTTCGGCCGTCGTCACATCTGGTTCAATTTGATGCATTTCAGTGTAGGCGAGGAGTTGGTTTAAAGCGCCCTCGAGTTCACGAACATTCGTCTTAATATTATTAGCCAGGTATTCAACCGTCTCATTATTTAACTCGACGCCAGAGAGTGCGGCTTTTGCCGTCAAGATAGCGCAACGCGTTTCAAAATCAGGCATTTGGATATCAATCGTCATACCCATTTCAAAGCGGCTACGAAGGCGCTCGGTTAAAGTTGGAATACTCTTTGGTGGCTTATCTGAGCTAATAATGATCTGTTTATTGTTCTGGTGGAGGTGATTAAAGGTATGGAAAAATTCTTCCTGGGTTTTTTCACGGCCCGCAATAAATTGCATATCGTCGACGATGAGGACGTCAACGTCGCGGTATTTTTCACCAAAACTGCCTTTTTTGAAGCGGACATGGCTCAGATATTCATCGATAAAAGTCTGCGAGCTAATATAAAGCACCCGCGCGCCAGGATTATTTTTAATAATCTCGTTACCAATCGCTTGCATAAGGTGAGTTTTACCAAGACCCACGCCTCCGTAGAAGTAGAGTGGATTATATTTATCACCCGGGTGAGCCGAGACGGCTTGCGAAGCGGTGTAGGCGAGGTCATTGCTGGAGCCAACAATAAAGTTATCAAACGTATAACGCGGATTAAGGTTGTTAGTGCGATTGGCTGCTGTCATGCTTCCACTTAATGAGGCCGGGTGGGCGGAGATAGCGGCGCCAGGACGATCTGCAACGAGTTCGCTGGCCGAAGCTATGTTGGTAATTTCTCGATTAACCCGTGTTTTTTTGCCAGCCATTTGCACCGTGTAGGTAATGCGAGCCGGAGTAACGCCGTTACGGGCAAGAATGTCTTTAATTTGTGCGTTATAGCGGGCTTCGAATTGCTTTTGAGCGAAAATATTAGCCACTGCAATGACGACTTCATCGTCAGTTTGACTGACGAGTTCAGTGTTTTTAAACCATGTCGTAAAGGTCGCATGTGAAACCGATAGTTCAATTTCACCTAAGACACTTTGCCACAATGCGTGATTCATAATCAGCTAACCTTATTCCCTCGAAGTTTGCTTTTGTGCTCTTATTGTACCGCAAGGAAGGAGTTTTCCACAACCGTAAACAGGTTATTAAAATGAGGGTAGGTTAGGGGTGCGAGTTATACACATATTTAGTCTACCTCTGTTAATATGTGGAAAAGTAGGGGAGAAATGGGGATAAGTTTTATTTACTACGCCACGCTTTTATAAAAAATCAAGCATTCCAGCTTGTCTAAAGAGGTGGTATCTGGTACAATAACCAGGATATGCCAAAGCGAACATTTCAACCACATACTCGTCACCGCGCTCGTACGCACGGCTTTCGTGCGCGCATCGCCACTAAAGCTGGCCGCGCCGTGATTCACCGCCGCCGTATCAAAGGCCGCGCTAAACTGACTGCTTAATCCGCAGTCAGTTTTTTATTCTGCCCCACGTTCGCTATACTTAAAATAATGATTCCTTATGCCAACCGTTTTCATGGTCACAGCAGCTTGCGTTACGTTTATACACACGGCAAAGCTGATCGTTCCCATATTTTAACGATTAAATGGGTCACGAATCCCCACCGCAAAAAAACACGCGTGGCTGTGGTTGTGAGTAAAAAGATTATTAAATCGGCAGTTGGGCGTAACCGTATTCGCCGCCGCCTCTATGAATACATTCGTCAACAACTACCGGCATTTACAAAAACGTACGATATCGTGCTGATTGCTACCTCGGCAGAACTTGCTACGATGCCATACGAAGAACTGACGAATCAGGTTCAACAGCAGTTAATAAACACCGAACTAGTGAAACCGTTCTAAAACTGGTATAATTTAACCTAAGTCAAACCGAGGACGGAGTTTCCTGAATGAATA
>Ga0164242_10001650_pt1 | contig 26437 bp, 25 predicted proteins | sample OricomgcompostMG_FD_108783 | JGI IMG/M metagenome (GOLD analysis project Ga0164242, IMG submission 108783) | Miracle-Growth compost microbial communities from Emeryville, California, USA - Original compost - Miracle growth compost (MG) ...
CGGCCGTCGCGGTACCGAGGGCAAGATCAAGGCCATTCAGTACGCTCGCGAAGCAAAGGTGCCGTACCTCGGCATCTGCCTCGGCATGCAGCTCGCCGTGATCGAATTCGCGCGCGACGTGGTGGGCCTGAAGCACGCGAACAGCACGGAATTCGATCCGGACACGCCGGACCGCGTCGTCGCGCTCATCACCGAATGGGCCGACCGCGAAGGCAAGGTCGAGAAGCGCACCGAAGAGTCGGACCTCGGCGGCACCATGCGCCTCGGTTCGCAGCGTTGCCCGATCAAGCCTGGCACGCTTGCCGCGGAAATCTATGGCAAGGATGTGAACGAGCGTCACCGTCACCGTTATGAAGTCAATAACGGCTACGTGCCCAAGCTCGAAGCCGGCGGCCTTATCATCAGCGCCCGTACGCCGACCGAGGACCTGCCGGAAATGATGGAACTGCCGCGCGACATGCACCCGTGGTTCGTCGGCGTCCAGTTCCACCCGGAATTCACGTCCACGCCGCGTGACGGCCATCCGCTGTTCAAGGCCTATGTCGAAGCGGCGGTTGCGCACCAGCAGGCGCACGCTGAGGAGAAAGCATGAATTTGTGCGGTTTCGAGGTTGGCCTCGACAAGCCGTTCTTCCTGATCGCGGGCACGTGTGTCGTCGAATCCGAACAGATGACGATCGACACGGCTGGCCGCCTGAAGGAAATCACCGCGAAGCTTGGCATTCCGTTCATCTACAAGTCGTCCTACGACAAGGCCAATCGCTCGAGCGGCAAGTCGTTTCGCGGCTTGGGGATGGACGAAGGCCTGCGCATTCTTTCCGAAGTGAGGCGTCAGCTCGGCCTGCCCGTGCTGACCGACGTGCACACGGAAGAGGAGATCGGGCCGGTGGCATCGGTCGTGGACGTCCTGCAGACGCCCGCGTTCCTGTGCCGCCAGACCGACTTCATCCACGCATGCGCGCGCTCGGGCAAGCCGGTCAACATCAAGAAAGGCCAGTTCCTCGCGCCGCACGACATGAAGAACGTGATCGACAAGGCCCGCGAAGCCGCGCGCGAAGCGGGTCTTTCGGAAGACCGCTTCATGGCGTGCGAGCGCGGCGTCTCGTTCGGCTACAACAACCTCGTCTCGGACATGCGCTCGCTCGCGATCATGCGCGAGACCGGCGCGCCGGTCGTGATGGACGTCACCCACTCGGTGCAGTTGCCGGGCGGTCAGGGCACGAGTTCGGGCGGCCAGCGCGAATTCGTGCCGGTGCTCGCGCGCGCGGCGGTGGCCACGGGCGTCGCGGGTCTCTTCATGGAGACCCATCCGAAGCCCGCCGAGGCGAAGTCGGACGGCCCCAATGCCGTGCCGCTGAACCGTATGGCCGACCTGCTCGAAACGCTCGTCACGCTCGACCAGGCGGTCAAGCGTGCGCCGTTCCTCGAGAGCGATTTCAACTGATCGCGTGCGGTTTTACGTAGTTTCAGGCGGTTTTACGCAGTTTTAAATGGTACGCGGTACGCGCCGCTTCGATTGCATGAGCGGCGCGATGGAGGAGCAGCGCGGCGCAAGGCCGGGCGCGCAGCGGGTGTCACATAGTGACGCCATGCTATGCGGGCAACGGTAAAGCGCGCCGCGCTTGATGTGCAAGGCAGCGTGGCAGCGCATCGGTCATGCGAACGTGGCCGTCGCGTTGCGGCAAGTTGAACCTGACGACCGCGCCGCCTGTCCATGTGACGGTGGGCCCCGGACGAGCATAGAAGCTGTGCCTCGCGGGCCAATGCAGCAGGCAGCGCCGGTCGCGCAAGAATTACTGTCATTTCCTGAGGAAACCATGAGTGCAATCGTAGATATCATCGGTCGCGAGATCCTGGATTCGCGCGGCAACCCCACCGTCGAATGCGACGTGCTGCTGGAATCGGGCACGATGGGCCGTGCGGCCGTGCCGTCGGGCGCGTCGACGGGCTCGCGCGAAGCGATCGAGCTGCGCGACGGCGAAGCCGGCCGCTACAACGGCAAGGGCGTGCTGAAGGCAGTCGAGCACATCAACACCGAAATTTCCGAGGCGATCATGGGCCTCGACGCTTCGGAGCAGGCCTTCCTCGACAAGACCCTGCTCGAGCTCGACGGCACCGACAACAAGTCGCGCCTGGGCGCGAACGCGATGCTGGCCGTCTCGATGGCCGTCGCGAAGGCTGCGGCTGAAGAAGCAGGCCTGCCGCTGTACCGCTATTTCGGCGGCTCGGGCGCGATGCAACTGCCGGTCCCGATGATGAACATCGTCAACGGCGGCGCGCACGCGAACAACAGCCTCGATATCCAGGAATTCATGATCGTGCCGGTGAGCCAGCCGACCTTCCGCGAAGCGCTGCGTTGCGGCGCGGAAGTGTTCCATGCGCTCAAGAAGATCCTTTCGGATCGCGGCATGAGCACGGCCGTGGGCGACGAAGGCGGCTTCGCACCGAACTTCGGCAGCAACGACGAATGCCTCTCGACCATCCTGCAAGCCATCGAGAAGGCCGGCTACCGCGCCGGTGAAGACGTGCTGCTCGCGCTCGACTGCGCAGCCAGCGAGTTCTACCACGACGGCAAGTACCAGCTCGCGGGCGAAGGCCTGCAGCTCTCGTCGGCCGAGTTCGCCGACTACCTCGCCACGCTCGCCGACAAATTCCCGATCGTCTCGATTGAAGACGGCATGCACGAGTCCGACTGGGCCGGCTGGAAGCTCCTCACCGACAAGCTCGGCAAGAAGGTCCAGCTCGTGGGCGACGACCTGTTCGTCACCAACACGCGCATCCTGAAGGAAGGCATCGAGAAGGGCATCGCCAACTCGATTCTCATCAAGATCAACCAGATCGGTACGCTGACGGAAACCTTCGCAGCCATCGAGATGGCCAAGCGCGCCGGTTACACGGCTGTGATCTCGCACCGCTCGGGCGAAACCGAAGACTCGACCATCGCCGACATCGCCGTGGGCCTGAACGCGGGTCAGATCAAGACCGGCTCGCTCTCGCGCAGCGACCGCATCTCGAAGTACAACCAGCTGCTGCGCATCGAGGAAGATCTCGGTGATATCGCCAGCTATCCGGGCAAGTCGGCGTTCTATAACCTCCGTTAAGCGGATCTGGGCCCGGCAGCAGCCTTGCTGTCCTTTTTCGTCATCCCCCTCCGCCGCCCTGCGTCCAGCGCAGGGCGGCGTGTATTTATCCGGCACCTTACATGCGGCTTGTCACTGTCGTTCTGATTCTCCTGCTCGTGCTGATCCAGTATCCGCTCTGGTGGGGCCACGGCGGCTGGCTGAGTGTGCATGAACTGCGCGAGCAGCTCGCACAGCAGCAAAAGCAGAACGACGACGAGAAACTGCGCAACGAACGCATTGCGGGCGAAGTGCAGGATCTCCAGAACGGCACCGCGGCCGTCGAGGAGCGTGCGCGCTACGAGATGGGCATGGTCAAGGACGGCGAGGTGTTCGTGCAGTTCGTCTCGCCGAACCAGCCTTTGCCTGCGACGCCGACCGGCTCGTCGAACGTCTCCACGCGTGGCGAGATGTCGGCCGCGCCGGTCAAGATGGTGCCGAATCCGGTATCGCGCGTGCCGGAGAGGCGTCACGGCCACGGCAAGGAAGCGAAGAAGAAGGCCGGTTGAGTTGCGCCTTCGAGATACAAAAAAGCGTGGCTTCCGATAACCGGAAGCCGCGCTTTTATTTTGTGCAAGACGGGATATTCGGCTCGCTCGGGCTGCGTGCCTACCAGCCCCAACCCCAGCCCGGATAGCCGTAGCCGATGCCCGTGCCCCAGCCGCTTCCCCAGCCGCCGCTGGAATAGCCGCCGTAGACGCTGATGGGCGGGGCATACGCGCGCGACCAGGTCAGCGCGGCGGCTTCGGCCGTGGCCGCACGGTCCGATTCGGTGAGCGCCTGGCGGTCGATTGCGTCGTAGCGGGCGAGTTCGTCGGGCGTGAGCACGGGCGCGCTCTGCAGCGCATCCGTCTGATTGGCGGGCAGGCGGCTGTAGATGGGCGAAGGTCCCGGCGGGTCCAGCGTGCAGCCGCTCATGAATGTGACAGCGGCGACACCGGCGCCGAGCACGGCCATCGCGCAGACGGCCTTTGCGCGCCGCAAACCCCGTGTGTGCGGCTGCGTGGCGAACAGCTTCTTCGTTTTCATTGCTTTTCCTCCATCTGTCGGATGCCTAAGCAACGCGCGATGCTGAGCGGGTCCGAAATTCGGCTCATGGTTGCTGCCGTGCGCCGCCGCGCCGGCAGCCCGATATCGATCAGTGGCGCCGGTCCGCGGCGGGGGTGACGCCTTCTGAGAGCCCCGGCGTGGCGAAAAGTTGCGCCACATCGACGGGATCGAACTCGTAGCGCTGGTTGCAATAGTCGCAGTGGATTTCGACGTGGCCGCGCTCCTCGATCACGCCTTCGACTTCCTCGTGACCCAGCATCTTGAGCATCGCGCCCACTTTCTCGCGCGAGCAACTGCACAGGAAGCGCGTGGTCACAGGCTCGAAGTGATTGACGTTTTCCTGCCAGAAGAGGCGGCGGAACAGCGTTTCGGGCTCCTGCCCGAGCAGTTCTTCGCGCGTGAGCGTGCCGCCGAGCGTGCAGACGCGTTCCCACGTGTCGGTGTCGAGTTCGTGCGGATGCGGCACGATGCCACCGTCGCCGGGCAGCTTCTGCAGCAGCATGCCGACTGCGCGGTCATCGTTCGCACCCAGCCACAGGCGCGTGTCGAGTTGCTCGGAGTGATGCATGTAGTGCTCGAGCACTTCGGCGACCGATTTGAGCGGGCCGTCCTCGCCGTTCAGCGGCACGATGCCCTGATACGGCTGCTGGCCGGGCTGTTTGTTGGCCGGGTCGAGCGTGATCACGCAACGGCCGTGGCCGCTCACGTTGATGAGGTCGGCGAGCGTGGTGTCTTCGGCGAGCGCGGCCACGTCGTCGGCTTCGACGCCGTCTGCGAGCCGCGCGGTGGCGCGCATCGAGAGGTCCGAGCTGCACTGCACGACCAGCATCCGGACCGGGCCGTCGCCGAGGATTTGCATGATCAGCGTGCCGTCGAATTTCAGGTTCGCCGAGAGCAGGGCGCAGGCCGCCATCATTTCGCCGAGTACGGTACGCACGGGCGCCGGGTACTGGCGACGCGTCAGCACCTCTTGCCACGTGTTGCGCAACAAGACGATCTCGCCGCGCACCGGCGCCGCGCTGAACATGAATTTCTGCAACTGGTCGTTCACAATCTTTTCCTTCGTTTCAATCTTTGCGGCGCGTCTCGCGAAGCGCAGCCGCAAGGCGGCGAGCCTTTAGCCGATGCGCACGAGTTGCGCCTTGAAATACTCCCGGCGTTCCGCGTAGACGTCCGCGTTGCGCTTGAGGCCGGCAATGTCGGCCTCCGTGAGCTCGCGCACCACTTTGGCCGGCGCGCCGAGAATGAGCGAGTTGTCGGGGAAGACCTTGCCTTCCGTCACGACGGCGCCCGCACCAACCAGACAGTTGCGGCCGATCACCGAACCATTCAAGACCACGGCCTGAATGCCGATGAGCGCCCCTTCCTTGACCGTGCAGCCGTGCAGCATGGCCTGGTGCCCGACCGTCACGTTGCCTTCGAGCGTGAGCGGGTAGCCCGGGTCGGTGTGCAGCACCGCGCCTTCCTGGACATTGCTGCGCGGGCCGACCTTGATCGGCTCGTTGTCGCCGCGCAGGGTCGCGCCGAACCAGACGCTCGACTCTTCGGCGAGTTCGACCTTGCCGATGACGGTGGCGTTGTCGGCGACAAACACGCTCTCGTGAATGGTGGGCGCTGCTTCGCCAAGCTTGTAGATGGCCACGGTATGACGTCTCCTTTTATCTTGCTGGGGGCGGCTGCGGATGCGCCCAGGGGCGCAGGCGGCGCAGGCCGGGTGAATCGCGTATTGTAAACGGTTGCGTGCGCGCGCTCGTCCCGCCCCACAATCGCGCGGGTCGGCCTGTCAGATGCGGTTGCCGTGTCGGGTCACGCGTTCTTCAGTTTCTTGCCGATTTTTGTCCGTTTTGCGATGAGTCCCGTGTTTCCCGAAGCCATCGGCTCCACGCCCCAGCATTCCGCCGATCCCGCGCTAGCTTGCGCTGGCTGGCGTGCCGCCGCGCTCGATGCCCTGTGCGAGCGCGATCCGCTCGCCAAGGCCGATGCCGTGCGCGCGCTCCATGCCGTGGCGCTGGACGCCGCGCCCCAAGGCGCCACGCGCTGGGATGCGTCAAGCACCCTCGCGGCGAGTGCCGATCTCCCTGGCCGTCCGGCGCGCCCCGAACTGGTCGAACCGCGCAGCCTGCAGCGGCGCAGCATGAGCACGCCGCAGGGGCGGATCGTGTTGCTGCACGCGCTGGCGCATATCGAATTCAACGCGATCAATCTCGCGCTCGACGCCGTGTGGCGCTTCGCGAACATGCCCGACGCCTTCTATGCCGACTGGCTGAGGGTCGCGGCCGAAGAGGCGTATCACTTCTCGCTGCTGCGCCAGCGTCTGGCCGACTACGGTCACGCTTATGGCGATTTCCCGGCGCACAACGGCCTTTGGGAGATGTGCGAGCGCACGAGCGGCGACGTGCTCGCGCGCATGGCGCTCGTGCCGCGCGTGCTGGAGGCGCGTGGCCTCGACGCCTCGCCGCCCATCCGCGCGCGTCTGACGCAGGCCGGCGACGACGCATCCGCCGCGATCCTCGACATCATCCTGCGCGACGAGGTCGGGCACGTGCGCATCGGCAATCACTGGTTTCGCTATCTGTGCGAGGCGCGCGGTCTCGATCCGCACACGGCGTGGCTCGCGCTCGCCGCGCAGTACAACGCGCCACGCATGCGCGGACCGTTCAATTTCGAGGCGCGCCGCTCGGCGGGTTTCGATCAGGCCGAGCTCGACACGCTGGCGGCACAGGATGCCGCCGCGGCGAGCGAATCCGCGGCCCGAGGTGGCGCAAAAGAAAAATGAAAGCGCGCCAGCCCATCTGTCAGAACGTGCCGATATAATCGAACGACCATTCTTTTTGTTCGCGCGCAATGAATCTTTCCCGATCCGAATTCGTCGACGTGAACGGCATCCGTCTGCACGTGCGTCGCTGGGGCGCCGAGGACGCGCCCACGCTCTTCATGCTGCACGGCTGGATGGACGTGGCCGCTTCGTTCCAGTTCGTCGTCGATGCGCTCGGCGGCAACTGGCAGGTGATCGCGCCCGACATGCGCGGCTTCGGCCTGTCCGACTGGCCGGCGGCGCAGCGGGGCGGGGGCGGCTACTGGTTCCACGATTACATCGCCGACCTGGACGCGCTGCTCGAGCACTACGCGCCCCAAGGCGAGGTGAATCTGGTCGGGCACAGCCTTGGCGCGAACGTCGTGTGCTTCTATGCGGGCGTGCGGCCCGAACGCGTGCGGCGCGTGGTCGATCTGGAGGGCTTCGGCCTGCCGGCGGCCGTGCCCGCGCAGGCGCCGGGTCGCGTGCGTCAATGGCTCGATGAAATGCGCGCGCCGCCGCAATTGCGCCCCTACGCCACGCTCGACGAGGTGGCTGCGCGGCTCGTGAAGACGAATCCGCGCCTCGCGCCGGCGCGCGCGCGTTTTCTCGCGCAGCACTGGTCGAAACCGATCGAGGGGCACAACGGCGAGGACGGCTACATGCTGCTTGGCGACCCCGCGCACAAGAGGGTGAATCCGCTGCTGTACCGCCTCGAGGAGATCATGGCGGTCTGGGCGTGCGTGCGGGCGAAGGTGCTGCACGTCGAGGCCACGCAGTCCGAGACGCTCGCACGTATCGCGGGCAAGGTGCCCATCGGCGAATTCAAGAAGCGTTTCGAGGCATTTCCCGACTGGCGCGAGCGCTTCGTCGACGACGCGGGTCACATGATCCATCACGATCAGCCCGAAGCCGTCGCGCACCTCATCGAGGCGTTCTGCGCCGGCTAGTCCGCGCGGGACGCCTTCGTCGCATTGCAGTAAAATGGGTTGTTACTCCTTTTAAGCCTGCGATGAACGCCGATCTCCACTGTCATTCCACGGTCTCCGACGGCCAGATGGCCCCGGCTGCCGTTGCGCAGCTGGCGAAGTCGGGCGGCGTGACATTGTGGGCGCTCACCGACCACGACGAGCTGGGCGGCCAGCGCGAGGCGCGCGCCGCCGCCGAGGCGCTCGGCATGCGCTATCTGCCGGGCGTCGAGATTTCGGTCACGTGGGCGTCGCGCACGGTGCACATCGTCGGTCTGAACGTCGATCCCGAGTGCAAGGCGCTGACCGAGGGGCTCGCGCGCACGCGCGACGGCCGCGCGGTGCGTGCCGAAGCCATCGGCGAACGTCTGGAGTCGCTGGGTATTCCGAACGCCTATGCCGGCGCGCTCCAGTACGTTTCGAATCCCGACCTGATTTCGCGCACGCACTTTGCGCGCTTTCTCGTGGAATCGGGGCGCGCGCAAAACACTCAGGACGCGTTTTCGCGCTGGCTGGGCGAGGGCAAGCCAGGCTATGTCTCGCACCGCTGGGCCAGGCTCGGCGACGCGCTCGCCTGGATCAAGGCCGCGGGCGGCGAGGCCGTGGTCGCGCATCCGGGCCGCTACCACTACACGCCGCTCGAATTCGACACGTTCTTTGGCGAATTCATCGATCTGGGCGGCAAGGCTATCGAAGTCGTTACGGGCAGCCACACGCCCGACCAATACACCGAATACGCCGCCGTCGCGCGCCGCTTCGGCTTCGAGGCGTCGCGCGGTTCGGATTTTCACGCCCCCGGCGCGGACGCGATCATGCCGGGCTCCTTGCCACCGCTACCTTCCGGCCTCAAGCCCGTCTGGGAGCGATGGCTGTAGGCCGCGCCTCCTGCGTGGCCCGTATTCTTCGTTCCGGCGCCGCACGGCGGTCCACCGTCTTTCGTTTCTGTATCGTCCCGTTCGTCTCGCTGCGTGCGCGCTTGCTTCAGAATTTCGCGTCGCGCTTCACGTTCCGCCTTGCCTCCGTCAGCTGATTACTGCCATGTCTCAGTTCTTTCGGCTTCACCCAGACAATCCCCCGCCGCGCCTCGTCAAGCAGGCCGTGCAGATCATCCGCGATGGCGGCGTGATCGCGCTGCCCACCGATTCGAGCTACGCGCTCGCCGCGCGCATCGACGACAAACAGGCCGCCGAGCGTCTGCGGCGTATCCGCGGGCTCAATGAGAAGGCGCTGCTCTCGCTGATGGTGCGCGATCTCTCCGAGCTCGCGAATTTCGCGATGGTGGACAACCGCCAGTACCGGCTCATCAAGTCGGTGACGCCGGGCCCCTACGTGTTCGTGCTCGAAGCGACCAAGGAAGTCCCGAGACGGCTTTCGCACCCGTCGCGCAAGACCATCGGGCTGCGCGTGCCGGGGCACGCGATTCCGCTCGCGATTCTCGAGGAACTGGGCGAGCCGCTGCTCGCCTCGACGCTGATCGTGCCGCCCGACACCGAGGCGCTCAACGACCCCGAGGAAATTCGCGAGCGCCTCGAAAAGCAGCTCGACCTCGTGATCGACGGCGGGGCGTGCCCGCGCGAGTCGTCGACCGTCATCGATCTGACCGGCGAAGAGCCCGTGCTCGTGCGTGCGGGCCGGGGCGACCTGGCGCCGTTCGGACTGGAGGAGCCTGCCTGACGCGCACGGCACGCGTGCGCAATGGCGCCCCGTTGCGCGCATCGGTTCCGCATATCGGTTCTGCATCGACAGCGCGTTGTTACAATACGCCGCCATGGAAGCCAACATTATTCAGACGCTCGTCGTCTACGCCTTGCCCGTGATCTTCGCGATCACGCTGCATGAAGCCGCCCACGGATATGTCGCGCGCATGCTCGGCGACAACACCGCTTACGTGCTGGGCCGCGTGTCGCTCAACCCGATGCGGCACATCGATCCGGTCGGCACGATCGCGATGCCGCTCATCCTCTATTTCCTGACGAGCGGCGCGTTCGTGTTCGGCTACGCCAAGCCGGTGCCGATTTCGTTCGGCAATCTGCGCAATCCGCGCTGGGGCACGCTGTGGGTCGCCGCGGCGGGACCGGCCTGCAACTTCGTGCAATCGCTCGTGTGGGGCGTGTTCGGGGTCGCGCTCGCGGTGTTCGGCGTCCAGGAACCGTTTTTCACGCGCATGGCCGCCGCCGGCGTGGGCGTGAATCTGGTGCTCGGCGTGCTCAATCTCTTTCCGCTGCTGCCGCTCGACGGCGGCCGAGTGCTCGCGGCATTGCTGCCCACGCGCGCGAGCATTGCGCTCTCGCGCCTCGAGCCCTATGGTTTCATCATCGTGATGGTGCTCCTCGTGAGCGGCGTCTTCACGCGCTTCTGGCTGCGTCCGCTGGTGTCTCTCGGCTACGACGCGGTGACGGCTATCCTTACTCCCCTTGTATCGCTCTTCTCATAACATCATGTTCCCAGACCGTATCTTTTCCGGCATGCGGCCCACCGGGTCGCTGCACCTCGGCCACTATCACGGCGTGCTGAAAAACTGGGTGCGGCTTCAGTCCGAGTACCCGTGCTTCTTCTGCGTGGTCGACTGGCATGCGCTCACCACGCACTACGAAACGCCCGAGGTCATCGAGAAGAACGTGTGGGACGTGCTGATCGACTGGCTGGCTTCCGGCATCGACCCGAACCAGTCGACGCTGTTCATCCAGAGTCGCGTGCCCGAGCACGCGGAGCTCGCGCTGCTGCTCGGCATGAGCACGCCGCTGTCCTGGCTCGAGCGCGTGCCCACCTACAAGGAGCAGATCGAGAAGCTGCGCGACAAGGATCTCGGCACCTACGGCTTCCTCGGCTATCCCGTCCTGATGGCCGCCGACATCCTGCTGTACCGCGCCTCGCTGGTGCCCGTGGGCGAAGACCAGGTGCCGCACGTCGAGATGGCGCGCGAAATGGCGCGGCGCTTCAACTACATGTACGGCCGCGAGCCGGGCTTCGAAGAGAAGGCCAACGAGGCCGCGAAGAAGCTCGGCGGCAAACGCTCGAAGCTTTATCACGAGCTGCGCAACGCCTATCAGCAAGAAGGCGACGAAGAGGCGCTCGAACAGGCGCGCGCGATGTTGTCCGAGTCGCAGAGCCTGTCGATGAACGACCGCGAACGCCTGTTCGGCTACCTCGAAGGCGCGCGCAAGATCATCCTGCCGGAGCCGCAGGTGCTGCTGACCGAAGCCTCGCGCATGCCGGGCCTCGACGGCCAGAAGATGTCGAAGTCGTACGGCAACACGATCGGCCTGCGCGAAGACGCCGAGTCGATCACGAAAAAGGTCCGCACCATGCCGACCGACCCCGCGCGCGTGCGCCGCACCGATCCGGGCGATCCGGACAAATGCCCGGTATGGCAACTGCATCAGGTCTATACCGACGAAGCGACGCACGACTGGGTGCAGAAGGGCTGCCGCTCGGCCGGTATTGGCTGCCTCGAATGCAAGCAGCCGGTGATCGAAGGAATTCTGCGCGAGCAGCAGCCGATGCTCGAGCGCGCGCAGAAGTACATGGACGATCCGTCGCTCCTGCGCGCGATCGTCGCCGATGGTTGCGACAAGGCGCGCAAGTTCGCCAACGAGACCATGCGCGACGTGCGCGAGGCCATGGGCCTCTCGTACAACTGAGGCAGGCGGCTGCGATGACGCTCACGCCCGGCGACGCCGGCATGCCGCCCGCGCCCGCGGTTCCGGCCCCGGTTGGCCGGGCCCACGCGGGCGTATCCGAGCCTTCCGGCTGGGTGCGCCAGTGGGCGCATCTGATCGTGCCGGGCGGCACGGTGCTCGACGTCGCCTCGGGGGCGGGGCGTCACGCGCGCTGGCTCGCGGCCCGTGGCCATCCCGTCGCGGCGCTCGATCGCGATGCCGCCGCGCTCGCGACGATGGGCGGCGTGGCCGGCGTCGCCACGCTCGCGTGCGATCTCGAAGGCGCGCCCTGGCCGCTCCCGGACGACGCGCGTTTCGCGGCTATCGTCGTCACGAATTATCTGCATCGCCCGCTCATGCCGCGTCTCGTCGACGCGCTCGCGCCGGGCGGCGTGCTGATCTACGAAACCTTCGCGCAAGGCAACGAGACCGTCGGCAAGCCTTCGAACCCCGCATTTCTGCTGGCGCCGGGCGAGTTGCTGGCGGTCTGCATGCCTGCGCTGCGCGTGATCGCTTATCAGGACGGATTTCTCCCACAACCGCGTGAGGCATTCGTCCAGCGTATCTGTGCGGTGCGCGAGACGCGCCCGGAGCAGACTTCCGTGGTGGAAAACATTGCCTGTCAGGACGGCGCCGACTGGGTTGAAAAACCCGGTAACGCCGCGGCGACTCAGGTACTACCCCTGGTGCGTTACGATCTGACCGGCTAATCCGCTACAATCGCGGTTTAACGTACTCATTCTTTTGAAGTTTCATGGCTAACGGCACTCAGGGCACCCAGCACGGCATTACGTTGCGCGGCAGCATTCCCGCGATCGTCACCCCCATGCACGAAGACGGCAGCCTCGATCTGCCGGCATTTCGCAAACTGATCGACTGGCACGTGGAAGAGGGGACGGATGCGATCGTCGTCGTCGGCACGAGCGGCGAGTCCGCCACGCTGGACGTCGAAGAGCATATCCTGATGGTCAAGACGGCGGTCGAGCACGCCGCGGGCCGGATGCCGATCATCGCCGGCGCCGGCGGAAACTCCACGGCCGAGGCCATCGAGCTCACGAAGTATGCGAAGGACGTCGGTGCGCAGGCATCGCTGCAGGTCGTGCCCTATTACAACAAGCCGACCCAGGAGGGCATGTACCGTCATTTCGCGAAGATCGCGGAAGCGGTGGACCTGCCGGTCGTGCTGTACAACGTGCCGGGCCGCACGGTTGCGGATATGTCGAACGAGACGATCCTGCGCCTCGCGCAGGTGCCGGGCATCGTCGGCGTGAAGGAAGCCACGGGCAACATCGACCGCGCCGCGCATCTCATCAAGCACGCACCGGAAGGCTTCAAGATTTTCAGCGGCGACGATCCCACCGCGATCGCGCTGATGCTGCTGGGCGGCCACGGCAATATTTCGGTGACCGCGAACGTCGCGCCGCGCCAGATGAGCGAGCTGTGTCGCGCCGCGCTCGAAGGCGACGCGAAGACCGCTCGTGCGATCCACCTGAAGCTGTTGTCGCTGCACAAGAATCTGTTCATCGAATCGAATCCGATTCCGGTGAAGTGGGCACTGCAGGAACTCGGCCGCATGGAAGGCGGCATCCGTCTGCCGCTCACGCCGCTCGACGCGCGCTACCACGATGTGGTGCGTGCGGCGCTGCGCGAGGCTGGCCTGATCGGCTGATCGGCTCAAGTCCGATTCAGCCGAAAACGCCGTATTTTCAACTGACGCCGCCACGAGCCAGGCACCTCATCGACGACAGCAATCGACGACAGATATTCCGGCAGGTCAAGGCTTAGCGTTCCCGTATTACGAAGGTCCACATGAAACGTCCCGTTCTTTCCCTCCACGCCACCCGCATGGCGGTGCTGGCGCTCGCACTCGGTTCGCTCGCGGGCTGCGAGTCGCTGAACGATATGTTCGCGTCGGATCGCGTCAACTACAAGGACACGGCAAGCGCGCCGGCGCTGGCCGTGCCGAAGGACCTGTCGGCGGTGCCGACCGATCAGAAGTACGTCGCTCCGCCGCCCACGGCGACGCTGGGCGGCGCCGCCCAGCGCACCGTCACGAGCGCGGGCAACGCCACGCTCGGCGTGCCGAATGCGCAGGATCCGCTCGGCATGCACATCGAGCGCGACGGCGACCGCCGCTGGCTCGTGATCGACGGCCGCTCGCCCGACGACGTCTGGCCGCAACTGCAGGAATTCTGGACCGACAATGGCTTTACGCTCACGACCGACTCGCCGGCCACGGGCATCATGACGACGGACTGGGCCGAAAACCGCGCCAATATTCCGGACGACTGGTTCCGCCGCACGATCGGCCGGGTGGTCGACTTTGCGTATTCGTCGGGCACGCGCGACAAGTTTCGTACGCTGGTCACACGCGGCGCGGACGGCCAGACCGATATTTCGATCACGCACAGCGCGATGGAAGAAGTGCTGACGGGGCAGGACAAGACCTCGTCGAAATGGGTTGAGCGCCCGCGCGATCCGGCCCTCGAAGCGGCGTTCCTCGCGAAGGTCATGCAGAAGTTCGGCCTGACCGACGCGCAGTCCAAGCAACTCCTGACCGATGCGCGTCCGTCGAGCGCAGCGGCCAAGGTGGCGGCCGGCCCGGACGGCACCACGCTCGATTTGCCCGAAGCGTTCGACACCGCATGGCTGCGCGTGGGTCTCGCGCTCGATCGCACCAATTTCACGGTCGATAACCGCGACCGCGAAAAGGGCATCTACTACGTGCGCTATGCCGATTCGATGCAGGAGCTCAAGGCCGACGGCCTGTTCGGCAAGCTGTTCTACAACCCGAAGAAGGCCGCGAAGAATCAAGGGCCGGAATACATGATTTCGGTGCGCTCGACGGGCAACTCGACCCAGGTGGCGGTGCTCGGCCAGAACGGGCAAGTGGATACGTCGTCGGATGCGCAGCGCATCGTGACCGCGCTCCATTCCCAGTTGAACTGATCCGCCGGTGCGCTTCGCAAGCCTCGGTAGCGGCAGCGAGGGCAACGCACTGGTCGTAGAGGCGGGCAGCGGGGCGACGCCTACGCGCGTGCTGCTCGACTGCGGATTTTCGGCGAAAGAGGTCGAGCGGCGTCTCGCCCGTGCGGGGCTCGCCGCCGACACGCTGAGCGCGATTCTCATCACCCACGAACACAGCGACCATATCGGCAGCGCGCTGACGCTTGCGCGCCGCTGGTCGATTCCGCTCTACATGAGTTGGGGCACGGCGCAGGCCGTCGGCGCCGACGACGCAGATGTCGAGTTGAATGTTCTCTGGAGCGATGGCCCGGTCGAAATCGGCGAGCTTGGCGTACTGCCTTATACGGTGCCGCACGATGCGCGCGAACCGCTGCAATTCGTATTTACTGATGGTGCGAGCCGGCTCGGCGTGCTGACCGACGTGGGAGAGTCGACCCCGCATATCAACGCCGTGCTGAGCGGTTGTGATGCGCTCGTGCTCGAATACAACCACGACCTCGAAATGCTTGCGGCGAGCCGTTATCCGGCGTCGCTCAAGGCGCGTATCAGCGGCTCGCACGGTCATCTGAACAACGAGGCGGCGAGCGCTATTCTCGCGGCGCTCGATCGCTCGAAGCTGCGCCATCTGGTCGCGGCACACCTGAGTCAGCAGAACAACACACCGGAACTCGCACGGGCGGCTGTGTCGGCCGCGCTCGGTAACGCGGCCACTGAAATCGGGGTCGCTACGCAAGGCGAAGGCTTCGACTGGCTCGTCCTCTGAGCCGCCCTGCAAGCGCCGTCGGCCATGCTACGGGCGCGGGACGAAAAAAAGCCCATGACTCAAAGTCATGGGCTTTTTCGCTGGTGGGCCGGAGCCGGTTTGGCCCGGCCGCGCCGGATTTAATTGCGGTTGCCGCCGAAGATGCCGAGGATCGCGAGCAGGTTCGTGAACACGTTGTAGAGATCCAGATAGATCGCGAGCGTGGCCGTGATGTAGTTGGTCTCGCCGCCATTCACAACGCGTTGGACGTCGAACAGCATATACGCCGAGAAGATCGCGATGGCCAGCACGGACACCGTGAGCATCAGCGCGGGCAGGTGCAGGAACATGTTCGCGACGCTTGCGAGCAGGATCACGATCACGCCCATGAACAGCCACTTGCCGAGCCCCGAGAAGTCGCGCTTGCTGACGGTGGCGACGGTCGCCATGGTGGCGAAGATGATGCCGGTGCCGCCGAATGCGAGCATGATGAGCGACGCGCCGTTCGAGAAGCCGAGGATGAACGACAGCAGGCGCGAGAGCATCAGGCCCATGAAGAACGTGAAGCCCAGCAGCACGAACACGCCGAGCGAGCTGTTCTTGGTGCGTTCGATCGCGAAGATGAAGCCGAAAGCGATCGCGAAGAACGCGAGCAGGCTCATGGTCGGGCTCGTGGCGGCAAACAGCGAGAAGCCCGTGGCGACGCCCACCCACGCGCCGAGCACCGTTGGCACCATCGACAGCGCGAGCAGCCAGTAGGTGTTGCGCAGTACGCGGTTGCGAGTCTCGGCGGAGGTGACAGTGCCGCCGCGGCCGAAGTTGTAGGGGTACTCGTTCATGCTTTCTCCTTGCGTGGGACGCGTGGCAGGCGGCGCGCGGCACTTGCGCGATCCGCTCCCTCTTAAGATATGCGTGGTGCCCCAGAGTTTCAACGGGGCGCCACACAGTTTCGCTACCGTTTTGCTACTCGTTCAGGAGCGTAGCCACCCTGGCTTAATTGGCGCTGAAAGACCCGACGGCGCAGCTTTTGCGCCTGTCAGGCCGAGTCTGTCGGCCTAACGGGGTTCAATCGCAATCATACATGGGAACATGCTACAATTGCGGATTCATTTGAATCTGTAACCTCTTAATTTTCTGGAGTTTTTATGGCGCTCGAACGCACCCTGTCGATTATCAAGCCGGACGCAGTGGCAAAGAACGTGATCGGTCAGATCTACAGCCGCTTCGAAAACGCTGGCCTGAAGATCGTTGCCTCGCGCATGGTCCACCTCTCGCGCGCCGACGCCGAGAAGTTCTATGCTGTTCACGCAGAGCGTCCGTTCTTCAAGGACCTCGTCGAATTCATGATCTCGGGCCCGGTGCAGATTCAAGTTCTGGAAGGCGAGAACGCCATCCTGAAGAACCGCGACCTGATGGGCGCGACCGACCCGAAGAAGGCCGAGAAGGGCACGATCCGCGCCGATTTCGCGGACAGCATCGACGCCAACGCCGTTCACGGCTCGGACGCCGCTGAGACGGCACGCGTCGAAATCGCGTTCTTCTTCCCGGAAGTCAACGTTTACTCGCGCTAAGCAGTCGAAGTGCAGTAAGCAGCAGTTCAAAGTAGCATAGGGTCGCGAACGGCGATGACGCTCACTGTCCGGCGCCGGGTTCCCTCGAATCTGGCAGTGAGCGCGCTCTCGCACTGAAATGGCAGGATTGACCATGACGAGCAGTTCCACCGTCAACCTTCTCGATCTCGACGCCCAAGGGCTTGTCGCCTATTGCGAGAGCCTGGGCGAGAAGCCGTTTCGCGCCAAACAGCTTCAGCGCTGGATCCATCAATACAATGCCGCCGACTTCGACGGCATGACGGATCTGGCCAAGTCGCTCCGCGAGAAGCTCAAGGGGCGCGCCTCGATCGGTATGCCCGACATTATCTCCGACCACGTTTCCTCCGATGGCACGCGCAAATGGCTCGTGGACGTCGGCAACGGCAACGCGGTCGAGACCGTGTTCATCCCCGAGGAAACGCGCGGCACGCTGTGCGTGTCGTCCCAGGCGGGATGCGCGGTGAATTGCCGGTTCTGTTCCACCGGCAAGCAGGGATTTTCACGCAACCTCACCACTGCCGAGATCATCGGCCAGTTGCGCATGGCGGAGTTCGCCCTGCGCGCCTCGCTTCTCGGAGAGGCGGGCGGCCGCGCGACGGGCGGTGAGGGCAAGGGCGAGCGCGTCGTCACCAACGTCGTGATGATGGGCATGGGCGAGCCGCTTCTGAACTACGACGCGGTCGTGCCGGCGCTGCGCCTGATGCTCGACGACAACGCCTACGGCCTGTCGCGCCGGCGCGTCACGCTCTCGACCTCGGGCGTCGTGCCCATGATGGATCGCCTCGGCGCCGACCTGCCGGTCGCGCTCGCGGTGTCGCTGCATGCGCCCAACGACGCGCTGCGCGACGAACTCGTGCCGCTGAACCGCAAGTACCCGCTGCGCGAGCTGATGGCGGCCTGCGAGCGCTACCTGTCGGTTGCGCCGCGCGATTTCATCACGTTCGAATACTGCATGCTCGACGGCGTCAACGACACCGAAGAGCACGCACGCCAGTTGCTCGCGGTGACACGTGACGTACCGTGCAAGTTCAATCTGATCCCGTTCAATCCGTTTCCCGAGTCGGGCCTGCTGCGCTCGAAATCGGACCAGATCAAACGTTTCGCGCAGATCCTGATGGATGCGGGCGTCGTGACGACCGTGCGCAAGACGCGCGGCGACGACATCGACGCGGCCTGTGGCCAGCTCGCGGGCGAGGTGAAGGACCGCACGCGCCTCGCCGAGCGTACCGCCCGCAAGGTAATCGATGTCCACCCGGTTCAGCGTTGAACGCAGCGGATTCGGGGCAAGGCAAAAAAAGGCAATAGCAGGGCAATAGAAAGCACGAAAAAGGCACGAAGTGCCGTGCGGGCGCAGTTGCGCGGGGGATGACGCAGTCTGGCCGGCGAATTTGACAAGAAACGTTGCAGAAGCGATCGGATGCGGCACAGTGGCCGCGCATTTTGTTATAAACGGTCTGCGAATCGAGGCTGGGCGCGGCGCGCCCGCGGGTTCCGGGATAGAGAAGAATCGACGCAAGGACTTTGGGATGAGCGAGCCGCAGCACCCTTTCGGGACAGACGGAACAGACACCAGCGCAGGCCGTTCGGTATCCGACGGCTCGCCATCGCCCGTGCAGGCCGTGCCTGACACGCTTGCCGCGGTAGGCTCGCGCCTCGCGCAGTTGCGCGAGGCGAAAGGCTGGTCGGTCGAGGACGTATCGGCACGCCTGAAGGTGTCGGTGTCGAAGCTGCGCGAGCTGGAGGCGGGCGACATCAGCCATCTGCCGGACGCAACGTTTGCGCTTGGGGTGGTGCGCGCCTATGCGAAGCTGCTCGGCGCCGATCCCGCGCCGCTCACCCAGGCGCTGCGTCGCGAGCGCGGCGTGCCGCAGCCCGATCTGTCGATGCCGGCATCGGCAGGCACGGATCTGCCGCGCGGCCGTGTCTCGCTCTCGCTCGGCGGCGGAGTACGGGCGCCGCGGCGCCGTGCGTCGTGGTTGTGGGGCTTGGCGCTCGTCGTCATCGCGGTGATTGGCATCTCGATGTGGCATACGAACAGCGGCGAATCGTCGGCATGGTTCGCGCGCCTGAAGTCGATGGCGAGCGGCACGACCAGCAGTGCGAGCAATGAGTCGGGTGCTTCTTCCGCGACGGTGACCGAGGGCGCCACAACGGGCGCCGTGACTGGCCAGGACGCGGATCAGGCCGGTGCGCAAAGCGGCGAGGCTGGGGGCGGCCAGCCAGATAGCCAGGCGAACGGCCAGGTCAATGGTCAAGTGGGTGGTCAGGTGAGCGGCCCGGCTGAGGCCGTTCAGGGCACGGCGAGCGCGCCGCAGGCGGCCCAGCCTGCGCCGGCAAGCGCAGCGCCCGCCGCGAACGCCACGGCGGCAAGCGCGGCAACGGCGCAAGCGGCTTCGGTGCCGGTGCCGCCGGGCTCTTCGGCGTTTGCGATTCGCGTGACGCAGGACTCCTGGGTCAGCGTGCGCCAGAAGGACGGCAAGGAGCTCTTCTCCGGACTGATCCATGCAAACGATGGGCGTGAGATCGTCGGCGTCGAGCCGCTCAGGATTACCGTGGGCAACAAGGCCGGCATCGAGTCGATGACCATCGACGGTCAGCCGGTCGACGCATCGAAATATGCGTCGGCGCGCGGCAATGTCGCACGTTTCGTGCTGCCCTGATCGAGACATGAGGTGCATCGTGGCCGGATAGAGGGCCGCAATGCTTTTTCAATTCGCGCTGTGCCCGCTATCGAGATAGTGACGGCGCGCGAGAGAGGTAAATGGGTTCTTCGATGCAAAGCGAAACGCAATCCCCGTCCAGCAACAGCCAGATCTGTTCGAGTGAGCCGGTTCTCGGTGGTCACGCGCCGCGCCGCAAGTCGCACGCCGTGCATGTGCGCTGGGGCGGCCAGTTGGTGACGATCGGCGGCGACGCGCCGGTGCGCGTGCAGTCGATGACCAATACCGATACCGCGGACGCGATCGGTACTGCCATCCAGATCAAGGAACTGGCGCAGGCCGGCTCGGAACTCGTGCGTATCACGGTGAACACGCCGGAAGCGGCCGCCGCCGTGCCGCATGTGCGCGAGCAGCTCGATCGCATGGGCGTGACGGTGCCGCTCGTCGGCGACTTCCACTACAACGGCCACCTGTTGCTGCGCGATTACCCGGCGTGCGCCGAGTCGCTCTCGAAGTACCGCATCAACCCGGGCAACGTCGGCCAGGGCGCCAAGCGCGATACGCAGTACGCGCAGATGATCGAAGCCGCCATCAAGTACGACAAGCCGGTGCGCATCGGCGTGAACTGGGGCAGCCTCGATCAGGATTTGCTCGCGCGCATGATGGACGAGAACGCGGCGCGCAAAACGCCGTGGGAAGCGCAGAGCGTGATGTACGAAGCGCTCATTCAGTCGGCCATCGGCTCGGCCGAACGCGCCGTCGAACTCGGCCTTGGGCGCGACAAGATCATTCTCTCGTGCAAGGTCAGTGGCGTGCAGGACCTGATCGCCGTCTATCGGGAGCTTGCCAGGCGTTGCGACTTCGCGCTGCATCTCGGCCTGACCGAAGCGGGCATGGGCTCCAAGGGTATCGTCGCGTCGACGGCAGCGCTTTCGGTGCTGCTCCAGCAGGGTATTGGCGACACTATCCGCATCTCGCTCACGCCGGAGCCGGGTGCGCCGCGTACCGGTGAAGTCGTGGTCGGACAGGAAATTTTGCAGACCATGGGCCTGCGCTCGTTCACGCCGATGGTCATCGCATGCCCGGGCTGCGGCCGCACGACCAGCACGCTGTTTCAGGAGCTCGCCTCGCAGATCCAGAACTATCTGCGCGCGCAAATGCCCGTGTGGCGTGGCGAGTACCCCGGCGTCGAGACGATGAACGTGGCCGTGATGGGCTGCATCGTGAACGGCCCGGGTGAGTCCAAGCACGCGAACATCGGCATCAGCCTGCCGGGCTCCGGCGAGAACCCCGCGGCGCCCGTGTTCGTCGACGGCGTGAAGGTCAAGACGCTGCGTGGCGAGCATATCGCCGAAGAATTCCAGCAGATCGTGAGCGACTACGTCGTGCGCAAGTACGGCAACACCGAAGCGACGGCCTGAGCGCCGCGCTTGCTCACGCTGATTCCAGGCACAACCGACTATCGCCATTCGCAGGCACATTCGCAACGCAATGACTGAACAGAAAAGAAAGCCCGAAAAGCTGACCGGCGTGAAGGGCATGAACGACATCCTGCCGCAGGATGCAGGGCTGTGGGACTTCTTCGAAACGACCGTGAAGTCCATGCTCCGTTCGTATGGATACCAGAACATCCGTACGCCGATCGTCGAGCATACGCAACTCTTCACGCGCGGCATCGGCGAGGTGACGGACATCGTCGAAAAAGAGATGTACAGCTTCACCGATGCGCTCAACGGCGAAAACCTCACGCTGCGCCCCGAGAACACGGCTGCGGTCGTGCGCGCGTCGATCGAGCACAATATGCTCTACGACGGCCCGAAGCGCCTCTGGTACATCGGCCCGATGTTCCGTCACGAGCGTCCGCAGCGCGGCCGCTATCGCCAGTTCCATCAGGTCGGCGTGGAAGCGCTCGGCTTCGCGGGCCCGGATGCGGACGCGGAAATCATCCTGATGTGCCAGCGTCTCTGGGACGATCTCGGTTTGACCGGGATCAAGCTGGAGATCAATTCGCTGGGGCTCGCCGAAGAGCGCGCGGCGCATCGCGTCGAGCTCATCAAGTATCTCGAGCAGCACGTCGACCTGCTCGACGAAGACGGCAAGCGTCGCCTGTACACGAACCCGCTGCGCGTGCTCGACACCAAGAACCCCGCGCTGCAGGAGATTGCGAACAACGCGCCGAAGCTGATCGACTTCCTCGGCGAGCAGTCGCTGGCGCATTTCGAAGGGCTGCAACGCCTGCTCAAGGCGAACAACATTCCGTTCAAGATTAATCCGCGTCTCGTGCGCGGCCTCGATTACTACAATCTGACCGTATTCGAGTGGGTCACCGACAAGCTCGGCGCGCAGGGCACGGTGGCGGCCGGCGGCCGCTACGATCCGCTGATCGAGCAGCTTGGCGGCAAGCCCACGGCGGCTTGCGGCTGGGCCATGGGCGTCGAGCGCATTCTGGAGCTGCTCAAGGAAGAGGATCTCGTGCCGGAAGCCGAAGGTTGCGACGTCTACGTCGTGCACCAGGGCGAGGCGGCACGCGAGCAGGCATTCATCGTGGCCGAGCGCCTGCGCGACACCGGTCTCGACGTCGTTCTCCACTGCAGCGCGGACGGCCAGAGCGCGAGCTTCAAGTCGCAGATGAAGCGTGCGGACGCAAGCGGCGCGGCGTTCGCGGTGGTGCTCGGCGAAGACGAAGTGGCCAAGGGCGTAGCGGGTGTGAAGGCGTTGCGCGCAGGGGCCGAAGAGGCTCGCAGCGAGCAACAGACGGTAGCGCTCGAAGACTTGACCGAATATCTAATCAATGCGATGGTTGCATCCGCCGAAGACGGGGATGACTGATCGCGGTGCGTAGTCAGTCGTCATCGCAGCCGTCATCGGCGTGTGATCTACGCATTTGACCGAGGTCGCGGTGTGCCGGAAAGGTGTTCGCGGCGCGCCCGGCAACGGGCTTCAGAATAAACAAGGAATCGCTACGCGATGAGTTACCACGACGAACAGGAATCGATCGAGAGCTTCAAGGCATGGTGGGCGCAGTGGGGCAACGTCACTACGTGGATCGTGCTGATCGTTCTGCTCGCGCTCGCCGCGTGGAACGGCTGGAACTTCTGGCAGCGCCGGCAGGCGGCCGAGGCCGCGGTGCTGTACGACCAGGTGCAGCAGGCGTCGGCCGGCGGCGACAAGGCGATGCTGACGCGCGTGGCGTCCGATATGGAAAAACGCTTCGGCGGCACCGCGTATGCGCAGATGACCGCGCTTACCGTCGCCAAGGCGCTCTATATGGCGGGCGACACCGCGGGCGCGAAGGCGCAACTGCAATGGGCCGCCGATCACGCGAAGGACGAGGAGTTCCGCGAGATCGCGAAGATCCGTCTTGCTTCCGTCCTGCTCGACGAAAAAGCCTACGATCAGGGCCTCGCGCTGATCCCGCAGCCGGATTCGGGGCCGTTCAAGGGTATCGTCGCCGACGGCCGTGGCGACCTGCTCGCGGCAGCCGGCAAACGCGATGACGCGCGCACGGCTTACAAGCTCGCGCTCGACAGTCTGCCCCAGAGCGATGCCTCCGAGCGCCAGTTGATCCAGTTCAAGCTCGATGCGCTGGGTGGCTAAGCAAGCTGCGCCGTCCGTCTTTGAATATAAACAGCTAAACCAACTCCATTCATGCTTCGTTCACCGATGAATTTGCTGAAACGAACCGTTGTACCTGTCGCCTGTGCGATGGCCCTTTTCGCGCTGGCGGCTTGCTCGTCGACGAAAGACGAGCGTCGCGTACCGGTGCCGCTGACCGAGTTCAAGCCGGTGCTGGACGTCCAGCAGGTGTGGAAGGCGAGCGTCGGCAAGGCGGGTCGCTACCTGTTCTCGCCGATCGCCGTGGGCGACGCGGTCTATGCCGCGGGCGAAAACGGCTCGGTCGCGAAGATCGACGCTCAGACCGGCAAAGACGTCTGGCGCACGAAGCTCAAGGACGACATCTCCGCGGGCGTTGGCAGCGACGGCAATCTCACGGCCGTCGGCGGCCTGAAGGGCGACGTCTATGTGCTCGACTCCAGCGGCAAGCTCTCGTGGAAAGCCAAGGCGCCGGGGGAGATCATCTCGCCGCCGCTGGTCGGCAACGGGCTCGTGATCGTGCGTACCATCGACGGCCAGGTCGTCGCGTTCAATGCGCAGACCGGCGAGCAGAAGTGGGTCTATCGCAACCGCGCGGTGCCGCTCAATCTGCGTGTTTCCGCAGGCATGACGTTCGCGGGCGACCAGGCCGTGCTCGCGGGCTTCCCGGGCGGTGCGTTCGCGGCGATCAACCTGCAAAACGGCGATGCGTTCTGGGAAACGCCAGTGTCCTATCCGAAGGGCGTGACCGAAGTCGAGCGCATCAACGACGTGAGCGGTCCGCCCACGCTCGTCGGCGCCACCACTTGCGCGGTGACGTTCCAGGGGCAACTGGGCTGCTTCGACGCCAATTCGGGGCGGACGATGTGGGAGAAGCCATTCTCGAGCACGAGCGGCATTGCTCAGGACGACACCACGGTTGTGGGCGGCGACGACTGGTCGGTCGTGAAGGCATACAACGTCTCGACCGGCGATCAGACCTGGAGCACCGACAAGCTGAAGAACCGCGACGTGAGCGTGCCGGCCGTGCTCGGCCACGCGGTCGTGGTGGGCGACTACCAGGGCTACGTGCATTTCCTCTCGCTCGACGACGGCAGCTTCGTCTCGCGCGTGAAGACCGACGGCAGCCCGATTACCGCCGCGCCGGTGCTGGCCGGCAACACGCTCGTCGTGCAGACGAAGGACGGCGACTTGTACGGTCTGCGTCCGCATTAACCGGATGAGGGCGCCCGTCGGGGGGCGCATCGAGGGGCCGCGCCTGCGGGCAGCGGCCTCTTGCGTTTGGCGCTGGGTATTCCGGTACCTGCGGCACTTGCGGGCACTTGCGAGCGCTTGTATTTGGCCGTTTCGGCGCTATTGGACGAAGATCGTGGGCAGTCCCGCCCCCTGTCTGGGCTAACGCTCCGCTGGCCGGCGCACGCCGGCCGCGCGCATGGGACCCTGGGTTGCCCGAGCGCCTCGCCCCGGCGCTCGGGATGAAGAAAGAAGCGATCCATTGGATCGTTCGGCTGGCGAGCACGGCCCGCGCCAATCCCGTACGTACCGGGATCCTCGCTGGGCTCATGTACCGGGCGCGCGGTCCGGTTCGTGATATTCGTGATAATTTGCAACTATTGCAGCTTCTGCACGCATGAACGCAGATGCACTGCCGCGCAGTGCGCCGGACCTCCCGGCCTCGCGCCTTACTGTAGAAAAGATCAGATGAAACCCGTAATCGCCCTCGTCGGGCGCCCCAACGTGGGGAAATCCACGCTCTTCAATCGGCTCACGCGCTCGCGCGATGCGCTGGTGGCCGATCTACCCGGCCTCACCCGTGACCGCCATTATGGCGAAGGGCGCGTGGGCGATCGCGCGTATCTCGTGGTCGATACCGGCGGCTTCGAGCCGGTCGCCAAGGACGGCATCCTGCATGAAATGGCGCGCCAGACGCGCCAGGCCGTGGAGGAAGCCGACATCGTCGTGTTCATCTGCGACGGCCGCAACGGCCTGGCTCCCCAGGACAAGCATATCGCCGACTACCTGCGCAAGACCGGCCGGCCGATCTTCCTCGTGGTCAACAAGGCCGAGGGGATGAAGTACACCACCGTCGCCGCCGACTTCTACGAACTCGGCCTTGGCGACCCGCGCGCGATTTCCGCGGCGCACGGCGACGGCGTGACGGAAATGATCAACGAGGCGCTCGATAAAGCCTACGCCGATTGCCCCGAGGAAACCGACGAAGACGCCGGCAAGCACGGCATCAAGATTGCCATCGTGGGTCGCCCGAACGTCGGCAAGTCCACGCTCGTCAATACGCTGATCGGCGAAGAGCGCGTGATCGCGTTCGACATGCCGGGCACCACGCGGGACTCCATCTACGTGGATTTCGAACGCGGCGGCAAGAAGTACACCTTGATCGACACGGCGGGTCTGCGCCGTCGCGGCAAGGTGTTCGAGGCCATCGAGAAGTTTTCGGTGGTAAAGACGCTGCAATCGATCGCCGACGCCAACGTGGTCATTCTGCTGCTCGACGCACGCCAGGAAATCTCGGACCAGGACGCGCATATCGCGGGCTTCGTGGTGGAGCAAGGGCGCGCGCTCGTGGTGGGCGTGAACAAGTGGGATGGCATGGACGACCACGCGCGCGAGCGCACCAAGCACCATCTGCAGCGCAAGCTGAAATTCCTCGACTTCGCGGAAATGCGCTTCATCTCGGCGACGGAAAAATTCGGCATTGGTCCGCTGATGCGCTCGGTGGACGAGGCGTATGCCGCGGCCATGGCCAAGCTCCCGACCCCGCGCCTGACGCGCGCACTGATCGAGGCCGTGGAGTTCCAGCAGCCGCGCCGGCGCGGCCCGGTGCGCCCGAAGCTGCGCTACGCGCACCAGGGGGGACAGAACCCACCGATTATCGTGATTCACGGCAATGCACTCGATGCGGTGACCGATACCTACAAGCGCTACCTGGAGAATCGCTTCCGGGAAACTTTCTCGCTGACCGGGACTCCATTGCGCATAGAGTTCCGCTCTTCGACGAATCCCTACACGGAAAAAAGCTGAACTGCGTTCGCTACCGCGCGCAAGTGGGTTGTTGGCCCTCCTGGCCGGACGGTGAGGAGGGGCGCGGTGGAACGAGAATCAGCTATAGTGTAGCGATTGGCGTCGGATTTCTTTTTCTTCGGCGCCAATTTAGTTAAACCTGCAAAAAAATACGGAGTTTGCTATGAGCAACAAAGGGCAACTGTTACAAGACCCGTTTCTGAACGCGCTGCGCAAGGAGCACGTGCCTGTTTCGATCTATCTGGTCAACGGCA
>Ga0164242_10001651_pt1 | contig 26432 bp, 17 predicted proteins | sample OricomgcompostMG_FD_108783 | JGI IMG/M metagenome (GOLD analysis project Ga0164242, IMG submission 108783) | Miracle-Growth compost microbial communities from Emeryville, California, USA - Original compost - Miracle growth compost (MG) ...
CTGGACAGCCTGCTCAAGCTGCTCGACGGCGGGGAGGCCGCGCCGGTCACCTTCACCTTGCCGGATGGCAAGACCTACGCGACCCAGAGCGACGACAGCGGCCACACCAGCCTGCCGCTCTCGCAGCTCAACGGAAACCTCGCCTCCGGCCTGGATCCGAAGAAGGGCGGGCTGGTCAACGTGGGCGTGAGCACGCCCAACGCGCCCAAGGACACCGCGAACGTGCTGGTGCTCCCCAAGAACTACGACGGTCCGGTCTTCGTCTGCGACATCGACGACACGCTGCGCGACACCAGCTACGTGGACCTGGCCGAGGGGAAGACCCAGTCCCCCATCGCCGGGGCGAAGGAGCTCCTCCAGGCGGTGGCGGCGAAGGGCGTGCCGATCATCTACCTCTCCGCCGGACCGGACCGGATCCGTTCGCAGAACGAGGCGTTCCTCAAGCAGCTCCCCGCGGGCGTCTTGCTGGACCGGCCGAACGTGAACGCGCTGGATGTGCTCCCGCTCAACGGGCTCCAGACCCAGCGCCAGGGCGACTACAAGGCGGAGGTCCTGGGCGATCTCAAGCAGACCTATCCCAACGCGCAGCTCTTCGGCCTGGGGGACGACAAGTACGGCGACGCGCAGGCGCTCACCCGGCAGAACGTCACCACCTACATCCACGACGTGAAGCCCGGCGACGACAACCTGCCGGCGGACTTCCACGGCACGCTGACCAAGAACTACGACCCCGCGTTCATCTCCAAGGTGGGCTCGGATCTCCAGACGGCGATCAACGGGTCTGCGTCTTTCGGCAACACCGCCAAGCCGCCGGACCGTCTGGCGGCGCTCTCCGCGGAGCTGGACAAGCTCTCGGGCACCAAGGCAGTCCCGGGCAACACCTTCACCCCGTACGTGGACGGCGAGAACGCCTTCCCGCAGGTGCTGAAGACGATCGACGGGGCGAAGAAGTCCCTCACCTACGACACCTTCAACTACGTGGCGGGGGACGCGACCACCAAGGAGGTCACCGACCACCTGATCGCCGCCGCCAAGCGCGGGGTGAAGGTGAGCGTGCTGGTGGACGCCATTGGCGGACGCGAGGTCCCGCCGCTGATGAAGAACCCGGACCTTCAGCGGCTGCGCGACGGCGGCGTGGACGTGCGGATCTACAACCCGGTCGACTCGCTGAGCGACCTCGACTACCACATCAGCCACCGCAAGACGATCGTGGCGGACGGCACCACCGCGATGGTGGGCGGGATGAACACCGGCGACGAGTACTTCGCGGGCCCGGACTCCCCGGGTCGTTACCACGACGCCTTCGCCGTCCTCACCGGCCCCGCGGTGCAGCAGGTGGCGCGCGACTTCGCGGATTCCTGGATCGCGGACGGCGGCTCGCCGCTGCCCGAGTCGATCGCCAACCCGCCTTTGACCGCGACGGAGAAGGGCGGGGTGCCGGTTCGCATCGTCGCGCACACGAAGGACGACTCGAACATCCGCGCCACCTACCTCGCGATGATCAACAACGCGCAGACCGAGGTGAACGTCGAGAACTCCTACCCGATGAGCGACGACCTGGTGGGCGCGCTCTGCGCCGCGGCCCAGCGCGGGGCCAAGGTGAACTACATCATCGGCTCGGACGGCGGGGCGCTCGGCGTCGTCGGCGAGAAGAACTACCAGAAGCTGCTCGACGCTGGCGTCCACATCTACCAGTACCCGACGCCTATCCACATGAAGGCGCTCTCCGTGGACGGGATGGCCGCCTGCGTGGGCAGCTCCAACGTGGACAACGCCTCGCTCTCCCGCAACCGCGAGATCATCGGCGTGGTGGAGGACCCCACCTGGGTGAAGTCCTTCAACGACGCGATCTTCAACAAGGATCTCATCGGCAGCCCCCAGGGGCTCCAGACGGTGGAGCTGGACAAGGACCTGAAGGAGCCGCTCTACAAGCGCGCCCTCTTCGGTCTCCTCAGCCTGCCCTTCATCGAGAGCTTCGAGTAGCCAACGGGGTGGCGGTGCGTGCCTCCGCGCTGCCGCCTACAGGCCGTAGCTGATCCGCCGGCGGGCGCGCTCTTCCGGGCGCTCCTCGAGGATGCGCAGGAGCACCAGCCCCCAGAGGGTGGCCAGGGACGCCTGCTCGGAGCCGTCCGTGAGGGTGAGCAGGTCCGTCACGGTCTTGCTCCCATCCGCGTAGGCCAGGAGCCGCGCCTGGGCGCCGTTCAACGCGAGCTGATGCAGCTCATACGGCGGGTCCGCGTTGGGGAAGAGCCGCCGCGAGCCCGGCAGCTTCTGTTGCAGGGAGCTCAGGGACTCCACCCGGCGCACGCCTTCGAGGATCAGATCGCCCGGGAACACCGCGAGCTTCACCAGATCCTGTGACCGCGGCCGCCGCGACGAGAAGGAGTAATCCCCCCGCTCCCAGCCGAAGGTGGACCAGAGGATCTCCTTCACCTGCTCCTCGAGGAGCCCCCGGCGCTGCTCGGAGGTCAGGAGGCCCAGAGACTCCATCGCCTCGCCGGTGCGGAGGTTGGACTCGGTGGCCAGGGCGGCGATGGTCGGAAGCTCGCGCTCCGGGAAGAGGCCGCGGCGGGCGCAGAAGCGGGCAAACCGCTCCCCGGCCAGGTTGGAGGCCGCGTAGACCGGGACCCCGGCCTCGAAGCAGACCACCTTGATCAGCGCCCCGTGCGAGAGCCTCAGCTCCCCGGAGTGGCGCGCCTGGTAGTACGCCGTCAGCAGCCGCGGGACCGAGCCCGGCAGGATCTGCCCCGCGCGGGTCCATGCCGGGAGCTGACCGTCGTCCCCGTGGTGCCTCGCCCGCGCCCACACCTGCCCGCGCCGGCCAAAGGGCAGCTCGAAGTCGTCTGGGGCCTGGTCCAAAGCCTGGGCGTCCGGCTCCTCGTTGACCGGGGCGAGCGCGTCCAATTCGGAGAAGTCATCCAGCCCGGGCTCTGACGCCGTGGAGACGGCTCCGGTGAGCCGGTCCACCTCCGCGAGGAGCTCTCCCAGCTGGAACGGTTTGACGAACACCGCGTCCGCGCCGTGCACCTCTCGGGCCTCTCGCGCGGCGGCGGGATCCCGGAGCAGCCCGCCCATCAGCACCGTGCGGGTGGGCTTGCCCAGGAGCGCATCGAGGATGTCGGTCCCGGGGAGGTCCGGGAGCAGGAGGTTCACCAGGGCGAGATCGAAGGCCTCCTGCTGGAGGGCCGTGAGCGCTTCCCGGCCCGTCGCGACCACCTGGACCTCGTGCCCATGCGTCGCCGAGGCCGCGCTGAGGAGCGAAGCGAGCTCGGCATTGTCCTCAACGATGATCAGCCGCGCCATCCGGTGCCCTTGAGCATAGCATCCGCGCCATGAACGTCCGAGGCTTCCACCACCTCGCCATCCAGGTCCGGGATCTGCAGCGGACCACCGCCTTCTACCGCGAGGTGCTCGGGCTGCCGCTGATGGCGGAGCACCACCGGCCGGACGGGACGCTCCGCAGCGTCTGGCTCTCTCTCGGTGGCGCGCCCACGGAGGGGTTCGTGGCGCTCGAGGCCTGCGACGGCCAGGTCGCCCAGACGCCCTTCCGAGATCCCACGCCGGGGCCACACCTGCTCGCGCTCCGGATCTCGCGGGAGGACCGCGCCGCCGCGCTGCGGGCGCTGGCGGAGAAGGGGATCGAGATCGTCCACCAGACGCGGTGGTCCTTCTACTTCCGGGATCCGGAGGGCAACCGGGTCGCGCTCAGCCACCACCCCGAGGACCCGGTCGACGCATGAGCAACGCCGCGCCGCCGCCGGGGAGACCGCGCCTGGGCGCGCTGCTCGTCCGCGCCGGGAAGCTCACCGAGGAGGGCCTGAAGGAGGCGCTCGAGGCGCAGGTGATCCACGGCGGTCGTTTGGGGACAAACCTTCTCGAGCTTGGGCTCCTGGACGAACAGACCCTGGCGGCGGCGCTGGGGAAGCAGCTGGGCGTGCAGCACGCGGCGGGGAAGATGGCGCCGGATCCCCGCGCGCTCGCGCTGGTCAGCGCCAAGGACGCGGACGAGTGGGACCTGCTCCCGATGCGGGTGGATCCCACCCGGCTCTCCGTGGCGGTGCTCGACCCTTCGGACCTGGGACGGCTGGACGCGCTCGCCTTCAAGACCGGACGGCGGGTGGTCCCGGTGGTGGTGGCCGAGTTCCGGATGCACCAGCTCCTCCGCGCGCACTGCGACGCCTTCCGTCCGCTCCGCGCGCTCGATCTGGAGGGGCCTCGACGGCGCGATGTGCCGGGTGCCGAGTCCCAGGCTGCGCCGGAGCTGACCAGCGAGGAGGAGTTCCAGGCGCTCTACGCGAAGGCGATCACCGGCGGCGGTGGCGCGCTGGCCGGGAGCCTGCCTCCGGAGGAGATCCTCGAGGGCAAACCGCTTCCGCCGGCCACCGTCCCCGCCGCGGCTCCCAGCCCCTTGCCACCGGCGCCGGCCTCGAGTCCGCCGCCGCGGGCGCCCGCCCCCACGCCGCTCTCCTTTCAGGACGCGCACGCCCAGCTCGCCGCCAGCGACGACCGGGAGGCCATTGCCCGGACGGTGCTGCGCTTCGCGGTGGGAAAGTGGAAGCGAGCGCTGCTCCTGTCCGTGCAGCGGGACTACGTGCTCGGCTGGCATGGGCTGGGGGAGGGCATCCAGGAAGACGCGGTCCACCGGATCGCCGTTCCGCTGCGGCCGGGCAACACGTTCCGGCTGGTGCGCGACACCCGCGCGCACTTCGTGGGGCCGCTCAAAAGGGACGCGGCGACGTTGGTGTTCGCAAGGCTGCTCGGTGGCGGCTTCCCGACGACCGCGGTGATGCTCCCGCTCCTGGTGCGCGGGAAGGTGGTCCACCTCCTCTACGTGGACGACGGCCCGGACCAGCTCACCGCGCCGGACGTGGGGGAGCTTCTGATCCTCTCCCAGCGGGTGGCCCGCTCGTACGAGCTCCTGATCCAGCAGCGCGCGCGCGGCTGAGCGGCGCGGCCCGCCAGGCCTGGACGAAGACGAGCGGCCGTCCGGCGAGCGAACGCTCAGTACGACGTCTTGTTCACGTCGTAGCTCATGTGCTCATCCGCGGCGACGTCGAAGCCCTGCTCCCACTTGGCGGTCCCGAGCATCACCCGGACGTTGTGCGAGCCTTCGATAATCCCGTAGTCCTTGAGCGAGTGCGTCCCGACCAGGCGCCCGTCCAGATAGACCTCCGAGCCGTCGGGGACGTTGATCGAGAAGTACGCCTTGCCCAGGGTGATCCGTTCGGTGGTGGTCCCGGTGCGGTCCACCATCACCACGCGACGCAGGTCGATCCCCTGTGCCCTGTTGGTGAGGGTGAGGACGTGGCGACCGGGCTTGGTCACCACCATCACCGGCGTCTTGCCGACGGACTTCCCATCCAGCCTCACGTTCACCGTGGGGGTGACGAGCACCTCCAGGCGGGGAGGCGGGGGCGGCGTGTACACGGCCGGCTTGGGCTTGGGGGCCACCTGCTCGGGAGACTCCGCCTTCGCCACCGCGGTCACAGGTGCGCCGGCGGTCGGGCCCGAGGCCACAGTGGGGGTTGCAGGGCTTTCGGGCGTCCCCGATGCGGGCTGTCCGACCTGCGGAGGCAGCGTCCCCGGGAGGACTGCCGCGGGGCTGGCGACCGGTGGGGCCGGATTCACCGCCACCGGCAGCGCGATCGGTGCAGCCTGTGGGGGCGTAAGGAACATCCGCCCGAAGAAGAGCGCGCCGGCGCCCACCGCCAAGCCGCCAGCGAACACCAAAGGCCAGCGCGACGCCTTCTTGAGGGGCGTCCCGGCGACGATCGAGACCTCATCTTCGATGCTCGCGCGCGGCCTGGGCGGAGGCCTCGGCGCGGGAGGACGCGCGGCCACGGGCGCGGGCTTGGGAGGCAAAGCGGCAGGCGCGGCGGCAACGGGCGCGGGGATGGGCGCTGGCGCGACTTCGGGCGGCGGCGCGGGGGCCCGTGGTGCGGGCGGAGGCTCCGCGCCCATCTGCTGCGCGCGCTCGGCCTGTACCTCCCACAGCTTCTTGGCCCAGTCGGCGATCCCGGCGTCCAGGAGGCGCCGCCGCTCGGCACGGGTGGGATCCCCCACCGGGAAGCCGCCCTCCAGATGGGCGGAGAGCTCCTCGTTGGGCGCGATGGGCCCCAGCGCCTTCTCCACCGCTTCGCGGAACTCACGCGCGCTCGGGTAGCGGTCCACCGAACGCTTGGCGGTGGCCCGCGCGAGGATGGTCTGCAGCTCCGGCGGGATGTCCTCGCTGTCAATCGGCAGGGGCGTGGAGAGCACCGCGGTGTCGAAGTCCGGCTCGTCCTGGAAGGGCATCTTCCCGGTCAGGCACTCGTAGAGCACCAACCCGAGCAGATACACGTCCGTCTGGATGGTGATCGCGGTGCGGCCGCCGACGATCTGCTCCGGCGCGCAGTAGCGGCGTCTGTGGACCACGCGCTTTCCGCCCGCCTCGCGCGGCGCCACGCTGAGCGCCCCGTAGCCGGCCACCTTCACGCCACCCCCGAAAGAGACCATCAAGGTCTCCGGCCGGAGATCGCCGTGGAGCAGCGGGGTCCCGTCGTCGTTCCCCGCCAGGTGCGCGAAGTGGAGCCCCATCGCCGCGTCGGCGGCGACCTTTCCGGCCAGGCGCGGGGGCAGCTTGCCGCCGATCTCCAGCACCTTGCGCAGCGTCTCGCCGTCCGCGAACTCGACGATCCGGGCCAGCCCCTCGTCCAGGGAGGCCATTCCGTAGACGCGGACGATGTTCGGGTGCTCCAGGATGGACGCGCGCAGGGTCTCCTTGGCGAGCGCACCCGCCTGCTCCGGATCCGTGGCGACGTCGTTGGGGACCCAGATGAGGACGATGGGCTGCGCGGGCGCCTTCTCAGGCAACATCAGCCCGAGAAACGCCCGCGAGCCTTCACCGGACAGGAGGGGCCCGAGGGCCTGGTAGCGCAGAGAGCTCATTGGGCGCGGATCTTAAGGGCGACCCGCCCCTACCTCAAAACGGCAGCGTCAGATGGTAGCCCACGTGTCCCCGCTGGAGCAGCACCACCACGCTGTGCGCGTTGCGCGCGGAGAGCAGCGCCTCCCGGTACGCGCTCGCCGTGGAGACCGCCTGGTTGTTCACCTTGAGGATGTAGTCCCCCGGGGAGACGCCGACCTGCGCGGCCTCCGAGCGCGGCCGCACCGAGGTGATCAGCATCGCGTGGTGGTTCGCCTTGGCCCGGATCCCCAGCCGCTTCCAGCTCAGCGCGTCCGCGAGGACCGGCGGGTACTCCACCGGCTTCAGGCTCAGGGCCTGGAGCTTGCCTGACCGGTAGACCTCCAGGTTGAGCGTGCTCTGGGCGGGGTAGCCGCGCAGCCGGACGTCCAGGTCCTCCGGGTCCGTCACCGGCGACCCGGCGATGGTGGCCAGCACGTCACCGGTCTGGATCCCCGCCTTGGCCGCCGGGCTGCCCTCGTCCACCCCGCCCACCAGGACGCCGTAGTTGCGGTCCCAGTGAAGCTGCTGCGCGAGGTCCGGGGTGATCGACTCGCCGTCGATCCCGACCCAGGCCGGACGCACCTTCCCGAACTGGCTGATCTCGTGGACGATCCGCCGCACCTTGTCCGCGGGGATGACGAAGCCGATGCCCTGGGCGCTGGCGAAGATCGCGGTGTTGATCCCGATCACGTCGCCGTCCACATTGAGCAAAGGACCGCCCGAGTTGCCTGGGTTGATCGCAGCGTCCGTCTGGATGAAGTCGTTGTAGACGCGGTCCTTGGCGCGGAAGCTGCGCCCGGTGGCGGAGACCACGCCGGTGGTGACGGTCTTCGCCAGTCCAAACGGGCTGCCGATGGCTACCACCGTCTCGCCGATCATCAGGTCCTTGCTGGTGCCCAGGTGCGCGGCGGGCAGCGGGCCCTTGGCGTGGACCTTGAGCACCGCGAGGTCGTTGTCGCCGTCGCTGCCGATCACCTCGGCGTCCATCTTCCGTCCGTCCGCGAGCACCACGTGGATCGCCGAGGCCCCGCGGATCACGTGGTCATTGGTGAGGATGACCCCCGACCCGTCGATGATCACCCCGGTGCCCAGCGATTGGACCTCCTGCATCCGCTCGGTGCCGCCGCCGAAGTACTGGTCATAGAACTGCTGCATGGGCGATCCGCGCGCCTGCACGAACTGCTCGGTGCCGATGTAGACGACCGACGGCGACACCTTTTGCACCACCTCCACCACCGGGCTCCTGCGGTGCGCCAGATCGGCGCGCGCGCCGGTGGAGAGGAGCAGACCTGCCAACAGGACCAGGGACTTCCGCATCGTCACCTCGCCGGCTGGGAGGTGAGCGCCCAGCCGATCATCTTGTAGAGCAACCGCGCGCCCACGTTGCCGTCCCACTCACCGCCGTCCGGCGAGGGCGCCACCTCGTTGAGATCAAAACCCACGATCCGCCGTCCCGAGCGCACCACGCCCGCCACCAGCGCGCAGGCCTCCTGGAAGGACAGCCCGCCCGGGACCGGGGTGCCGGTGCTCGGACAGAGGGTGGGATCCAGCCCGTCAATGTCGAAGGAGAGGTACACGTCCTTCGGCAGCCCTTCGACCATCCGCGCCACCTGCGCGTTCCAGGCCTCCCCGTCAAAGCGGCGCCGCGAGAGCTCCGCGTCGAAGTGGGTGACGATCCGCCCGCCCGAGCCCTGGATCAGCGCATGCTCCGCTTCGCAGAAGTCGCGGATGCCCACCTGGGCCACCTGGGACACCTTCGGGATGCGCTGGGCGACGTTGAACATGATCGAGGCGTGCGACCAGGTGAACCCTTCGTATGCCTCGCGGAGATCCGCGTGGGCGTCCAGGTGCACGACCGCCATGCCGGGGTAACGCTCGGCGTGCGCCTGGATTGCACCGAACGGCACGCTGTGATCGCCGCCCACCGTGCCGACGAGCTTGCCCTTCGACAACCAGGAGGCGACCGTATTCCGGACCCACTCATTCATCCGGTCGCAGAGCGCGTTGATCGCCGGGAGCTTGTGCTCCGGGTCCGCCCCGCCGGCTTCGATGATCGGCATCGCCAGGGCGCGCGCCTCGTTGTTCCAGGCGCGGACCTCCGCGGGCTCCTCCAGCATGGCGATCCCGCCCTCGTACGGCCGGCCGGTCTCGAGGTCGAAGAGGTCCACCTGCTTGGAGGCCTCCCGGATCGCCCGCGGGCCGTCCACCGTTCCGCCGCCGTAGCTGGTGGTGGCCTCGAAGGGGACGGGGATCAAGACCACGCGCGCCTCGTCCGGCGAGCAGGTGAGACCGAAGGCGCCGGAGCCGGCCGCGGCGGCGGCGTTGGGATCAAAAGGGGTCATGGCCGCGCACCATAAAGTTCGGACCGCGCGCGGTCACCAGGCGAGCACCAACTTGCCGAAGCTCTCGTTCCGGGACAGGCGCTCCAGGGCCGCCGCGGCGTCCTGCATCGGGTAGGTCGCGTCCACCAGGGGGCGCACCGTCTGGCGCTCGAACATGGGGAGGAGCTCGTGCTCGAACGCGCGGGCCAGCTGGGCCTTCTCCTCCAGCGGCCGGGTCCGCAGCACGGTCCCGGTGAGGGTGAGCCGCCTGCGCATCAGGACGGAGAGGTCCAGCCCCGCCTTCGCGCCCGCGAGCGTCCCCACCACCATCAGCCGGCCGCGCGGCGCCATCGCGGCGAGCGTCTGCGGGAGGTAGTCCCCGCCCACGAGCTCCAGGGCCACGTGCGCGCCGCTCCCGGTCTTCTCCAGGACCTCCGCCGCGAAGAGGGGAGGGCTCTGTGGAACGTGGATCGTGTGCGCCACCCCCAGCGCGCGCACCCGCTCCAGCTTGTCCGCGCTGCGCGCCGTGCCGATCACCTGCGCGCCCATGGCCCGCGCGAGCTGCGCCGCCGCCGTGCCCACGCCGCTCGCCACCGCGTGGATCAAGAGCCACTCGGAGGGGGCGAGCCCTCCCTGGAGCCGGACCGCGTCGAAGGCGGTGAGAAACGCCTCCGGGATCGCGCCTGCCTGCTCCCATGATAGCGCGTGGGGGACCGGGATGGCCTCGCGTTCGTTCACCACCACCTGCTCGGCCCAGGCGCCCCCGCCGACCAGGCCCATCACCCTTGCCCCCACGGTGAAGCGCCGGGCGCGCGCGCCGACCTCGACGATCTCGCCGGCGAATTCGAGCCCCGGGATGTCTGGCGGCGCGTCCGGTGGAGCGGGGTAGCGCCCGAGCGTCTGCAAGAGGTCCGCGCGGTTGACCGCGCTGGCCCGGACCCGGATTCGAAGATCGGTGGGACCCAGGACGGGTTCCGCCACATCGGCCAGCTCCAGGCCGGCCGGGCCATTGGGTTCGCGGATGCGGAGCGCTCTCATCCCACTGGGGTACCTCCCCGGCGCGCTGGCCACAACCGGAACGAGGAAGCCCTTGGCGAAGGCCGGCGGTCGGTCTTATGTGAAGGGCATGTCGCCCGCCGCTCCCTGTCCCGTGTGCAAGAAGGTCGTCGCGCCGCGCGCGGAGAACCGCGCCTTCCCCTTCTGCTCGGACCGCTGCCGGGCGGTGGATCTGGGCAAGTGGCTGGGCGAGGAGTACCGCCTGCCGGATCGCCCCGAGGAGCGCGAGGACGCCCTCCCCCGCGAGCCGGAGCCCTCCGACGCCTGATGCCCTGGTGCCTGGCCGCCCCCCATGACGGCAAACTGGCACTTCCCCGGGAGCGCGGTGGATTCAGGGGCCCGGGCTTGGGATATACGCTCGGCCCGTGAAGCGTGCTCTCAAGCTCCTCCTCAGCCTCGCCGTCACGGTCGCCTTCTCCTGGTGGGCGTTCCGCGGCACCCACTGGGCTCAGCAGTGGGAGAGCCTGCGTTCGGCGAAGGTCGGCTGGATCGGCCTCTACTTCGTCTTCCTCACCGCCATCCACCTCACCCGGACGCTGCGCTGGGGCTGCCTGCTCAGCGGGATCGAGCGGGTCCCGTTCCGCCCCCTGAACGAGGCCTCCGGCATCGGCTTCATGATGCTGATCGTCCTCCCGTTCCGGCTGGGTGAATTCGCGCGTCCCTTCCTGATCGCCGAGCGCAGCCGGATCCGGCGCAGCGCGGCGATGACCACCATCGTGGTGGAGCGGATCACCGACGGCCTCTCCATCGCCCTCTTGCTGATGGTGTTGATGGTGTTCCTCCCCAGCGGCACCGTGGAGGCGCGCTACGTCCACCTGGGCGCGTACGCCACCTTCGCGGTGTTCGGCGGTGGGGCGCTGTTTCTGCTCTTCTCCCTCTGGCAACACGACCGGGCGGTGGCCCTGGTGCGGCACACCTTGGGGCTCTTGTGGCCCAAGGGCGCGGAGAAGGCCGCGTCGGTGGTGGACACCTTCGTGGGGGCGATGCGGCAGCTCCCGCCCCGGCGCGAGCTGGCCGCCTTCTTCGGGCTGACGGCGCTCTACTGGGGGCTGAACGGCGCGGGGGTGACGCTCCTGGCGCGGGCCTTCAGCTGCGCGGACGGCGGCTGCACGCCTTTGCACCTGAGCTTCTTCGCGGGCTACGTCGTGATGTGCGTGCTGGTGGTGGGGGTGATGATCCCCGCGGCGCCCGGGATGATGGGCACCTTCCAGGCGGCGGTGAAGCTGGGCCTCACGCTCTTCTTGCCCGCGGCGGTGGTCAGCTCCAGCGGGATGGCCTTCGCCAACGTGCTCTGGCTCTGCCAGACCGGGCAGCAGGTCCTCTTCGGGCTCCTCTTCATGTCCACCAGCCAGCTGTCATTCCGGCAGATCGCCGGGAGGCTGTCGGTGGACGCGACCGAGGCGAGCGCCTCGTCGCCCTCCGTCACCACCGGCGGCTAGAGCTCCTGCTCCAGCCAGTGGAGGACGGCCTCGCGCAAACCCGCGGGGGGGCTGGAAGGCTGCGGGCGGGAAGGGCCGGGGCGCTGGCCGGACCCGAGCTTCAACCAACCCGGATCGATCCTGGGCGCGGGCGGCGGAGTCGTCGGGCGCGGGGTCACTTCGCGTCCTCCTCGCCGTGGTACTTCACCAGCAGATCGTCCACCGCTTCGCGCAGGTATTCGCTCTGGTGGACGCGGGTCCTGCGGGCGAGCTCACGGAGCTTGTGGACCTGCTCTTCGTCCACCAGCACGTGGGTGGAGACGACCTCTTCCCTCTCCCGCGGCGGCTCGTGCGACGCGGGGAGTGGCAACTGGATCACTTGGTTCATCAACGGGCTCCCCTTGGGCGCTGCTACAGCCCCGTGCGGGGCTGTTGCAATTAGAGATCAGCGCCGGGGTGAGTCCATTTTTCTTCAGTCGTCCGGCTGCTCCTTCGGGGACTCGATCTCGTCCACGAAGGAGGGGAGGCTGAAGCCCACGTCGTGGAAGCTGACCAGCGGCGCGGTGTCGAGCACGAAGCCGGGCGACTCGGCCACCACCGGCTTGCGCCGCGGCGGGCCCTTCACCAGCAGACGGTGGAGCGGGTCCAGCGCGTCGGTGCCGGCCGCGGTGAAGCGCTCGATCGGGCTTGCGGCCGACATCTGGACCACCGCCTTGCGCATGGCGTCCGCGTCGCCGCGGAGGCTGAGCGCGACCACCCCGGGGAGCGGGGCGCTCCGGTAGAGCACCTTGGCGTCGTCCGGCGCGTGCATCGCCGGGACCAGCGCGGCCTCCGCGCCCTTGGAGGCGAGCAGCCGCAGCGCGGACTCCACGTTCGGCACCGAGACCAGCCGGAAGTTCCGCCGCGCGTCGAAGTCGCCCACGAACATCACGTTGGAGACGAACTTGGCGTCAAAGGCGCGGGCGCCGCGCGGCACCACCAGCCGCTTCCCGGAGAGGTCCTTCACCGGCCCCTTCCGGTAGGAGACGATCGCCCACCGCTGGAGCGCGTCCCCGGACACCGCGCCCAGCGCGATGGACTTCCCCTTGTCCAGCTGCACCGCCGCCCACGCGTCCACGATCGCCACGTCCAGCTGGCCTGAGCTGACCGCCTTGGCGAAGTCCTCGTAGCGGCCGAAGTTCCGGGCCACCACCTTCTGGCCCAGCTTGTCGCCGAGCGCCGCGCCCAGCTTCTCCGCCACGTCGAAGCGCTGCTGGCCGTCCGCCATGGTGGTGGGGAGGAAGACGCCCAACACCGTTGCCTTCTCACGGGCGAGGGCGCTGGTGGCGCACAGCACGGCGACCACGGCCAGGACTCTGTACAGGCGGCTCATCTACTTGGCCTCCGGATGTGCAGCGGGGGGCGCGGCGGGAGCGGTCCCCTCCGCGGGGATCGCGGTCTCTGCCGCGGGCGTCTTCTCGATCTTCGGTTCGGGGATGCCGTAGATGCTGATCAGGCGATCCTTCCACTCCCGGGCCTGAGCGGCGTGGGGGCCGTGGGCGCGGGCAGCGAAGCGGGCGTAGTAACCCACCGCGTCGCGGTATTCGTGCGAGTGCTCCTGCGCGGCGATCCCCAGGTTGAGCTCCGCTTCGCTCACCGCGTTGGACACCTTGGTCCAGGCCGCCGTCGCCTGTCCGTAGCGCTTGTTGGCGTAGTCCACGCAGGCCAGGTTGCTGATCACGTAGGGGTTGAGCGGATCGTCCGAGATGGCCGACTTGAGGGCCTTCTGGGCGAGCCGCAGGTTCCCCTTGGCATAGGAGAGCTCTCCCTCGCGGCGGTCGATGGCGCGCGAGAGCTGCACGCCCCACTGCTTCTGGTCAGCGGTGGCGCGCCGCTCGGCCTGGGAGAGCGTCCGGCGCGCGCGCGGCATGGAGCCCTTGCGGTAGTCGATGTAGGCCTCCATCAGCGACCGCGTGTTGGGCGAGGCCCAGCGGATCTTCCCGGCCAGCGCGTGGCGCAGCGCGCCGCTGGCCGCCGCGAACTTGTTCTGCTCCACGTCCACCACCGCGCGCACGAACGCGCGGATCCGCGGCAGGTCCGCGTTGCCGCGCGGAGTGGGCATCTTCTCCGCGGTCTCCAGATCCTTGGCCGCGCCCGGCAGGTCGCCGGTCTTCACCCGCGCCAGCGCGCGGCGCAAGAGCGCGATCGGAAGGTTGGCCTGGGTGATCTTCGCCACCGCCTTGTTGGTCGCGCCCTCTTCGGTGAGCTTGGCCACCGCGGTGTCGAAGTCGCCGGTCTCCATCTTGCTCAGCGCCCAACCGGAGTAGATCCGCGCCAGCGGGTCCACGTCCTTGGTGAGGGTGGCGGCGCGCTCGAAGGCGGTCACCGCCTCCGCTGCCTGGTGCCCCCCGAGCAGCGCGTAGCCGAGCAAGAGCGAGTCCTTCCAGGTGGCGTCCGCGAGCTGGCTGGACTGGCTCAGGACCGACTTCGCCTTCGTGTAGTCCTGCTGGGAGAGCAGGGCCGCGCCCAGGCTCCGCCCCACGGTGGCGCTGGGATCCAGATCGAAGGCCCGGCGCAGATCCCGGACCGCTTCATCCAGATCCGTCCCGGCCCTGTCCTTGGCGCGGTGCGCGAGGGTGAGCGAGAGCCAGTGGCGGGCCTCCGTGCTCCGGGGCTCGCGCTTGAGCGCGTCGTTGTAGTTGGCCACCGCCAGATCCCACTCGCCGGTGGCGTAGTGGTCCGCCCCCAGCAGGAGCGGCCCGCGGGCCAAGGTGGGCGCCATCTGCACCACCTTGTTGTGCGCCTCCACCGCCTTCTGGAAGCGCCCCGCGCGGCGGTAGGTGCTGCCCAGGGCGGCCCAGGTGTCCACCGTGTTGGCGCCGCCGTGGATCGCCTTCTCCAACAGGCCAATCGCCTCGTCGTTGCGGCCCTGCTGCTGGACCGCGCGGGCGAGCTCGGTGTCCGCTTCGACCAGGCTTGGCTGGAGCGCGAGCGCCTTCCGGAGCTCCGGCTCGGCGGCCTTGGGCTCCTTCTGGGCCAGCTTGACCTGGCCGAGCAACAGGTGCGCGTCCGCGGTGTTGGACTGGGCCACCAGCGCGTTGGCCACCTGCTCCGCGCGCGGCAGGTCGTTCCCGGTCAGCAGCAGCTTGCCCAGGCGGACCTTGGCCTCCGGCGCGGTGGGGAACACCTTCACCAGCCGGTCCAGGAGTGCGATCGCGTCCTTGCTCCGGTTCTCCAGCTCCAGCACCGACTCCAGGCCCAGCTGCAGCGGGAGGGACTCCTGGCGCCCGGTCTGGGCGGTCTGGAAGGCGGTGCGGGCCTGGGCGGGCTTCTTCAGGAGGAGGTAGCCCTGTCCCATCAGCTGCTGGATCTGCCAGTCATTGCCGGCCAGCGCTGCCGGCCGGAGCTTCAGGTACCGGTTCAGCTCGTCGAGTGCCGCGTCTCCGCGCTGCGCATAGAGGTCGTAGTTGGCCAGGTAGAAGTGGACGATCAGCTGGTCCGGCCTCATCGCCGCGGAGACCTTCTCCAGGATCGGAACGGCCTCCTCGTATTGCCTCAGCTTGAAGAGCGCGGTCCCGAGCGGGTAGTTGACCTCCAGCGAGTCCGGGTGCCGCTGGTGGATGGGCCCGAGGATCTTCGCCGTCCCGTCGTACTGCCCGAGCAGGTTGGAGGCGAGCCCGTACCCCTGGGCGGCGTTCACCGCGTCCGGGTCCTGCTTCAGGGCCTGGAGGTAGATGTCCATCGCCTTGTGGAACTTCTCGGAGGCGCCGGACTTGTCGCCTTCGGTGAGCGCCTTGGTCGCCTCCACCCGGGTGTCGTCGCCCTGATTGGTCAGGCGCTGGGCTTCGGTGAGCGGGGGGGGACGGTACTGTGCGAAGGCGGTGCTGGCCGCGAGCGCGCCCAGGAGCGCGAACCTGTGGAAACGGAGTCTTGGCATGGTCATGGTCTGAGCGGGCTTCAGGTGGGGTTGTACTCGCCCACCACCACGGTGATGTCGTCCGCCTGCGGCTGGCCCGAGGCGAACTGGCGGACGTCGTAGAGGATCGCGTCGCGCAGCCGCTCGGCGGACATCTCCACGTTCTTCTTGATGCAGGCGAGCATCCGCTGCATCCCGTACTGGTTCCCGGACGGATCGCGCTGCTCGGTCAAACCGTCGGTGTACCAGACCACGAGGTCCCCCTTGCGCAGCGGCGTCTTGCGGCTGGCGTACTGAGAAGCGGGGGAGGCGCCCAAAAGCGACCCGCGCACCATCAGCTGCGAGCTCTGGCCGTCCAGGCGGTTCACCACCACCGGGCTGGGGTGCGCGCCGGCGGCGTATTCGATCTCCCCGGTGCGCGAATCGAACAGGGCCAGCGCGCTGGACATCTGGTATTCGCCGCGGCCCACCAGGAACAGGGTCTGGTTGAGCGAGCTGGCCAGCATGCTGGCGTTGAGCTGATCCGGCTCGCGCATCTTGAGCGCGGCGGCGAACCCGGAGGTGGCGCTGGTGGCCACCAGCGCGGTGGAGAGGCCGTGACCGGTCACGTCGCCGATCCCCAGCACCACCCGCCGTTCATCCAGCGCCGCCCTGAGCCACCAGTCCCCACCGCAGGCGTCGGCTGTGATCACCGAACCGGCGATCCGCAGCGATCCGGCCTGGAGCGGCTCGCGCGACGGGAGCAGCGTCTCCTGCACGGTGCGGGCGAGCGACATCTCGCGCTCCAGCTGGGCCTTGGCGCGCACGTCCTCCAAAAGCCAGCTGATCCGGTCCGCCATGTGGTTGAAGACCAACCCCAGCGTCTTCACCTCCTTGGCCGCGCCCTGATCTCCGCGGACCCGGGCCTCCAGATCGCCCTGGGCCAGCCGGAGCACGGTCTGGTTGAGGTTGTCGATGGGGCGGGTGATCCGTCGGCTGAGGAAGAAGACCAGGATCGCCGCCAAGATCACGAAGCCCACGCCGAAGGCGGTGGTCCGGATCGTGGTCTGCCGCAGCGTCTGCTCCTTGGCCTGGGCCAGCTGCGCCACCTGCTGCTGGAGCGGCTGGAGCGAGTAGGTCAACACCACCAGCCCCTTGCCGCTGGCGGAGCCGTAGTCCACCGGCTCCTGGTATTCGATCACCGGCTGGCCCTGGTAGGCGGCGAAGCCCCAGGCGCGCACCGGCTTCCGGTCGGTGGGGGTGAGGGTCGCCTGCGGGTCCGAATCCGCCGCGTCGTTCCCCTCCGAGTTGTAGACCCGGATCCGCAGCACGTTGTGGTTGTCGGCGACGATCGAGCGGACCATCTCGCCGATGTAGGGATAGGCGTTGTCCCGCATCGAGCTGGCGCTGGCGAGCGACAGGGTGTGGGACACGGTCTGGCCGAGCTCCCGGGCCGAGTCCTGGAGCCTCGTGGTGTAGCTCCGGGAGATGTCTTCGAATTCGCGCTCGGTGCTGTAGCCGTAGGCGACTGCCAAAGCGGCCACCACCACCACCACCAGGGCGGTGGTGGTCAGGAGCAAGAGCCGTCCCAGGGGCCAGCCGTGGACCGCCTCCACCTTGGGCGCCGCGGCCAGGCCCGGCTGGATGATGGTGGCGGTGTGCACCCCCGTGTGGAGCCCGGTGTGAAACCCGGTGGTCGCGGTCCCGGTCCCGGTGGAGGGGAGCTTCGCGGTCTGGATGCTGGGCGAGGTGCTCGAGCCGGGCTCCGGCGGTTCCAGGGGCCGTGCGGCGTTGGTGTCAGACATGAAGGGAGGCTCGGTCGATCATGGGTTCCAGGTGGCCGCGCGCGAGGGCTGCTTTGCGGAGGCTTCCGCGCGGGGCAGAGGGCGACCGTGGTGCGCGAGTGAGGTGAACTATTCCACGCCGCCGCCGAGCGCGGCAAGGCGAGCTCAGATCTTCAGCCGGAAGCCCAGGCCCACCTCGAACACCGGGGTGGCCAGCGTTCCGCCCACCACCTGGGTGCCATCTCCCAGCTGGAAGGAGGGGAGCGGCCCCCCGAAGCGGAACTCCCCGCCTTCGTGCCCGAGCGGCGCCGAGGCGAAGGCCTCCACGGTGAGCGCCGTGAGGACCTGGGTGCTGAAGTCCACCCTCATCAGATACGAGTGGTCCGAGAGGTTGGAGAGTCCGGAGAGGGTGACGCTCGAGGTCCGGAGGAGCGAGCTGCTGTCGAAGGAGGCGTAGGCCGCGGCGTAGGTCTTGCCTGCGTAGAAAGGCAGGTACGCCCCCTGGAGCATCAGCCAGGGAAGGATGGCCGGGTCGTCGTACCCGAAGGAATTGTAGAAGCCTTCCGCGCCCACCGTGAGCGAGCGCGCTTCGTTGAACTTCCAGCGGTAGTTGATCCCGGCGCTCACCTGCGGCGAGTAGGAGGACGGCAGGTACCGTTCGAACTGATCGCCGTAGTTCGCCGTCTTCGACACCCCCGGGGCGCGCTGCCAGAGCGGGCTGTCCATCTCCCGGCGGAGCGCCACCTCCCCGGTGACGTCGAAGGGCCCCAGCGCGGTGGAGAGGCTGAAGCCGTATTCGGGGCGGTGGTGCTGGCGGAACACCGCGTCCACCCCCACCTCGGCGCCCAGGAGGACGGTCTCCACGCGGAAGGCGCCCCCCACTTCCAGAGGCGAGGCCGTGGGGCCGTTGCTGTCGATCAGGCCCACCGCGGTGAAGTTGGAAGAGGTGCTCTCCCACGGGATGCTGACCTTGAGCATGTCCGTGCCGAGCCGGGTGTCGAAGGTGGAGAGCGGGTCGGTGCGGACGGGGGTGAGGAAGTCGGTGGGGCTCCAGAAGCGCCCGGTGCCCCACTTCACGTGCTGACGGCCCACGGTCACGAAGGCGAACCGGTCCACGTCAAAGTTCAGCCAGAGCTGGTCCAGCTGGACGTTGGGGTTGGCGGGGGCGGGGATGAGCGCGCCGCCCACTGGTGCGGGGATGGGGTTTGAGCTCAGCGCGGGATCGAACGTCAGGCGGGCGAGCACCATGGCCCGGAGCCGGTCCGTGGGGCGTCCGTCAAAATAGGCGTCGATCAGGGAGGGGACCGCGACCGTGTCCACCTTGACCGAGCTGACCCGGCTGAAGGCGACGTCACCGCGGAGGTAGACCAGCCCGCCGATCTTGAGCGGATCTTCGTTGAGCGACGAGGTGTCGAGCCCACCGGAGAAGGACGACGTCTCCGGCGGCGGAGGGGAGGCGTCGAGCGATTCGATCGCGTCCTCAGCGTGCGAGCTGGTGTCCTGGGGCGGCGTCTGCGCCGTCTGGGTCGAACCGGCCGGGGTGGGGACGACGGGCGGAAGGTAGACGAAGCTGAAGACGGTCCGGCCGTCGCTCTTGAGGAACACCGCCAAGCCCTGGCTGGCGTAGTGGAGATAGGTCTGGGTGTCCTGGAGCTTGATGACGTAGCAGGCCCCCTCCGGACCCTTGGGCGAGCAGGCCGGCCCGTAGGTGTTCTCCACCAGCCCGCGGGTCATGGTGGTGGCGGGGAAGACGTCGATCCGGTGGACCACGTCGCTCGCGGTGTCGATCCGGAAGATCACCTGACGGGTGCCCTTGATCACATGGGACGCGAAGTAGCCGACCAGATCCTCGCTCTTGTGGTGGATGACCTTGGAGGGCTCTCCGAACTGTTTGAGCACCGCGGCGCGCGCGGTCACCCCGGGCTCCACGCCGCGCCAGGTGGCGGCCTGCGCGGGGAGGGCGAAGAGCGGAATCAGGAGGGCGAGGGCGGCGCGTGCGACCGGGCGAAGACTCACGAGGGCAGGCTCTCAGGCAGCGGTGGTGGGAGGCAAAGGGGACAGGAACGTAGCACCGCACCCACGGCGGGATCTCGCCCGGCCGGCTGGCCGCTCCAAGGGCCTCAGCGTCCGGTCCGGCTCACGGGGTCTCGGCGCCGGTGAGGGACTGGAGCAGATCCTTGAGCGCGGCCTTCTCCGAATCGGAGAGGTAGAGCGGGATGATCGTGTCGGTGCGGACCCCGGCGAACGTCGCGCTGTCTCCGCCGCGGTTGTAGAACGCGATCACGTCGTCCAGCGTCGCCAGCGAGCCGTTGTGCATGTACGGCCCGGTGAGCGCCACGTTGCGCAGGGTGGGCGTCTTGAAGGCGCCGTCCGTCCCTGTCTCCCCGCTGATCCCGCTCAGCCGCGAGGCCCCGCCGGCGGGATCGTCGCTGTATTCACCCGCGGAGTTGAACCGATCCAGCGCCACCTGCTCGATCCCCGGGGCGCGCCCATGGTCCAGAGCCTCGCTCCCTTCGGAGAGGCCCAGATCATGGAACTGGAAGTCGGAGAGCGTAGGCCCCTTGTGGCACACCGCGCAGCGCGCTCTCCGGACGAACACATGCAGCTGCCGGTAGAACGGGTCCGCCGCCGCCTGCCCCTGATTGGCGGAGGTGATGAAGTGCTCCAGCTTCTGGTCGAACGGGGAGTTCACCCGGATCAGGGTCCGCTCGTAGGCCTCCATCACCTTCCCGAAGTTCGCCAGGAGCCGGTCCGGGTCCGGTTCGTCCTCCGGCCGTTTGCCGAAGATCGCCTCGTAGTCGGACGCGTAGTGGTCGGTGAGCACCTCGCGAAGGTGTTCGGAGCTGGAGGCCATCTCCACCGGATTGAGCAGCGGCCCCATCGGCTGGTCCCAGAGGCTGTCGCGGCTGCCGTCCCACATGAACCACTTGAAATAAGGGGTGTTCAAGAGCGAGGGCGGGTTGCGCGCGGTCTCTCCGCCGCACCCCTGCGCCTTGACGGTGCTCACGGTGTACGCGGGCGCCGGGTGACAGCTCTGGCAGGAGACCGTCCCGCAGCCGGAGAGGCGGGTGTCGCTGTAGAGCTTGGCGCCCAGATCGCGCGCGGCGGGATTGTCCGCGTACTGGTTGGTCGAATCCTCTGGCGGCGCGGGGAGGTGGAACAGCCCCTGGATCGCGGTCAGCTCGTCCTCATTCGGGAAGTCATCCTGACCGCCGCAGGCCGAGCCGAGCAGCACCCCGAGCACAAGTGAAAAGACCAGACGGGAGGGCACAACGGGGAAGCGCACGGTCAAGGCGGTCCTTGAATTCTTCGAGGGGGACGCGCGGGTGCTAAGGCGTCACTGTGTTTGCCTTCCGACCATCCAGCCAGATAATGTGTCAACGGTCAATCGAGACGAATGTGACCTCCAAAGCCTTCGCAGGGCTCCTCGATTTGCGGCAATTTCAGCAGGGAGTAAGGCACTTGATTCGGAGAGAACTCCTGTTCGGCAAACGGACCCGGCTGCAACTCTTGGGAGCAGTGGTGCTTTGCTTCGCGACCGGGCTCCTGGCTCCGTCGGTTGCCCGCGCGGACGGTCCTGGCGCGCCGGATCTGTCGGCGCCTCCCGCGGCAGGTCCCGCGCCCGTTCAACCTCCCGCGCTGGCCCCCTTCACCGGTCCGGCGAAGAAGAACAACCTCTCCAACCCGGCCTCGCTGGCCAACGTGGATCTGGCCCAGTCGTCGGACTCGGACATTGAGAAGGGCTTCCTCCAGTTTCAGAGCCAGGCGGTGGTGGAGACGGCGCTCAAGCGCGCCACCAAGCTGCGCGACATCCCCTTGACGGTGTCCTGGATCCCGGAGGAGGAGCTTCAGGGGACCGGCGAGTTCACCCTCTGCGACGCGATCCAGTACTTCCCGGGCATGGAGTGTCGTCGCGGCGCGATGCGCAAGGTGGCGGTGAGCGCGCGCGGGCTGGGCTCCAACTTTCTCTCCAACCGCCTCCTGCTGCTGACGGATGGGCGCCCGGAGACCGATCCCTGGAGCGGGCAGTTCTACGCGGACGAGACCACGCCGCTCGCGAACGTGAAGCAGATCGAGGTCATCCGCGGTCCGGGATCTTCCCTCTACGGCTCCAACGCGTTCAGCGGCGTGATCAACATCATCCGCCGCTCGCCGTCCGATCTGATCAAGGAAGGGCATGATTACGGCGTGGATGCCCGGTTGCTGGCGGGCCAGAACAACACCTTCCGGCTGGACACCACCGCGGCGGGCCGGCTGGGGGCGCTCGAAGGGTTGATCAACTACTACGGCTTCCGGTCTGACGGCGCGGAGCTGCTCAACGATCCGGCGAGCGGGATCGTGGACCACAACGAGTGGACCCGGGTCCAGCAGGTCTCTGGGAAGGTGCTCTACCACGGGGTCAGCTTCGACGCGGCCTACACCGACTCGGCGATTGGCCGGCCGGGCGGCAAGGCCATCTCCCAGGTGGGCAACTGCGGACGCTGCCACTACACCCCGAACGACGCCGAGTACTCGCAGCAGGCCACCGCGAACCTCCAGGCGGACGAGAAGGTCAACGACTGGGTTCAGGTCTTCGGTCAGGTCTACACGGTCTTCAAGCGGCGCACGGTGGATCTGGAGAACGAGATCACAGGTGAGCTCCAGCCCACCCTGGGAAAACGCAACCGGACGGGAGCGGAGGCGCGGGCGGTCGCGAACCTGGATGGCCTGGCGGTGACCGTGGGCGCGGACGTCAAGCACGACACGGTCAACAACCAGAACACGCTCGCCGGGATCACCAGCCAGGACACCCGTGAGACCATCTTCGGCGGCTACGTGGACGGGGAGTATCACCTCACGGATCGCCTGGTGCTCGGCGCCGGCGCCCGCCTGGACTACTACTCCATGCCGGCGACGCTCTGGGCCAACAAGTCGACCCAGATCTCCCCGCGCGCCTCCATTGTCTTTCACGCGCTCCCGGAGCTGACGCTGCGGACCAACTACGGCCGCGCCTTCCGCGCCCCGTCGATGGCGGAGCTTGTGATCAACCAGCAGATGTACGCCTCCACGCTGCTCGGCAATCCGTTCCTCCAGCCGGAGACCCTGGACACGGTGGAGGCCGCGGTGGACGTGTGGCCCGCCGGCGGTGCCGTCCGTCTCACCGCGACGGGCTTCTACAACCGCGCGCAGAACCTCATCAATCAGGTCTTCCTCTTTGGCTCCACCTCGCAGTTCCAGAACATAGGAGACGCGCGCGTGATCGGCGCGGAGGCTGAGTTCGCGGCGCAGATCCAGAAGCTGCACTCCTCGGTGGACCTCGCCTACCAGTACCTGGACGCGGTCAACCAGCCGACCGTGGGGAGCACCTCGCAGCTGGACTTCGCGCCGCACCACCGCATCTATCTGCGCGCGCGAACCCGGCTCACCGACAAGATCTACGCGGAGTTCTACGGGCTCTACGTGGGCGCGCGCTTCGACCCCAGCATCCAGACCGATGCCCTGGGCAACTCCACCGGCCGGATCGAGCTCCCAGGCTACCTCTCCGCCAACATGCGGGTGGGGGCGGACATCTTCGACGGGCTCAGCGCCTCCCTGGTGGCCACCAACGTGTTCAACTCCTCCTACGAGGAGATGCACGGCTTCCCGGTGGCGCCTTTCAACGTCTTCGCCGAGTTCAACTACACCTACTGAGCGGGCGAGCACGCCCTCTGGAAGCACAGCCCCTGGCCAAGCCGGTGGGGGCTTTGCTAGAACGCCCGGGCCCCTTGCGCCTCTCATTTTCCCATACTCCGTGACGACCGTCCGTCCGACCCAGGCCTCCCTCTCCATTTACCCTCCCAACGCCGAGTCCGGGGCCTCCCGGACGTTGCTGGGCACCCTGGCGACCGCCGGGGTACAGGTTTCGGAGGCGGGCGGCGGTCCAGCGCTGGTGATCTATGACGGGAGGCTGAAGCCGGAGCACGCCTCGCTCTTGCGCGGGCGGGAGTCCAGCTACCTCCTGGCGTGTCCGGGGCCGGAGCAAACGCCGCGTCCGGGAGACGTGGAGATCCTGGAGCTGCTGCTGCGGGGCGGGTCGCTCACCCCGGACTTCGAGGGCGTGCAGCGCTACTACGTGGGCACGCTGGCGGGGCTTCGGACGGCCTCGGAGCGGCTCGCTGGGCATCTGGAGGCCGAAGGGATCGCCCGCGGTCCGGCGGAGGTCTGCGCGGACGTGATGTACGAGCTGGCCGCGAACGCGCTCCTGGACGCGCCGGCGACGACGGCGGGAGACCCGAAGTACGCGCACCGCAGGGATGATCCCGCGCTCCGGATCTCGCCTGAGGACGCGGCGGTGATAGCCTTCGGGGTGAAGGGGTCGCGGGCCTACCTGGGCGCGGTGGACCGGTTCGGTCGGCTCTCCCCCGAGCCGCTCGTCCGGACGCTGGAGGGGCTGGGCGAAAAGGCCAAGGTCAACAGTGCGGGCGGCGGGGCGGGGCTCGGGCTGCGCAGGATCGTCGAGCAGAGTGACCTGGTCGCGGTGCGGGTGGTGCCGGAGCGGACCACCGAGGTCCTCTGTGCGGTGGACCTGGGGGAAGTCCGCCGCAGGGCATCGGGATCGAAGTCCCTCTTCTTCAGTGTCGAGCGAGGCTAGCGTTGGATTCGGGTTCTCACTGCGTCGCCAATCGGTTGCGGATCGGCTCGGTTACGCACCTCCGGCTGAGCGGTGCGATCGACGAGACGTTCTCGCAGCAGGCCCTGGGTTCGGACCTGATGGGTCAGGTGATCCTGGACCTGGGCCAGCTGGAGCGGATCAGCTCCTTCGGCGTCCGCAAGTGGATCGAGTTCGTGAGCCGGCTCCCCAACGGAGCGTTGGGGATGAGCATCATCCACGCGCCGCCCATCATCGTGGACCAGCTGAACCTGGTGGAGGGCTTCGCCGGGATCTGCAAGGTGCTGTCGATCCTCGCGCCCTACCGCTGCAACGCCTGCAACGAAGACCGGCTGCGGCTGGTGGACATGCAGGGGGACGCGGAGGCGATCGCGGCGGAGAAGGCGCCGGAGCACAGCTGTCCGGTCTGCGGTGGTTCCCTGGAGTTCGCCGACATGCCGGCGGAGTTCTTCGACTTCGTCCGCAACCAGGGCCAGACCGACGTGGACGGCACGGTCGCGCGCTACGTGCGCTCGCTGCTCCCGGTGGAGACCGTGGAGAGCGGCGGGAACCTGGTCAAGGTGGTCCAGGACGACGTCACCTTTTTCCGCCTCTCCGGGCCGATCAAGTCTGACCTGAACGTCCGCAGGCTCTCCTCCGGGCTCGAGGGCCGGGTGGTGTTCGACTTCGGGAGCGTGACCGCGGTGGAGCCGGGCGCGGCGCCGCGGCTTTCGGACGTGCTGGATCGGGCGGTGGCCTCGGCGCAGGTCACCCTCTGGCGGGTCCCGCCACCGGTGCTGCTCGCCCTGGTCCGGCTGGGGAAGCCGCTGGCGGCGCGGATCGCCACCCTCTGGCTCCCCGCCGAGTGCCGCAACTGCGGCAACAAGGTCCCGCAGCGGATCGGGGCCCTGGGCTACGTGGAGGAGCTGGAAGAGGACCGCCTTCAGCCCAGGCCCTGCTCGGTGTGCGGCGGCGAGGCTCGGTTGCCTTCGCTCAAGGACGCCTACCCGCTGTTGCACTCCGCGGCGCAGGCAGAGGGCTCCTTCGAAGAGCTGGAGACGATCGAGACCCGCGCCTTCAGCCAGTACATCTCCGGAACCAGCGCGGATCACACGCCGTCCAAGACCGGCACCGACACCCAGAACCGGGTGGGCCCGGCGCTGCAGCTCCAGGTCCTGCGCCGGCTGGGGCAGGGCGGGATGGCGGAGGTGTTCCTCGCCCGGCAGCTGGGGGTGAAGGGGTTCGAGAAGTACGTGGTGGTGAAGAAGATCCTCCCGCAGTTCGCGGAGTCCGCCGAGTTCGTGGAGATGCTCTTCGCCGAGGCCCGCGCCAACGCGCGCCTGACGCACCCGAACATCGTCCAGACCTACGACGTGGGGATGATGGACGGGGTGGCGTACATCACCATGGAGTACGTCCGCGGGCCAGACGTGAAGAAGCTGATGGTGGAGCTGCGCAAGAAGGGGGTGGCGCTCCCCATCGAGCACGCGCTCCGGATCGTGGCGGACACCGCGGCCGGCCTGCACTACGCGCACAGCTACGTGGACCCCACCGGAAAGCCGCACCCGATGGTGCACCGGGACGTGAGCCCGCACAACATCCTGGTGTCGCTCGACGGCGCGGTGAAGCTCTCGGACTTCGGGATCGCCAAGGTCCAGGGCGAGTCGGAGAACACCCAGGCCGGGGTGCTGAAGGGGAAGATCGCCTACATCTCGCCGGAGGCGGTGGGCGGGATGCAGCTCGACGGCCGGAACGACGTGTTCGCGCTGGGCGTGGTGCTCTTCGAGCTGCTCACCGGAAAGCTCCCCTTCAAGCGGGAGAACGACGCTGCGACCCTGCGCGCGATCGTCCGGGAGCCCGCGCCCAACCCGGTGGAGCTGAACCCGGCCATCCCGGACGACGTCGCCTCCATTGTCCTCCGCTCGCTGGAGAAGGATCCGGCCTGGCGCATCCAGTCCGCCGCGCTGCTCCGCGAAGAGCTGGAGGTGGCGATGGCGAAGAACCAGCTCAGCTCGTCGCCCTTCGTGGTGGCGAAGTTCTTCCAGGAGCAGCTGGGGGAACGGCTGGCGGCGTATGGTTCGCCCGGCCAGAGCGCGAGCTATGCACCCCAGGCTGCCCCGGGCCCGAAGACGTCTGGGACGCCGGTGGTGCCGATCTCCGTGGACGCGATGGGCGTTCCGGCGCGCCCCGCCTCCGGGACCCGGCAGGCGATCAACCCGGGACCGCCCGGAGCGACGAACACGCCGCCGCAGCGCGCAGAGCCCCATCGGCAGACGCAGCCCTCCCACCCGGCGATGAGCCCGGTGCAGCCCCCCAGCCGGGGCAGTGGACCGCGCGCGGTGGCGCCCCCGACCGGCAACACCGAGAACGCCACCGCGGTGCTGACCCCGCGTCCAGACGTGGGCGTGCGGCGCCCGGATTTGAGC
>Ga0164242_10001652_pt1 | contig 26431 bp, 24 predicted proteins | sample OricomgcompostMG_FD_108783 | JGI IMG/M metagenome (GOLD analysis project Ga0164242, IMG submission 108783) | Miracle-Growth compost microbial communities from Emeryville, California, USA - Original compost - Miracle growth compost (MG) ...
CGAGCAAGGATCGTCACTTCGTGTCCTTCAGACACAAGCTGCTCCGTTATGTACGACCCGATGAATCCGGTTCCTCCGGTGATCATGACTCTCACGTGCGCCTCCCACTTCGTCGTCTCAGCAGTCTAAACTTACTTAGACTTGGATAGTTAATCAATCACGCCTCATGCCGAGGTTTCGCCGTCCAACCTGTGTTCGGGACGTCTCATCGCAAAGGAGCATTGTCGTGATCCACGAGCTCAACCACGTCGGCATCGTCGTCAGGAACCTCGAGAGCTCCCTGACGTTCTATCAAGGAGTGCTCGGCGCCGAAGTGGTCTTCCGGAGCGCCATCGCAGCGAACGGCACCGACATCGTCTACCTGCAGATATCCGGAGGGATGATCGAGCTGCTGTATCGCGCGGATCCGCCGGAAGACGAGGTGTTCGGCATCACCCACATCGCCTTTCTCACCGACGATCTCGACATCGACTACGCGCGACTCATCGGCGCCGGCTATTCGGGGCTCCTCGAGCCGAGAGTCGCCGGCAGCGGAGTCGGCAGGCTTGCCTTTCTCGCAGACCCCGACGGCGCCCGCGTCGAGTTGATTCAGAGGGATCTCGCCATGCGCAAGGCGCCCATCGATCACCCCGTCATTCGGGCGTTCGACCACTACTCCGTGGTCACGAACGACCGCGACGACGCTCTCTCCTTCTATCGACAAGCGCTCGCTCTGACGCCCGTGTTCTCGTTCGCAGACCCCGCGAGCGGACTGCAGATCGACTACCTGCACTACGACTATGACGTGATAGAGCTGGTGCAGGGCCGCGAACTGCTGAGCGGCCCAGGGCTCTCGCATATCGCGCTTCGCGTCGACGATGTGGACGCGGCCCTGGCCGAGTTCGCCCGTTTCGGCGTGCGCCCGATTTCGGGCACCCCGACCGCCGGCGACCTCGGCATCGGTCGCAAAGCCACGATCCTTGATCCGGACGGCGTAGCTGTCGAGCTTCTCGACCGCCCAGACCTCCGAACGCTCTGAGGCCCGCCCGCGGCGCGGGCGAACCGGACCCTTCGACGACACGGGACCCTCATCCGGCTGCGCTGGTGCGCGGCCTGGAGCTCAGCGGCCGAAACTCAAAGCATCGAGATCGACCTCGGTCAGCGAACCATCTCCCCACTCGATCCGCACGGCTGTGCCGCTCACGTCGACCGAGACCGCTTCCTCGAGCCCCGAAGCAAGCGGTTCGGCGGTGAGCGAGGCAACGGAGACGAGGAGGTCATCCGAAGCGGCCGTCCACAACTCCGGCAGTTCCGCCCAGGCGCCGTATGCCGTTCCGAAAGGCGCGATCGCGATCGAGGCCTTCTCCCAGCCACGCACGCCGACCAGCCGGCTCGTCAGGAGATCCGCACCGGAGCGGTGCACCATCGCGTCGGCGCCCTCGACGATGCGTTCCAGGTGATCCGGCCTGGCAGCCGCTACGGTCCAGCCGGAGGCGCGTACAGGTGAGCCGGGCGGCACATTGACGAGTCGGTGCACCCGTACTTCGACGCGACCGTGCACAGCGACAAGACTGTCGATCCGCACCGACGGCAGCACAGGACCACCAGCGGCGTAAGGGCTGGCGTCGAACGGCGTGGGCGTGGGAAAGCGAGGTGCGTGCCACGAGGCGATCCAATCCGCGCCGACGCCGACCATGTGGATGCGGCGGCGCACGCTCCACACGCCCTCGAAGCAGACTTCGATGTCGTTGTCCGAGGCATTGTGCAAGGCCGTCGGTCCGCTACGGGTCGAGTACGCGAACCGTGCGTAGAGCGGGTCGGGCCCACCGGCATCCGCGTCAGTTGGCGTCAGATGGTCGCTCCCATGATTGTGCACGCGCACGAGGCCGTCCGAATGAGTCACCTGCACGAGGAGTCCGGCAGCGCCGACCGGTCGAATCTGGTCGGCGCGTTCCGCCGGAAGCTGCTCTTCGGTCGACGTCCACACGGGATGGTCCGCCGGCACGGAGAGCGCGAGGAACCCCTTCGATGCCCAGTACGGAGATCCGGGGCCCGAATAGTGCTGCAGTGTCGGAAGGTGCTGGCCATGCCAGCCCAGCGAGAACACACCGTCGTTGCGCGCGCCGCGTTCTGCGAAGTAACGCAGTCCCGCCGAAAGGATCCGCCGGGACTGGCCGGGCGTCAACGGCGTGTATCCGGTCACGGCGCCAAGCGCCACGGAGGCGAGCGTGGCGACGCGATAGGTCAGGGAGCGCCCGAAATAGAGTGGGGAGCCGTTCCGGTCGAAGGTCAGCGCGAAACTGCCGAGGAACTCTTCCAACCGCCCGCCGAGCCGTCCCATCAGTTCGGTGTCGGCGCGCAGTTGCGCGTGCAGCATCGGATACAGGTGCAACGCCCAGCCGATGTAGTGGTCGAATGCCTGGCCGTCGCCGTCGCTGTACCACCCGTCGCCTCGGTACCACCGTTCGAGGAGGCCGAGACCCCGCTCGATCGCGAAAGCGGTCTCTGCGTCGCCCCGCCCGACCCCTTCGAGAAAGCTCGCGACTGTGGTGGGAAACAAATACCAGTTGTTCGGCGCCGGTTCATGCCGAAGCGCCTCTCGCAGCCACGCCTCCAGGCGGTCCTGCTCTGCACCGTCGAGGGCGTCCCACGAGTCGGATCTCGTCAGGTGCATGCTCAACGCGATCGACGCCGCTTCGACCATCTGTTGGCCATTGCGCCCCAACCCCCTGATGACGGGCCACGACTCGCTGTCGTCACGCCCGACCGTTCGGGTGCCTGCGACGACGCCCTCGAGGTATCGGGCGAGATGGTCGTGCGGGTGAGTCGTGCGCTGGCCGGCGTGAACGAAGGCGGCGAGCAGGAATGTGCGCGCGAAGCCCTCGATGCCGTCCGTTCGCACACCCTGCTGAGAGGTTCGCCCCGGCAGATCTATCCGGGCTCCTCGGCGTGAGCGGTATCGCGCGGCGGCGAGCAGCAGGTCGTCGGCGTAGGCCGCCCAGTGCCCCCGGGTGAGCCCAGTGTAGGGGCTGAGCGTGCGGTCTTCCGGTGGCGACGGGACCTCCGTGAAGGATGCCCGGAATCCGTCGATCGGCGGCAACGCCGTGTCAGTCATGCAGTGTCCTCTCGGTAGCGGCGGACAGCCGGCGGGCAAGTCGGCGAGCGCCCAGAAAAGCTCCCTCCGACATGAGCCCCGACGGGTCGGGCCTCAGGCCAGGCGATCGTAGACGCCGGCCGAGATGGCGTTGTGCAAAGGCTCACCCGCAACGTATCGTTCGATCTCCTCGACCACGATCCGGCCCTGTGCTCGCCGCGAGTTGATCGTCACCGCGCCGAGGTGCGGCGTCAGGATCACGTTCGGAAGGCCCCACAATGGGCTGCCGGCGGGAAGCGGCTCGATATCGAAGACGTCAAGGGCCGCACTGAGACGACCGTTCACGAGCTCACGCTCGAGGGCAGGCATGTCGATGAGGGCGGAACGCGCGGTGTTCACGATGAGAGTTCCAGCTGGAAGCTTCGCAAGACGTTCGCCGCTGAGCATCCGAACCGTCTCGTCGGTGACCGGTGCATGCAACGCGACGACTTCTGCGCCGGACAGCGCTTCGTCGAGATCACGCGAGATCACGACGCCGAGCTCCTCAGCGTCGGCCTCGGAGAGATAGGGGTCGTACACCGTGAGCAGCGCGCCGAGCGCACCCGCTTTCCTGATGTAAAGGCGGCCGACTCTGCTGGCACCCACGACCGTGATCCGGGTGCCGTCGACCGTCCGGCCAAGGCCCAGGCGCGATGCGGCCCCCCAGTCGCGATGTTCGAACATGACGCGATCGACGGAATGCAGATCACGAAGCAGCCCCGTCGTCAGGTAGAGCGCGAGCTCCGCGACCGACGTCGCCATCCCTTGTGGCGCCTGCGTCACCTGCACACCCTCCTCGATCAAGCTCTTCGGCACGAGCTTCCGGATGGTGCCTGCGCTGTGCACGACCAGGTCGGGGCTGCGCTTCGAGCGGTGCGGCTCGAGCGGGGGCGTACCCCACCCCGTCACAAGGATCTCTCCCCACTCCCTGCCATCGCCGCTGCCCCCGGTCACCCGCACCTCCCCTGCCGCATTGAGCCTCGCGAGGAGCTCCGCGTCGAAGAGATCTGCCGCCAACTCGGGAGCGATGTCGACGACGATGCGCGGTCGCTTCATCGATGAGAACCTCTTCTCGAACTGAGCCGAGCCGACTCTAGCGTTGTTTCCAAGTCATTGGAAACACGTTTCCAGTTTTTGCCAGCCGACGCCTTTCACGTGAGCACCAGGCCGTCGGGCATGCGGTGCACTCCGATGGGCGACGATCGTTCGCCCGGACGACCCGGGGCTGAGCTCAGTCGCGGACGATGCCAGGCGTGCTGCCTCGCACGACGATGGTCGCCGGAAGGCTCACGACCGAGCGCTCGCCATCGGCCCGACTGCGAACCGCCAGCCCATACGCTTGTGCGCCGGTCTCTCGGAGCGCGAACTGCACCGTGGTCACCTGATCAGCCGGGCGGTACGGGCCGATCGACGTGCCGCCGTAGCCGGCCACTCCGACACGCTCCGGCGTGCTCACCCCGCGAGCGCGAAGAGCCGCCATGGCGCCGAGCGCCAGGGTATCGCTCACTGCGAAGACGAGCTCCGTATCGCCCAACCCATCCTCCACCAGGGTCTCAGCCATCCGATACCCGCTGTCGAAGCCGTCCTCCCCACGAAGGATGCGCGACTCCGGTACTTCGATTCCGAGCATCCGGAGACCGTCGATGAACCCGTCGAGCCGCTCGGAACTCCCGACGGACTGCGGAGAGTGACCGAGAACCGCGAAACGTCGATACCCGATGTCCACCAAGGTGCGTGCGAGCGCCGCCGCACTCGGCCTGTTGTCGGGGACGATGGTGTCGAATGGCAACCCACTCTGGCTGACTAGCACCACTCGGCCGCCGCTGCGTTCGAACGCGGTCAGCTCGTCGACCAGGCGAGCCGTCACATCCTTGCCCCCGTATCGGCTTCCGACGAAGATCAACGCCCGTGAACGCTGGGCCGCGGCCTGTTCGATCACCTCGGCCTCGCGACGCGGCTCGCGACGCGTGATGTCCACGATGACGCGAAGTCCGTCGCGTGCCGCTGCATCGATGACACCGGTTGCGATGGACGAGAAATACGGGTCTTCGAGATCGCTCACGACCAGCGAGACGATCCGGGATCCATCGCGCACCGCGGACCGAGCGGATGCCTTCGGGAGATAGTGCAGTTTCGCAGCCGCGTCGAAAACTCGCCCGCGGAGATCGGCTCTGACCGAGCGCGGACCCTCGCTCAGCGCTCGCGACGCGGTGGCCAATGAGACTCCGGCTTCTCCGGCGACGTCGCGGAGCGTGACCGGGCGCCCGGCGTCGGCCTCATCCGCACCGGCCCGATCGTCTTCCGGCCGATCGGGACCGGGTCGCGCGTGCCGCTTGCCTGCCGGCCGTTCGACCACGCGTGTCCCCTCTTTTTCGGATGTCACACGGTATCACCGGGCCGATTCCACGATGAGCGGTGAATCGGTCGAGTGCGCTCGAACGGGCGGCCCTCCCGACGGGAACCACGCGGCGACCGAACACCACAGGTGGGTGGCAAAACGTGCTCCCGACACCGTCAGGGTGTTCTCTTCGGCGCTGCGCACCCCCGCCGTGCCCGGTATGCGGCCCGCGCGTCCGCGTCGAGGTGCTCGGTGGCGTACGAGAGCATGACGGCGGGCATCCGCTGGGCGTTCGTGTCCAGGAAGTCGAGAAGCAGCTGCCGGTCAACGCGCTTGCCGACCTCGCGGAGCATCCAGCCGGCCGCCTTCTGCGTAAGGTCGCGACGGTCGCCGTCGTCGAGCAGCCGGGATGCCAGTTCGATCGTCGTCGCGGCATCCCCGCCCTTGATGAACGCGAACGACGAGAGGAGGGCGACGCGGCGCCACCAGAGATCCGGCGACTCGATCAGCTCGAACAGGATGAACCGCGGCTTGTCCACAAGGTATTCACCGAGCACGAACTCGGCGGAGGCATCCACCAGATCCCAGTTGTTGATCCGTCCGGCACGCACGGCCCCGAGGTAGAACGCGGTAAGACGTTCGCGTTCGCCTTCGTCGCGGGCGCGCACGGTCGAGGCCGCGGCGAACAACGTGTTGAGAGCGATCAGGCCGGCGAGGCGGTGCTCGTGGACCTCGCTGTCGAGCAACTCGGCGATCGACTCCAGCGAGAGCGGCGCCAACCGCTTGACGATGGTGCGCACGGCGGGAACGCGAACCCCGATGAAGACGTCGCCCTCGCCGTATTCGCCAGGGCCGGTCTTGAAGTATCCCTGGAGGAACACTGCGTCGTCGACGTCGGATGCCTCGGCGAGCGCCGTCATCACATCCTCGGCGGAATGTCGGGCGCGCGACGGGACGGATGCCATGCCCCCAGTCAACCGCGTCGCGCCCCCGATCGGAACCACCGGCTCCGTTGCCGAACCGCGCCGGCATGACCCTTCGCGAGAAGTCAGAAAATGCGCTCACTCACGAAGGGAAAGCGCGTTTTCTGACTTCTCGATGTGCAGCGTGTCCCTGGTCGGGCCTGTGCAGGGTCGGCCCGGGACACGGCAGGCTCGGGCGGTCAGTACCAGCCGGACGACTGGGAGTGGCTCCAGGCGCCGCACGGCGTTCCGTACGACCCTGCGATGTATGAGAGGCCCCAGCTGATCTGGGTCGCGGCGTTGGTCGCCCAGTCACTGCCGGCGCTCGCCATCTTCGAGCCGGGGAGCGCTTGCGGGATGCCCGTTGCGCCGCTCCCGGCGTTATAGGACTGGTAGTTCCAGCCCGACTCGCGGCTCCACAGGCTGTTCAGGCACTGGAATTGGTCAGCGCCCCAGCCGTAGCGACCGGCCATCATCGATTGCGCTACGGCGCGAGCACCATCCGGTGTGTTCGCAGCGGCCAGTGCGGCAGCGGCGGCCTGCGCCTGGGCGGCGGCCGCGGCGGCAGCTTCGGCCACGGCCGCGTCGTGCGCCATGGCTGCCTTGTCGGTGTCGTCCATGGCCTTGTTCGCGGCATCGGTCAGCCTGGTCAGCGTCGCCGTGTCCGGCGAGTAGTTGTTCTGGAGATCGCGGATCGCGGCGTCGAGCTCCGTCAGATCCGCTCGGCCCTGCACCTTCTCCCTCGTCATCTGTGCGAGGGCGAGCGTGTCGAATGACGTCTGCGCCGCCTCGTGCTGCACGGTCGCCGCGGAGATCGACGAACCCTCGCTCACTGCGGATGCCATGGCGCCGGTCTTCGCCGGCTCGGCGTAGGCGTTCTGCACGACGACAGGAGTCACGACCGCTGTTACGGCGACCACGGCCGCAGCGGCGATGATCACGGTGCGCTTTCCGCGTGAGGTCTTGTCGGCGAGGGCGCGGAAGGAGGTTCGGAGGTTGTCAGGGCTGAGCCGGGCGAGGAAGGTCAAAGGGTTCCTATGTTCTGTGCTGCCCCGCTTCGTCAGTCCGGATTCGCGCGCACGCTCTTCCGGGCAACGGATGCCACGCCGCACGTTCGACGCGCAGGCTCATCCGGGCGGGCTGGACACCCCGTATCACCGCGCACGTGCACGGCGAACATCGCCGGCGCACAGGGGCACGCCGGTCAGAAGCCCCGCGGAGGCGGCTGCATCCGTCGGGTCGGGGCGGTCACCGTCACGGCACCTCGACCCCTTCGGGTTGTCTCGGAGCGGATGCCGTATCCGGGCGACTCCGACACGCTACGCAAACGGCCTGGACAGGCTGTGCGCAGACCCTCCGAGCGCACTGGGAGCGGTTTTCCCCCGGAATTCCGCGGATTTCGTGCCGGGAATCAGAGTTGCCCCGATTCCGCAAGTCGTGAAGCGGGGCCTCACGGCAGGATTCGCGCACCCGGCGACCGCGACCGGCGTTCAGCGGCTACGGCGAGACGGAGAGGAAGAGGAACGAGGCGAAGATCACCAGGTGCACGCCGCCCTGCAATTTGGTGGCCCGTCCGGGCACGATCGTGAGGATCGTGACAACGATCGAGAGCAGCAGCAGCACGATCTGCGTGTTGCCGAGTCCGAGCACGAGCTGTCCCGGCAACCAGATGGATGCCACCGCCACCGCCGGAATCGTCAGACCGATGCTCGCCATGGCCGAGCCGAGCCCGAGGTTGAGGCTCGTCTGGATGTGATTGCGCTGCGCCGCACGGATCGCCGAGATGCTCTCCGGCAACAGGATGACGAGCGCGATGATCACACCGACCACGGACTCCGGCAGCCCGAGCGCCACCACGGCGCCCTCGATCGAAGGCGACTCGAGCTTCGCCAGGCCGACCACCGAGACCAGCGCGACGAGCAACAGCACGATGCTGAGGATCGTGCGTCCGAGCGTGGGCGGTTCGCTGTGCTCGGAGCCGTCGTCCTCCGGTTCGTCGATGACCGTGCCCATCTCCGACACCGGCATGAAGAACTTGCGGTGCGAGATGGTCTGCGTGATCACGAACAGCACGTAGAGCGCGAGCGATGCGATTGCGGCGAACGTCAGCTGCGTCGGCGAGAAGAGGGGACCGGATGCCTCCGTGAAGTCCGGCAGCACCAGGCAGAGCACCGCCAGCGTCGAGAGCGTCGCCAGTGCTGCGCCCGACCCTTCCGAGTTGAAGCGCACGGTCCCGAACTTGATCGCGCCGATCAGGATCGACAGCCCCACGACGCCTGTCGTCGTGATCATGAAGGCCGAGAACACGGTGTCGCGAGCCAGCGTCGCGGAGTGCTCGTCGCCGCTGGCGGACAGGGTGACGATGAGCCCGACCTCGATGATCGTGACCGCGACGGCAAGGATGAGGGAGCCGAACGGCTCTCCGACGCGGTGAGCGATCACCTCCGCATGATGCACCGCGGCCAGCACGGTCCCGGCGAGCACGACGGCGAGCACGATCGCCATCACGATGTCGGGCTTCGAGCCCCAGGCGAGCACCAGGACGATCGCCGCGATCACGGGGACCGCGGCAGGCACCCACCTGCCGATCGTGCGAAGGGCCGTCACGGTTCCATCATGTCAGGCGTGCGCTGCCGTCCACCGCTCGGACGTGATCACGACCTCTCGCCCGGCGCGATCACGACCTCTCGCCCGATGACGGTCGCGCGACCGATCACCGCGACGGCCATGTCGTCCTTCTAGTGTTGTCATGGCGCTGTTCGCCGCCTTCGCCTGACAAAGCGACGGCTGCCCGAAGCAGCACAGGCATGCTGAAGAACGAACGGAGACCCCATGGCATCCCGTAATTGGCGCACCCTCGAACCCGGCCAGGTCGGCCGGCTGGTGGTCTTCGACGTGGCGACGGGTGAGAGCGCGGTCGTGCACGAGGCCGCGGATGCCGTGTTCGAGGCGCCGAACTGGTCACCGGATGGCGGATGGCTGGTCTTCAACCAAGACGGCCTCATCTACCGCGTACCGGTCACCGGCGGCGACGTCGAGCACGTGCCGACGGGCGAGATCGACAGTTCCAACAACGACCACGTGCTCTCGCCCGACGGCCGCTATCTCTACGTCTCGGCTGAAGACAAGCACATCCACCAGGTGTCACTGGCCGACGGTACGACCCGTCAGGTCACGCACGACCACGATCACCCGTTCAACCACTATCTGCACGGCATCTCACCCGACGGCCGAACGCTGTCGTACATCGGCCTCGAGCCCCTCACCACCGATCCCGGCCCCGGAAGCCTCGCGCTCACCAACGTCTTCACCATCGGCGTCGACGGCGCGGATGACACGCAGCTCACCTTCTCCGACAAGCCCCACGACGGCGCGGAGTTCGACCCGACCGGCGAATGGGTCTACTTCAACTCGGAGCGGGAGTCGGAGCAGCCGGGGCACGCGCAGCTGTTCCGATGCAGGCCGGACGGGTCGAGCATCGAGCAGCTCACTTTCGACGAGCGGGTGAACTGGTTCCCGCATGTCTCACCCACGGGCCGGGACCTCGTCTACGTGAGCTATCGACCCGGTGTGGTCGGGCATCCGGCGAACGAAGAGGTGCAGATCAGGCGCATCGACCCCGACGGCGGAGGGCCGAGCGTGCTCGTCGACCTTTTCGGCGGTCAGGGCACGATGAACGTCGCCAGCTGGTCGCCGGACGGCGCCCGGTTCGCCTACGCGGAGTATCCGCTCGGCGGCTGAGCCGCACCCGTCCCACCGCCGGTTGAGCCGCACCCGCCGGTTGAGCTTGTCGAAACCGCACTGGCCTCACTGGTTTCGACAGGCTCAACCAGCGAGAGTCGCACACTCAACCAGCGAGAGTTGCGGGAGCTGTGTCACGCAACGAACTTGCGCGCCCTCGCCGAGAGACGCAACACCGAGCCGCAACTTGGCAAGCTCATCCATGAACCTCGTCGTTAGTCTCGAGTGAGACGCAAGAAAACCCGAGGAGGTCTCGTCATGTCCATCGTTCTCCCCACCAGTGCCGACGAGGCCCACGTGCTCGACGCGGACGCCCTCGCCCGCCTGACGGACATCGCCGCAGACCCCGCCTGGCTCGCACTGAAGGCCGCGACCACGAGCATCCAGGCCGACCAGGTCAAGGACGGCTCCATTCCGGATGCCGCCCGCCACGCGGATGCCCACGCCCGCCTCGACACCGTCGTCGCTTCGCTCGACGACCTCGCTCCGCTCTTCCCGCACGACGCGGACTACCTCGTCGCGGTCCGGGGTGATCTGCTGCGCTGGGCCGACGGCGGTTTCGAGGTTCCGGATTTCTATGACGCGCTCGTGGCGTTCCAACCGCAGCAGCACAGGGTCGACGGCCTGCGTCACCTCATCGTGTTCCCGATGTACACGCAGAACGGCTCGACCGACCGGCACCTCGAGGCGCTGATCGTCGAGACGATCTGGCCGGAGTTCGTCGCCGAGCTCGAGCGCACCGACTACGGCAACAAGCTCTTCGTCTCGCTCCGGCTCGTCGACTTCACGAGCGGCTACGACACCAATTCCGCCGTGCTGTTCCCCGAGACCGTGGCGATGCGACAGCTTCCCGCGTTCACGTGGGGCGCCATCTTCCAGGACCGCGAGGCTGCGCGCTATCGCGTCGTGGTGCGGGCGGCATCCGAGATCACAAAGCTCGTCCTGCCCGACGACGCCGCCCGTCTGCTCGAGGATCAGAGTCTCGTCGAGGAGACGTTCGTGATGTGGGACATCATCCACGACCGCACCCACATGCGCGGCGACCTGCCGTTCGACCCGTTCATGATCAAGCAGCGCATGCCGTACTTCCTCTACTCGCTGGAGGAGTTGCGCTGCGACCTCACCGCCTACCGCGAGGCGCTCCGTCTGGAACAGACGCTGGGCGCGCTGCCTGCTGAGAAACCCGGCGTCGATGAACGTGTCGATGAACTGAGTGCCGACCGGGCGAGCATCCTGGAGCACGCGAAGCTCGTGCGGTACGCGATCCTGTTCGACCGCATCTTCCGGTTCCCGCTCACGGGCGGTCGGGTACGCAACTACGACGGCCTCGGCGGTCAACTGTTGTTCGCGTGGCTGCACCAGCACCACGTGCTCGACTGGACCGACACTCGGCTCTCCGTCGACTGGGATGCCGTCGGCGACGCGGTCGTCACGCTCAGCGACGCCATCAACGAGCTGTACTGGCGCTCGATCGATCGCCCCAAGACGGCGCACTGGCTCGCCGCCTACGAGCTGGTCAGCAGCGTGCTCACCCCGAACCCGGCATCCGTCTGGGCGAAGGGCCTGCCGGCCGAGGTGCTCGCCGGGGCGCCGAAGGGGTACACGGATGCCGTGCTCGACGACGAGTTCCCGCTCTCGATGTTCTACGAGGCGCTGAACAAGAAGATGGCGGCGACCGTCGAGTCCACGAAGGGCATCACGGCGACCACCGTCTGACGACGCCGAGCGGTCGCGAGGCGAGCGGGCGCGCCGCGAGCAGGCGCGAGCCGAGCCGGCGAGCCGAGCGCGCGAGCCGAGCGGGCGAGCCGAGTGCAGGTCGAGCGGTCGCGCAGCGAGCTATCGCGCCGCGAGCAGGCGAGTCGAGCAGGCTCAAGCCGAGCCGCGATCGCCCAGGCGCGGCGCGCCAGCAGTCCAGCGAACGCCCGGCCCTGACAACAACGTCCCTGAGCTCGAGATCGCACCGGCGCGGATGCGCGAGCATCCGCCACGCGAAGACGCCGTCTCGCACCGTGCCGTCCACTTCCGCGTCGCGCGACGCAACGACCGAGACGAGAGAATGGATGACTGTGACCCTCCGACTGCACGACCCCGAAGCCCGCGCGTTCGCCTCCGACAACTATGCGGGGGCGCATCCCGAGATCATCGACGCGATCGCCGCGGCCAACGGCGGGCACCAGATCTCGTACGGCGAGGATGCCTACACCGAGCGCCTGCACGAGGTGTTCGCCGAGCAGTTCGGCGAGGGTGTCGAGGTGTATCCCGTGTTCAACGGCACGGGTGCGAATGTGACGGCGCTCCAGTCGATGCTTCCGCGGTGGGGCGCCGTGGTGACGTCGGCGACGGCGCACATCAACACCGACGAGAACGGCGCGCCGGAGCGCGTGGGCGGACTGAAGCTGCTCACCGTCGAGACCCCTGACGGCAAGCTCACACCCGAGCTGATCGACAAGCAGGCGTGGGGCTGGGGCGACGAGCACCGCGCGCAGCCCCTCGCGGTCTCGATCACGCAGACGACCGAGCTCGGCACGTGCTACACCGTCGAGGAGGTGCGCGCCATCGCCGAGCACGCGCACTCCCTGGGCATGCGCGTGCACATGGACGGCGCTCGCATCGCCAACGCCGCCGCCCACCTGGATGCTCCGCTGCGCGCGTTCACGACGGACGCCGGCGTCGACGTGCTCAGCTTCGGCGGCACGAAGAACGGTCTGCTGTTCGGGGAGGCGGTCGTCGTGCTCAACTCCGAGGCATCCGAGGGGATGTCCTACCTGCGCAAGCTGGACATGCAGCTCGCCTCCAAGATGCGTTTCATCTCGGCGCAGCTCATTGCACTGCTCACCGACGACCTGTGGCTGCGCAGCGCGCGCCACTCCAACGCGATGGCCGCCAGGCTGCGGTCCGAGCTGGAGGATGCCGTCGCATCCGGCCGCGCCCCTGGCCTCGGGTTCACCCAGGCGACGGAGTCGAACGGCGTCTTCGCGACGCTGCCGAAGGATGCCGCCGACGCGGTTCGCGAGCAGTACCGCTTCTACGACTGGGATGCGGCGCGCGGCGAGGTGCGCTGGATGTGCTCGTGGGACACCACGGAAGACGACATCGACGGCTTCGTCGCCGCCATCGTGGAGTCGCTGCAGCCCGACGCCCGCTGAACCCGTCTCCCACGGAACCCCGCCCGCTGCGCCCGTCCACCCGAGCTTCCCGTCCGCCACGAGGGCTCGGACATACCGATCCGGATGAGGCATGCCGCCTGGCGGTCGGTCTCGACCCGATCCGTATGTCTCGGCGGTTGTGGGGCGGGCGGGAGAGGGCCGGGGTCCGGCGCCGGGCGGGAGGGACGCCGGAGAGACGGGCTGCGGGTCCTGACCCGCCAGGGCGGCGCACGGTCCGGGATGCCGGACCCGCGCACGGTCGCGAGGCGCGGCCGCCGGCGCACACTGAGGGTATGTCCGTGTACGTGTCAGCGCTGGAGCTGTTCTCGATCGGCATCGGGCCGTCGAGCTCGCACACGGTCGGTCCGATGCGCGCCGCAGGATCGTTCGTGTCCGGGCTCGCAGAGGGGGGCATCCTCGGCGACGTGACGCGCATCGAGTGCACGCTGTACGGATCCCTCGCCGCCACCGGGGTGGGGCACGGAACACCGGATGCCGTCGTCGCAGGGCTCGCAGGCGAGCGCTCCGAGACCTGCCACCCGGCCGCCGTGCACGGCGCATGGGCGCGTGCGACGGAATGCGGTGAACTAGCGCTCGCCGCGAGCAGCGGGGGACCGAGTGTGAGCGTGCCGTTCCGGGCATCCGATCTCACGTTCGAGCCGCGCACGCGGATGCCCGAGCATCCGAACGCGCTCACGCTCCGCGCTTACACAGCCGACGACGACGTGCCGGCGGCCGAGCGCACCTTCTTCTCGATCGGCGGCGGATTCGTCGCCGAGCGCGGCGTCGTCTCCGAACCGGATTCCACGGCGACGGCCACTCGGTGGCCGTTCTCGACCGCGGCCGAGCTGCTCGCGCTGTGCGCCGAGCACGCGCTGGGGGTGTGCGACATCGCGTACCGCATCGAGCTCGAGCGGCGCGGCGAGCCGGACGTGATCGCCGGACTCGACGCCATCCGCAACGCCATGCACGACTGCGTCGAGCGCGGCCTCCACTCCGACGGGGAGCTGCCAGGTGGACTGCACGTGCCGCGCCGCGCCGATGCGATGCGCGAGCAGCTCGAGACGATGCCGCCGGAGTCGCCCGACTTCGCCGCCGAATGGATGCGGGCCTTCGCCCTGGCCGTCAACGAGGAGAACGCGGCGGGCGGTCGTGTCGTCACGGCTCCCACCAACGGTGCTGCGGGCATCGTGCCCGCCGTGCTCGAGTACCACCTGCGGTTCAACCCGCGCGCGACGGATGCGGACGCCCGCCGTTACCTGCTCACCGCCGCCGCGATCGGCTCCATCCTCAAGGCGAACGCGTCGATCTCCGGCGCGGAGGGCGGATGCCAGGCCGAGGTCGGATCCGCGTGCGCGATGGCGGCGGCCGGGCTGTGCGCCGTGCTCGGTGGAACGCCCGATCAGGTGGAGAACGCGGCGGAGATCGCCGTCGAGCACCACCTGGGACTGACGTGCGATCCGGTGGGCGGCCTCGTGCAGATCCCGTGCATCGAGCGCAACGCGATCGCGTCGTCCACCGCCGTTACGGCGGCCCGGCTAGCGCTGCACGGCGACGGCAGGCACCTGGTGCCGCTCGACGTGGCGGTGGAGACCATGCGCCAGACCGGCGCCGACATGAGCGACAGGTACAAGGAGACGAGCGCCGCGGGCCTCGCCGTCAACGTCATCGAGTGCTGACGCGGAACTCGCGCGCGTTGGGTTCGCCTTGATGGCCCCTGCCGTATGGGGCCGCGGTCCTGGGACTCAGTGGATGCCTGAGGTGGCGAGCGCGAGCATCCGCTCGAGCCCGGCATCCGAGTCGCGGCGCCGCTGCGATGCCCATGCCACCGACGAGACGAGGGCGAAGAGATCCCGCGAGTCGACGTCGTCTCGGATCGCGCCAGCCTCCTTGGCCCGCGCCACGAGCACGGCCGTCGTGTCGGTGAGCGGCCGGCACGAGTTGCGCAGCGGGGAGTCGTCGGTGCGGAACGCCTGCGCGATCGACTCCGGCAGGTTGTCGTAGGTGCGCAGGTGGTTGGCGAGCGCGAGCATCCACTCGTCGAGCGCTGCTGCCGGGTCATCGGATGCCGTGAGCTTCGTCGAGAGCGCCTCCAGCCGATCGAGGCTGTCGCCCAGTGCCGCAGCGATGAGGCCGTCGCGGGTGGGGAAATGGCGGTAGAGCGTACCGGGACCGACGCCTGCGCGGCACGCGATGTCGTCCAGCGAGGTGAGCACACCGCGCTCGGCGAAGGCGTCGCTGGCCACTTCGACTATGCGGTCGTAGTTGCGCTGCGCATCGGCTCTCAACGGCCGTGACGCTACTGCGGCGCCCATCTCGATTCGCTTCCTTCCTTCGCTGTCGCGCGACGTTCACGCGGCCTGATCGCAGGGAACCCGAAAATGTCACCCGTTCCCTGCAGACTGTTTGCCGCCGACCCGGCGGCCCGGTGCGGCGGTCTGCTCCAGGCTATGCCTCATTGCCGTGAGCGGCCTTTTTCGCCATTGCTCGCGCACCCGCCGACGCCGCGCCGTTCGCCCAGGACGAACGGCGTCTCGTTGACAAAGCGGAGACTGCCTCCGTATTGTTGAGTCCTACCCGGAGAGCTCCTCCGGATATCAACCAGGGTACGCCCCGGCCCTCGCACCCGCATTCCGTTCGCAGCGAACGAGCGGACTACCGAAGCCGAGTGCACACGTCCGCCTTCGTGGCGGCGATCCGTCCCACCACACCCACCCGCGACGCAGGCGTCGCATCCGGCGCCGGCTTCCCCGGTCGACGCCGCGACGACCCGCCTCACCCGCAGTCACTCCATCAAAGGAGAACGGCATATGGCCGATACCGCACTGATACCTCCCACCGACGGCATCCGGTTGCCGCAGCGGCACGACGCCCCTTCGGCTTCGCCCGCATCCGTCGAGGCGGATGCCCGCCCCACCCGCTTCCGCACGCTCGGGCTGATCGTCGTGTTCATCACGCAGCTCATGCTCGTGGTCGACGCGAGCATCGTGAACGTGGCGCTGCCCGACATCCAGAAGGCCCTCGGCTTCACGCCCGTCGGGCTCTCCTGGGTCGTGACGGCGTACGCCCTCGCGTTCGCCGGTCTCATGCTGCTCAGCGGCAAGGTCGGATCGATGATCGGCGCCAAGCGCGCCCTCATCATCGGCACGCTCGTGTTCATCGTCGCGTCGGCAGCGGGCGGGCTCGCGCCCACCGCGGAGATCCTGGTCGCCGCGCGCATCGTGCAGGGCATCGGCGCGGCCATCGCGGCACCCAGCACGCTCGTGCTCATCATGGCCAGCACCACTCCCGGAAAGCAGCGCAACCGCGCGCTGTCCCTCTTCGTGCTCGCCTCCGGCAGCGGCGGCGCCATCGGGCTCATCCTCGGCGGCATCCTCACCACCGGGTTCGGCTGGGAGTGGGTCATGTTCGTGAACGTGCCGGTCGGCATCCTCATCGTGGTCGGCGCCGTGCTCTTCCTTCGTGAGACGGATCGCGAGCGCGCCCGGCTCGACGTCGGCGGCGCCGTCGCCTCCACCATCGGCATGGTGGCCCTCATCTACGGGTTCACGACGGCGGCATCGGCCGGCTGGACCAACCCGGTCGCCCTGGCCGCATTCGCCGTGGCCGCTGTGTCGCTCGTCACACTCGTGTTCCTGGAGCGCAGGCACCACAGCCCGGTGGTTCCGCTGCAGCTCTTCCGCGGTCCGCGCAACATCGCTCCCCTCGTGGCGATGCTGCTCGTTCCGGCCGGCATGTTCGCGTTCTTCTACTTCATCACGCTGTTCACGCAGCAGGTGCTGGGCTTCAGCCCGCTCGAGACCGGACTCGGCCTGCTGCCGTTCGTCGTCACGCTCGTGACGGTGAGCCAGGTGGTGCCGCGCTTCCTGCCCCGCATCGGCGAGTGGATCGTGGGTGCCATCGGCCTCGGGATGCTCGCGGGCGGCCTTCTCTGGCTCAGCACGCTCGACTCGCACGACACGTTCCTCAGCGGCATCCTCGGCCCCATCCTCGTGATGGGCGTCGGGGCAGGCATGACGTTCGCGCCCATCACCGCCGTCGTGATGGATCGCGCGCCGGAGGAGCACGTGAGCGCGGCATCCAGCGTGCTGCAGACCATGCAGCAGCTCGGCGGATCCATCGGGGTCGCCGCGCTCACCACGGTGTTCGTCTCCGTCACGGCGGTGAGCGGCGAGGCCGGAGGTGTCGCAGCCGCGGTGCTCGGCGGAGCCGTGTTCGTGCTCATCGCGTTCGTGCTCTTCGCCCTGTGGGGCAGCAAAGTGACGCAGGACGGCGACGCAGAGGATGCTCCGGCTCCGATCGGCCACTGAGCGGGGCATCCGTCACTGATAAGCAGACCGAACGCGGCCCGTTCGCATCGTTCCAGCCGAACATCGGCTGCCAACCGCGGACGGGCCGCGTTGGCGTACGCGACGCCCGGGAGGGAGCAGGCGGTCCGTCGCTCTTCCGCCGCCGTCGCCGGATGCCGCGGCGGACCCACCCCTCGCGCCGGCGACTGGACTCAGCGACCGCCTGCCACCCGCAGCGTCGTCGCCGTGATGTAGGACGCATCCTTCGACACCAGCCACTCGACCGCTGCCGCGATTTCGTCCGGCTGGGCAGCGCGTCCGAGGGGCAGGTGCTGCGCCATCCGTTCCGGTCGACCGGGGTCGCCGGTGCGCGCGTGGAGTTCGGTCTCCACCAGGCCGGGGGCCACGCCGACGACCCTGATGCCGAGCGGACCCACCTCTTTGCCCAGCCCGACGGTGAAGGCGTCGACGGCGGCCTTCGCCGCCGCGTAGTGCACGTATTCGCCTGGGCTGCCGATCGTCGCCGCGCCCGACGAAAGCGTGACGATGACACCGGGAGCGCCGAGGCGTGTGAACTCCTGAACGGCTCGCCGCGCCGTGAGCACGGTCGCGGTGAAGTTCACGTCGATCGTGTGGCGTATCTCGTCGACGGGTGTATCGACGAGTGGCGCGTATCTCGTCGTGACACCCGCATTGCACACGACGGCGTCCACACGGCCGAAGCGTTCCCGCGCGACGGTGAACGGCGCCTCCACTCCGGCGTCCGTCGCGAGATCCGCCTGCACCACCTCGACGTGTGCACCGAGCTCCCGGGCCGCTGTCGCGACGGATGCGGCGACCTCGCTCTCGGAGCGAAACGTGATCACGAGGTCGTAACCTGCGCGGGCCAGGCGAAGGGCGATCGCGGCGCCGATTCCCCTCGACCCGCCGGTCACGATGGCGACGGGCCGCTCTGCCCCCACGGCATCCGCGGCCGAACCGGAGCTCACGGCCGCAGCAGCACCTTGATGCCGCGCCGCTCGTCCATGGCGGCGTAGGCCTCGGCCACGTCGGCCAGCGGCAGCTCGAGGTCGAACACGAGACCGGGCTCGATCGCACCGCTCATGATGTCGACCAGCAGCTCGTCCGCATAGTTGCGCACCGGCGCCATGCCGCCGGCAAGGCGGATGTTGTCGCTGAACAGCGGGCGGAGCGTGAGTTGCGGAACGCCGTTCGGCACGCCGACGAAGCCGACCGTGCCGCCCGGTCTCGTCGAGCGCACCGCCTGCTCCATCGATTCGGACGTGCCGACCGCCTCGAGTACCGACTGCGCACCGATGCCGTCGAACATCTCGTTCACGATGGCGGCGCCCTCTTCACCGCGCTGCTCCACGATCTCCGTCGCGCCGAAGCGCCTGGCCAGCTCCTGCCGAACGGGGTTGCGTGACATCACGACGATGCGGGATGCCTGCAGCCGCTTGGCCGCGAGCACCCCGCTCAGTCCCACGGCGCCGTCGCCGACGACGACCGCGTCGCCACCGGCGGTGACGCCTGCGGAGTGAGCGGCGTGGTGTCCGGTGCCCATGACATCCGCCAGCGTGAGCAGGTGCGGCACGAGCTCGTCGCGCACGTCGGGCACGACGACGAGCGAGCCGTCGGCGTGCGGCACGCGCACGAGCTCCGCCTGGCATCCGTCGTACCAGCCGAGCTCCCGGCACGACGAGCTGAAACCGCTGCGGCACACGTCGCACGTGAAGTCGCAGTCGTAGAACGACGCGATCACGAAGTCACCTTCGCGCACCCGCTGCACCTCGGCGCCCACGCGCTCCACGATGCCGACGAACTCGTGCCCCATGCGTCGCGGGCTCTTCGTCGGCACGACGCCGCGGTAGCCCCACAGATCGGATCCGCACACGCAGGAAGCGACGACCCGCACCACAGCGTCGAGTCCCGTCTCCAAGTGAGGGTCGGGAAGCTCCTCGAGCCGAACGTCCCGTGGTCCATACATCACCGTGCCGCGCATGCTCCGAGCGTAGAGCGTGCCGCTCGGTACCGCTGACGACCGGTTACTCGAGCACTCTGGCGGCGAAGGCCGCGACGTGGTCGCGCAGCGCCGCCACCCGCTCTGCGCGCGCGGCCTCCACGTCGAATCCCGGATAGGGAGCGGGATCTCTGCGCCGCACGTTCGTCGAGCACTGGAAGGCCTCGCAGACGAGTGTGCCGATGGTGTCGCCGTTGCGTCCCGCCTTGCCTGCACGCTTCGCGCTGTAGAAGGCGACGTCGTTGGGAAGGTGCACGTCTTCGCACCAGGAGCACTGCGACATGCGGCGGCTGCGGGCCTCGGCCTGTCGCAGCAGGATGCCGACGGGCGCGTCGCCGAGCCACACGATCAGGTAGGCGATGCCGTCGTACTTGCGGTCGCGCCATCCGAGGTAGTCGAGGCGCTCCCAATCGATGGCATCGAAGTCGGTGGGAAGCGTGAGGTTATTGCGTTCGCGGAGAGTGGCGTTGACGAAGCACGCGCGGATCTCCCGCTCGGTCACGGGAAGCATGGATGGTCCTGTTCTGGAGTGTTCGGCCGCAATGGCCGGGATTCGTGGGAGTGGCGGCAGGAGCCGCGGTCGGCACACCGTGCCGATCAGCGTTGATGCGCGCGAGCGGGACTACTGAGCCCGGTCGCGCGGACGCGGCTATCTGCCGCCGGCGCGGACGCCGGCGACCTCCTCACGCCCAGCGGGCGGAACGAACTCCAGAGAATGCATCGCCGGTAGCCTACCCGCTGCGGCCTGCACGGTCGTGGTGGTGCGGATCGGCGGGCGTCTCCCCAGGACGATCCGCAGCGCCTGCGCGCGGACAGTCAGCATGCTGTCCAACCGTCAGCATGCGGTGGCCCGAAAATCGGAGATCTGTCGAGGCGCACCGCGCCTACCTGTGCACGGCGGCGCGTCGCTGCAGATCTCCTTCATTTCGCACACTCCCTTTTCGCACACTCACTTTCACACTCGGCCGTCTCGGACACTCGCCCGTTCGGGCACTCGGCCGTCTCGGGCGCTCGGCCGTGTCCGCTGACGCTGTCAGCTGCGGCGGATGCCGCCTCCGATAACGCACGAATCGGAGGGTGTCGCGGGCGACACGCGGGCATCCGGCAAAAAAGTCGGCAGGAGTGTTCACGCACCTCTTCCGTCGGCCCCGGGAGAGTCCTAGGGTGTCACCCAGACTTACGTCGAACGACGCTGGGGGAGCGACGATATGGCGAGACGCAATGTAGGGGACGCGCGCTCGGTGACGCGGCGCACGGTCATCATGGCCGGCGCACCGCAGTACGCCGGAGTGGCGATGGCGTCGACCGTGCTGCCGGCTGTGGCACAGGCATCCCTGCCCGCTTTGGACACGTACGCGGATGCCGTCGGGCAGCACTTCGAGGCGGCCAGCGAGTACGGCCGCTACGACCTGACGCTGGCCTCGGTCGAAACGCTGGCCGGCGACGCGAGCACCGCCGCGACTCGCTTCGGCCTCATGTTCACCGCCGCCTCCGCACCGCCTCCTGCCGGCGTCTACCGGCTGAGCACCGCTTCGTGCCGCGTGCCCGACGCCCAGTTCTTCGTGGCGGAGTCGCGGCCACGGCGAACCGGATCACGCCGCTTCTCCTCGTCGCGCATCAGCGGCGGGCACCGGTGATCGCCGCGACGGAGTTGCGCTACCGTCCGACCACGGCCACCGACGGGCCCGCGCTGTTCCGCCTTTTCCAGCAACTGCACACCGACGAGATCGCGACGCTCGCCGTCGATGCCGCCACCAGGGCCGCGCTGGCCAGCATGCAGTACGTCGAGCAGCGCGTGCGCACGGCAGCCGAGTTTCCGGATGCCGTCGACGTCGCCATCGAGAACGCGGCCGGCCTCTGCGGACGCATGGTGACGGTGATGCGGGGCGGCGGCATCCAGCTGCTCCAGCTCGGCGTGCTCGTCGAGCACCGCGGGCAGGGCATAGGCACACTGGCCATGCGTCGTCTGGCCACTATCGCCGAGGAGCACGGATGCCCGATCTGGCTCCGCGCGGATGCCACCAGCAGCGACTGCCGCGGCTTCCTCGAGCGCGTGGGGTTCACGGTCTCGGGACGTGGCGGGCGCCTGCTCGTGGAGCGGGCGACAGCGGCCGCCGACCGGTTCGTGGCCGCGTAGCCGACGGGCGCGGCCGCCGCCGACGGGCCCGCACGACGTGCGGCAGCGACGCGCACGAGACGGCGCCGCCGGCTCAGATGACGTCGCGCATGGCACCGGCCCGGAATGCGCTGGGCGAGGTGCCGTTCACGGCGCGGAACTGACGTGAGAAGTAGAAGGCATCCGCGTAGCCGATCTGGGTCGCAATCTCTCCGATGGAGAGGTTGGTGGTCATGAGCAGTTCGCGTGCACGGGCGCTGCGCAGCCGCTTCACGTACTCGACGACGCCGTACCCGGTGGAGGCCTTGAACAGCGCGGAGAAGTGCGAGTTGCTGAGTCCGGCGAGGCGCGCGAGTTCGGCCACCGACACCGTGGAAGCGAGGTTCGCGCGCAGGTACTCCTGCACGACGTGGATGCGATCGCTCGTCTGAGGTTCGCCGCGCAGCCGGTCGGAGCAGAGCAGACCGAAGAGGTTCCAGGCCGCCCCGGCCGCCTGATAGAGCGTGGCCGTCGTCTCGTCGTTCTCCAACGCCGACACGACCTGTTCGGCGAGGGCGACCGCCGTGTAAACGTCGCGCAGGTGGAGGACGGGATCGGAGTCGGAGCCGAGGATCTGCGCGACCAGCTCGTCGACATCCGTGCCGGTTGCGTGCAGCCACCAGATGCTCCACGGATCGGCGGCGTCGGCGACATACACATGCGGCGTTCGCGCGGGGATCACCGCCGCGTCACCCGACTCGATCCTGCGTCGCTGACCGCCGAGCGTCAGGATGCCGCTGCCTCCCGTGCACACCATGACGATCGCCTCGCCTGCCCCATCTGGCCGCGTCCGTCCATGTGCGGCAGCGTGCGGGAAGTACCCGGCATCGGTCACGAGCAGCCGCTTCGTGACCGGCTCCTCGATCGCCTTCCGCACCAGAGGCGCGGGCAGCACCCGAAGCCGCTGGCCGGGGAATCCGTCTCGCAGAAGCATGTCCGCGAGCGTAGCAGGATCAGAGAATCGTCCAGGAATGTCGTAGGAACCGTCATTCCCGGCCGATGAGCGGCATTTCTATGCTGACCACATGCTCAATGGTGAGAATGGAAGCCGCCCCCAGACGACGAATACGTCGCACACCCGGTCTTTCGGCACCGGCTATGTTCCCGTCCAGGTTCCCGCCCACCTGCCCGACCGTCTGACGATCACGCTGTGGGACTTCTCCTGGTATGTACGCAGCGGATCCGGGGAGCCTTTCGAGGATCTGGATCGCGCTGCCGCCGAAGCGGTGGAGCGCGGGTACAACACGGTGCGGATCTGCGCCATGCCGTTCCTGCTGTTCGGATCCGGACTCGACACGAGCAGCATCGAACTCGATCGGCTCGGGGGCGACTACGGGCAGGGCGTGCGCTGGTACGACGTCAAAGCGCCGACCCGGTTCGACGGCAAGGCGAAGCTCCTCGAACTCTTCGAGACCTGCAGACGACACGACCTGTTCGTGATTCTGTCGTCGTGGGAGTACCAGCAGTCCTCCTCGTTCAGCGTGGACTCGCGATGGTGGGATGCGCTGCGTGCGGTCGATCCCGATGACCGCCCCGTCGCCCTCGCCGACGCGCTCTCCGAGCTCATCGACTTTCTCGCCGAACACGGTCTCGACGATCGGATCGCCTTCACCGAGTTGCACAACGAGGTGCAGGCCGGGCACCTCGCCGACGGCGTCACCCCGGGCCGGGTCGACCAGGAACGCGCCCTTGTCGAGCTCGAACCGCGACTGAGCCGCGGCCTCGCGCGCTTCCACGAACTGCAGCCGGAGCGTCCGGTCACGGTGAACTACGCCCACGTCCCCGTCGCCGCCATGCGGGCGATCCCCGCCGAGATCGATGTGCTGGTGGTTCATCCGTACATCTACGGCGTGCTCGACGAGACCACCGCAGCCTTCGACCTGCGTGGCGACCTCGCAGACTTTCCGCGAGCGGCCGTCGAGGCTGCAGGCATCCTTCGCGCGGATGCCCCGGACCCGGAGACCTGGGTTCTCACGGATGACTCGGCATGGAAGATGGACGCGACCATCGTCGGCAAGCCGGAGATCTACCTCCACGACTGGGTCGACGCGTCGGCGTTCGACCGCTTTCTGTACGAGAGATACCAGGTGCACCGCGTCGAGATGGACCGCGTTCTGCGCATCTGGATCGACGTCGCCGCCGATCGGGCCAAGGAGCGTGGCATCCCCCTGGTCTTCGGGGAGGGCTGGATCGGCTACACACCCCTCCACGGAACGTTCGAGGAAGGCCCCGTCGGGGCCGAGTTCTGCCGACGAGCGGTCAGGGAGTCCGCGCGCGTGGGCGCCTGGGGCACGATCGTGTGCTCGAACGCCGCACCCCACCATCCGATGTGGAACGACGTCGCGCTTCAGGTCGAATGCACGCGTCTTTTCACCGAGCCGCAATCAGAGAAGCACTAGCCGGCCCCTGCATCGCACGGGCTGTCAAGGAGGACACCATGGCAACACAGACACACGTGACACGCCGCACCTTCCTCGCGGGCGCGCTCGCCATCGGCGGCGTTGCAGCACTCGCCGGATGCGTGACGGGCGGCAGCGGCGGCGGAAGCTCGAGCGGATCCGGCGCGATCACCTTGCAATCCTCACTGTCCGACCCCGCGCCGAAGGCGGCCCTGACCAAGCTGGTCGGCGAGTACAAGGGCGGCAAGGTCACCCTGAACACGGTGGCTATCGAGCAGTTCAGAGCGCAGCTCTCGACCTACCTCTCGTCGAACAATCCGCCGGATGTGCTCACCTGGTATGCCGGCTCCGTCGCCCGGGACTACGCCAGCAAGGGCTACCTGCTCGACATCTCCGACCTGTGGGAGGGAGACGGCGCGGCGGCGCATTACTCGAAGGCGCTGAAGACGCTCTCCACCGACGACAAGGGGCGCCAGATCTTCATGCCCACCAACTACTACTGGTGGGGCGTCTTCTACTTCAAAGACGCCTTCCAGAAGTGGGGCGTCAAGGTTCCCACGACGTGGGACGACTTCATCGCGCTGTGCGACAAGCTCAAGTCGATGGGCGTCAACCCGCTCGCGAACGGCATCGGCTCGACGGCGTGGATGGCATCCGGCTGGTTCGACATCCTCGACCTGCGCGTCAACGGCGCCCAGTTCCACCGTGAGCTGCTGGCCGGCAAGCATTCGTTCGACAGCGCAGAGGTGAAGAAGGTGATGAAGTACTACGCCCAGCTCGTGCCCTACTTCGATCCCGACATGACCTCGTTCGCGTGGCAAGACGCGGTGACTCCGCTGGTGCAGGGCAAGGATGCGATGTACCTCACGGGCGCCTTCATCAGCCAGAACATCACGAGCAACGCCGACAACCTCGACTTCTTCAGCGTGCCGGTCATCGACAAGAGCATCCCGACGGCCGAGGAGGCACCGACAGACGGCTACTTCGCGAGCTCCAAGACCAAGAACAAGGCGGCGACGAAGAAGTTCCTCAGCTATCTGGCGAGCTCGAAGTCGCAGCAGGAGTTCATCGAGGCATCCAAGTCGTCGAACCTGCCCACCTCGCCAGACGTCGACACGTCGAAGTTCTCGCCCCTGGTGCAGAAGGGCCTGAAGATGCTCAACGACACGAAGGAGATCACGCAGTTCTTCAACCGCGACTCCTCGGATGCGCTCCAGACCACGGCGGACACGGCGCTCACCAAGTTCCTGGCCAACCCGGGTGACGTCGATCAGATCCTGAAGGACTGGCAGGCGGCGGCGCAAAAGGTGTGGAACTCGTGACCGCCACGGTGGGGGCGTCGAACCGAGCGCGTACGGCGCAACGCGGTGTGCGTTCACGCCGCGGCTCGGTGCGGCGCGTCCCACCGGTGATCTGGGCCTTCCTGGCGATACCGCTCGCCACCGAGCTCGCACTCGTGTTCTGGCCCGCGATCAACAGCTTCTACATCTCGCTCACGAAGTGGAACGGTGCAGGTGCTCCGGAGTTCATCGGGTTCAAGAACTTCCAGAATCTGACGACTGATCCCGTCTTCCTGCAGGCGCTGGTGAACAACGTCTTCTGGGTCGTCGGCTTCGGCGGGGCCTCGGTCGTGATCGGCCTTCTCCTCGCCGTCGCGCTGAACCGGCCACGGCGTGGCGTCGGCCTGTACCGCAGCGCGATCTATCTGCCCATGGTGTTCTCGCTCGCCGTCACTGGCCTCTTCTGGCGGTTGCTGTACCAGCCGAACGGTGCCGTCAACACCGTGCTCGGTGGGATCGGGCTCGGGTCGTGGGAACGCCAGTGGCTCGCGGATCCGGCCACCGCGCTGGTCGCCGTGCTGGTCGCCGCCGTCTGGCGCCAGTGCGGCTACATCATGGTGCTGTACCTCGCCGGGCTCAAGGGCGTCGACCCGACGCTCGAGGAGGCGGCAGCGGTGGATGGCGCCAACAAGTGGCAGCGATTCTGGCAGATCGTGATGCCGCAGCTGCGCGGCGTGAACGCCGTCGTGTTCGCCGTCACCGTCATCGACTCGCTGAGAACGTTCGACATCGTCTGGGCGATGACCAGGGGCGGCCCCTACAACTCGACACAGTTGCTCTCGACGTACATGTACCAGACGAGCTTCACGACGGTGAACCTAGGCTACGGCTCCGCGATCGCCGTGGTGATCTTCTTGCTCGCCATCGTCTTCATCATCGGATACCTCGTGCGCGCATCCAGGACGGAGGACTGACATGACCGCCTCTAC
>Ga0164242_10001653_pt1 | contig 26426 bp, 28 predicted proteins | sample OricomgcompostMG_FD_108783 | JGI IMG/M metagenome (GOLD analysis project Ga0164242, IMG submission 108783) | Miracle-Growth compost microbial communities from Emeryville, California, USA - Original compost - Miracle growth compost (MG) ...
ACCGCGCGCCGGCTGCGCGAAGCGGTCGCCGCGCATCACGGCATTCGCGCGGAGCAGGTGTTCGTCGGCAACGGCTCGGACGAGGTGCTCGCCCACACGTTCCAGGCGCTGCTGAAGCACGAACTGCCGATCCTGTTCCCGGACATCACGTACAGCTTCTATCCGACCTACGCGCGGCTCTACGACGTACCGTACCGCGCCGTGCCGCTCGACGACGCGCTGCGGATCCGCGTCGACGACTACGCGCAGCCGAACGGCGGCGTGCTGTTCCCGAATCCGAACGCGCCGACCGGGCATGCGCTGCCGGTCGCTGAGATCGAGCGGCTGCTCGCGCGCAATACGGAGTCGGTCGTCGTGGTCGACGAGGCGTATGTCGATTTCGGCGCCGAATCGGCGCTCGCGCTGATCGATCGGTATCCGAACCTTCTGGTCGTGCATACGACGTCGAAGTCGCGCTCGCTCGCCGGCATGCGCGTGGGTTTCGCGTTCGGCCACGAGGATCTGATCGACGCGCTCACGCGCGTGAAGGACAGCTTCAATTCGTATCCGCTCGACCGGCTCGCGCAGGCCGCGGCAACGGCCGCTTATGAGGACGCCGAATGGTTGCGCGCGACGCGCGAGCGCGTGATCGCGAGCCGCGAGCGGTTGACCGCCGCGTTGGCGGCACTCGGCTTCGACGTGGTGCCGTCGGCGGCGAACTTCGTGTTCGCGCGCCATCCGCGGTACGACGCGGCGGCGATCGCCGCACGGCTACGCGAACAGGAAATCTTTGTGCGCCACTTCGATGCGCCGCGCGTGAACCAGCATCTGCGGATCACGGTCGGCACTGACGCGGAATGCGACACGCTGGTCGCCGCGCTGCGCGGGATCGTCGGCTGATGCCGATGCGCATCGGTCAGCCTGCAAAAAAACGCGCCGGCCGGCGCGTTTTTACTTCGCCGGCGCGGAGCACGCGGCGCTCATGCCTCTTTGGCCGCCATCAGCGCGCGATACTTGTCCAATAACTGTTCCGGCGATTCGGGGTGCTGCGGATCGCGCGGAATGCACTCGACCGGACACACCTGCTGACACTGCGGCTCGTCGAAATGGCCGACGCATTCGGTGCATTTGTTCGGGTCGATCACGTAGATGTCGGGTCCCATCGAAATCGCGTCGTTCGGGCACTCGGGCTCGCAGACGTCGCAATTGATGCACTCGTCGGTAATCATCAGGGCCATGCGGGTCTCACTATCGCTTCAGGCCGGCGCAACGCCGGCACATACTGGCAAGCCCTCCAGTTTACGCCGGTTTGCGCCGCCTTTCAGGACTTCACGAGCGGGCCGCCGAGCGCGGTCACCTTGTCCTGCAAACGCTTTTCGACCGACGGAAACACGAACTTGCTCACGTCGCCGCCCAGTTGCGCGATCTCGCGCACGATCGTGCCGGAGATGAACTGATACTGATCGGAAGGCGTCATGAACATCGTCTCGACGTCGGGCAGCAGATAGCGGTTCATCCCGGCCATCTGGAACTCGTATTCGAAGTCGGACACCGCCCGCAGCCCGCGCACGATCACGCGCGCATTGTTGGTCCGCACGAAGTCCTTCAACAGCCCCTTGAAACTCATCACCTGCACGTTCGGGTAATGGCCGAGCACCTCGCGCGCGATATCGAGGCGTTCGTCGAGCGAGAAGAACGGCTTCTTGCTGCGGCTGTCGGCGACGCCGACCACGAGCGTGTCGAATATGCTCGACGCGCGTCGTACGAGGTCTTCGTGACCGCGCGTGAGCGGGTCGAAGGTGCCCGGGTACACGGCGACTACCATGAGGCTTCTCCTCTGAACGGAAAGGGACCGGAGCCGGCCGCGAGCGGCACAGCCCGGATGGCGGCCGTGACGGCTGGCCGCCCGGCGCTTTTTATCGAACGCGCATTATTCCTCATTTTCGCGTTGCAGCAAATGATAGAAAACCGCGCCCGCACGGCCGTCGCGCAACACCGTCCAGCCCGCCAGCGCCGGCTCCGTGGACGGATCGAGCGCGCGGCCGGACTCGACGTAAAGGAAGCCGTCGGCGGCGACGAGCGGCGCCGCGAGTTCGAGCGCGCGCGCGAGCAGGTCCGCTTCGCCGAACGGCGGATCGAGAAAAACCACGTCGAACGAGCCCGGCGCGAGGCTCGCGGCGAGCCGCAGCGCGTCCGCCTCGGCGATGTCGATCGTGCGGGCGTCGACGCGCGCCTGGTTCGCGCGCAGCTGCGCGGCCGCGCGCGGATGACGCTCGACCATCACGACGCGCGCCGCGCCGCGCGACGCCGCCTCGAATCCGAGCGCACCGCTGCCCGCGAATAGATCCAGGCAGCGCTGGCCGTCGAGCCGCTGGCCGAGCCAGTTGAACAGCGTCTCCCGGACGCGGTCGGGCGTCGGCCGCAATCCTTCGAGATCGAGCACCGGAAGCGGCGTGCGCTTCCAGTCGCCGCCGATGATGCGGATCGTATGGGCGGCGCCGCCCCGGCCGGACGGCGCGGGCCGGGCGCCACGGGAACGCTGCGAGGAAGGACGGGGCATGGTTGTTTTCGGCTGCGACGGTGACTGACGGCGAAGCCGGCTGCGCGGCGCGCCGCGGCCGACGCCGCGGGACGCCGCCGGCCGGCCCGATGCGCGAACGTTACCACAGCGTCACCCGGCGGCTGTCCGGCAACCGCACGGCGGAACGAACGACGGGCCCCAGGCTGCCTGATAAAATGCCGTGTTTTCCGCGCGTTGCGGCCGCCCATCGCGGCCTCGCCGCCGGCATGTCGCAGGTATTTCGCCGGTCTTTCGCCGGTTCGGCGCAGCGCGCCTTCCTCACGCCAAATCATGTTCAGCTTCTTCAAACGATTCCGGGGCTCGAAGTCCACAGACAACGCGCCGGCCGACGCCGCGACGGCGCCCGAAGCCGACGCGCCCGACGCGCTGGCGCAGGCGGAGGCTGCGTCCGCGGATGCGTCGGCTGCGTCGCCGGAAGCGCAGCCACCTGCCGCCGAGCCGGCTGCGCCCGCAGCGCGCGCGACCACGCCGGAGGTCCCGCCGCGCGCGGAGCCGACGCAAATCGCGCCCGCGGCCGCGCCTGAAATCGGCACTCGCGGGTCGGACGCCGGACAAGCGCAGACGCCGCCGACTGCCGCGCAACCAGCCGCCGTGCCGCCATCCGCAGAACACCCGCAAGCGACGCCGGCCGCCGAACCGCCCGCACCGTCCGTCGCGCCGGAAGCGCATACGCCGGTCCGCGAAACACCGCGTCCATTCGTCGGGCAATCTCCGACGATGCCGGTTCCGGCGCAACCGGCCGCCGTCCCGCCGGCTGCCGAACGGCCGCAAGCGGCGCCCGCACCGACCGTCCCGCCGGAAGCGCGCCGGCCCGCCCCCGAAGCGCCGCGCCCACTCGCCGCACCACCGCAAACGGCGCCTGCTGCCGCCCCACCCGCACCGGCGTCGCCGCGCGCCGCGCAGCCGGCCCCGAGCGCGCCGCAAGCGGTCGCCCGGCCGACGCCTTCGCAGCCGTCCGCGGCCTACACCGCCCCCGCGCCGCGCCCGCAGCCCGCCGCCCTGCGCCCGGCCGCCGCCGACGACGCCGCGCCCGGAACCGTCGAAATCATCCCGCCGCCGCCGCCCGAGCCTGCCGCGAAAAAGTCGTGGCTTATGCGCCTGAAGTCGGGCCTGTCGAAGACCAGTTCGAATATCACGAGCATCTTCGTCAACGCGAAAATCGACGAGGATCTATACGAAGAACTGGAAGCCGCACTGCTGATGTCCGACGCCGGCGTCGACGCGACGCAGTACCTGCTCGACGCGCTGCGCGCGAAAGTGCGCGCCGAACGCCTCACCGACGCGCAGCAGGTCAAGACCGCGCTGCGCTCGCTGCTGGTCGACCTGCTGAAGCCGCTCGAAAAGTCGCTGATGCTCGGCCGTGCGCAGCCGCTCGTAATGATGATCGCGGGCGTCAACGGCGCCGGCAAGACGACCAGCATCGGCAAGCTCGCGAAACACCTGCAACGCTTCGACCAGTCGGTGCTGCTCGCCGCCGGCGACACGTTCCGCGCGGCCGCGCGCGAACAGTTGGCGATCTGGGGCGAGCGCAACAACGTGACCGTCGTGTCGCAGGAAAGCGGCGACCCGGCCGCGGTGATTTTCGACGCGGTCGGCGCGGCGCGCGCGCGCAACATCGACGTGCTGATGGCCGACACGGCCGGCCGCCTGCCGACGCAGTTGCATCTGATGGAAGAACTGCGCAAGGTGAAGCGCGTGATCGGCAAGGCGCTCGACGGCGCGCCGCACGAAGTGCTGCTCGTGATCGACGCGAACACGGGCCAGAACGCGCTCGCGCAGGTCAAGGCGTTCGACGACGCACTCGGCCTCACCGGCCTGATCGTCACGAAGCTCGACGGCACCGCGAAGGGCGGGATTCTCGCCGCGATCGCGCGGCAGCGTCCGGTGCCGGTGTACTTCATCGGCGTCGGCGAAAAGGTCGAGGATCTGCAACCGTTCAGCGCCGAGGAATTCGCCGACGCGCTGCTCGGCAATTAAGCGAATCGCGCGCGACGCGAAGAAAAAAGGGCACCGGAAGGTGCCCTTCGTCGTTTGCGCGACCGTCAGTTCAGCGACCCGCCGCCGCTACTCCGCGTCCGGCTGCGCGCCCGGCGCCGCGCGCGCGAATGCGTCGATCTGCACCGCGTGCTCGTAGATTCGCTGCAGCGTCGGATAACGCGTCATGTCGATGCTGAAACGGTGCGCGTTGAACACCTGCGGCACGATGCACAGGTCGGCGAGCGTCGGCGTGTCGCCGAAGCACAGCGTGCCGGTCCGCGGATCGTCCGCCAGCCGCGCGTCGAGCGTCGCAAAGCCCGATTCGATCCAGTGGCGATACCACGCGTCCTTCGCCGCATCGTCGACGCGCAGCGTGTGCTTCAGATACCTGAGCACGCGCAGGTTGTCGAGCGGATGGATCTCGCACGCGATCTGCAACGCGATCGAGCGCACGTGCGCGCGGTCGATCGCCGTGCCCGGCAGCAACGGCGGCTCCGGATGCGTCTCGTCGAGATACTCGATGATCGCGAGCGACTGCTGGATCGGCTGCTGCGCGTCGTCGACGAGCGTCGGCACGACGCCTTCCGGATTCACGCGCCGGTACTCGGGCTTCAACTGCTCGCCGCCGTCGCGAAGCAGATGCACCGGCGCGTATTCGTACGGCAAGCCCTTCAGGTTCAGTGCGATGCGCACGCGGTACGCGGCCGAGCTGCGGAAATAGCTGTAGAGCTTCATTGGGAAGTGCGCGCCGCGCTCAGACCACGCGCACCGCGAATTCGCCGATCCCGTCCACGCCGCCGCGCATCAGATCGCCCTTCTGGATCGCGCCGACGCCTTCGGGCGTGCCGGTGTAGATCAGGTCGCCCGGCTGCAGTTCGAACAGCTTCGACAGGAACTCGATCGTATCGGCGACCGGCCAGATCAGTTGGGAGATGTCCGAGCGCTGCTTTTCCTCGCCGTTCACGCTGAGCCAGATCGCGCCCTGCGTGATCTGGCCGACCTTCGACACCGGATGGATCGGGCCGATCGGCGCCGAATGATCGAAGCCCTTGCCGGTGTCCCACGGACGGCCGAGCTTCTTCGCCTCGCCTTGCAGGTCGCGGCGCGTCATGTCGAGGCCGAGCGCGTAGCCGTACACGTGATCGAGCGCGCTCGCGGCCGGGATGTCCTTGCCGCCCTTGCCGATCGCCGCGACGAGTTCCATTTCGAAATGCACGTTCTTCGATTGCGACGGATACGGGAAGTCGCCGGTCTCGCCCGGCGCGACGTAGACGATCGCATCGGCCGGCTTCGCGAAGAAGAACGGCGGCTCGCGATCCGGATCGTGGCCCATTTCGCGCGCGTGGGCCTCGTAGTTGCGGCCGACGCAGTAGATGCGGCGCACCGGGAACCGCTGCTCCGTGCCCGCGACGGGCACCGCGACGACCGGCGCCGGATCGAATACGTAAGTCATTGTCTTCTCCGTCTTGTTGAAATGAGCCGCGTCGCGCGGCCGGAAACGGTGAGTGTAACCCGCGCCGCATCGCGTCGGGCGGCCCGCCCGCGCGCGTAAGCGGCGCGAAATCCGCCGCGCCGCTCGTGCGATACTGCACGGATTCGAACGCTCCGCCGAAACCGGCCTCCTGGTTGCCTGCAATGACTGTCCCCGATACGACCGATACCTTTTCGTGCGCCCGCTTCATCAAGGAGATCGGCCGCGGACCGCACGGCGCGCGCGCGCTGTCACCGGACGACACGCGAGCGCTCTACGCCGCGATGCTCGACGGCCGCGTCGCCGATCTCGAACTCGGCGCGGTGCTGCTCGCTTACCGGCTGAAAGGCGAGACGGCCGACGAACTGGCCGCGATGCTCGCCGCCGCGCACGCGTCGTTCGCGCCGCTCGACACGCCGGACGGCCCGCATCGCGCGGTGTCGATTCCGAGCTACAACGGCGCGCGCAAGCAGCCGAACCTCGTGCCGCTGCTGGCGCTGCTGCTCGCGCGAGAAGGCGTGCCGGTGCTGGTTCACGGCGTGCGCAACGATCCCGGACGCGTGACCAGCGCGGAAATCTTCGACGCGCTGAACCTGCCGACCGCGCACGATCGCGCCGGGATCGGCGCGGGTCTCGCGAGCCGCCGCGTCGCGTTCGCGCCGATCGACGTGCTCGCGCCGAAGCTCGCGCGCCTTCTTGCGCTGCGTCAGCGGATGGGCGTACGCAATTCGACGCATACGCTCGTGAAGCTGCTGCAGCCGTTCGCTCAGCCGGGCTTGAGACTCGTGAACTACACGCATCCGCCGTATCGCGACAGCCTGAACGCGCTGTTCGCCGCGCACGCGGACGCGGCGGCGGGCGGCGTGCTGCTCGCGCGCGGCACCGAGGGCGAGGCGGTCGCCGACACGCGCCGGCAAGTGCAGGTGGACTGGCTGCACGACGGCGTCTGCGACACGCTGGTCGAGCCCGAGCGCTCGTCGCCCGACGCGCCGGAAGTCGAACTGCCCGAAGGCCGCGACGCGCCGACCACCGCCGCGTGGATCGACGCCGTGCTGCACGGCCGCGCGCCGGTGCCCCGCGCGATCGCCCGTCAGGTCGACACCATCGTGTCGATCACGACCCAACGCCGGGAACGCGCAACGCGCGGTTGACACGCGGCGCCGGAATCGCATAAATTGCGGGAATGCGTTCCATCCCGAACACCCTCCGAATTACCCTCGGCCGCCTACCGGCGGCCCTATCGCTACGTCTAGCGTAAGCCGGACGTAGCGCTGCGCGTTCCGGATTCCGAATCCGGCCCACGCAGTCCTCCAGCAGTTTCCGAAGCCTCGCTTCAAGCCAAAACCGCCGTTCCTTTACCACTCTGTCGTCCGTATTCGCCCGTTTACCGTTCGGGCGAATCGCGAGGGTCACATGCACGTTGCATCGGCATCCGCCACGCCCGTTTCCGCCTTGATGGGCATTGCCATCGCGGCGGTTTCGCGCGCCGGCTTGCGCCCCACTCCGTATCCGTGCGCCGCAAGCGGCGCCGGCGCGGGCGGCAACCTGCATCGCCGGTCTCGGGCCAGCCGCCCGCAGCCGGCCGCCGTCGCAGGCGACACCACCACCGAGGTTCCCCATGTTGCGTAATCCCGCCGAGAAATACCGCCCGTTCCCCGCCGTTCAATTGCACGGTCGCCGCTGGCCGACGCGCACGATCGAGCGCGCGCCGATCTGGATGAGCACCGACCTGCGCGACGGCAACCAGTCGCTGATCGAGCCGATGTCGATCGCGCAGAAGCTCGAATGCTTCGAGATGCTCGTCGCGATCGGCTTCAAGGAAATCGAAATCGGCTTTCCGTCGGCGTCGCAGACCGACTTCGATTTCGTGCGCAAGCTGATCACCGAAAAGCGCATCCCCGACGACGTGACGATCGAAGTGCTCGTGCAGTCCCGCGAGGAACTGATCGCGCGCACGTTCGATGCGCTCGCCGGCGCGCCGCGCGCAATCGTGCATCTGTACAACGCGATCTGTCCGTCGTTTCGCCGGATCGTGTTCGGCCAGTCGAAGGACGAGGTGAAGGCGCTCGCAGTCGACGGCACACGGCTGATCCGCGCGTACGCGGACGCGCGGCCCGACACGCACTGGACCTACCAGTACTCGCCGGAAACGTTCAGCATGACCGAGCTTTCGTTCGCCCGCGAAGTGTGCGATGCGGTCGCGCAGACCTGGCGTCCGACGCGCGAACACAAGATGATCGTGAACCTGCCGGCGACCGTCGAAGCGGCGATGCCGAACGTGTTCGCCGACCAGATCGAGTGGATGGACCGCAATCTCGCGTACCGCGACAGCCTCGTGCTGTCGGTGCACCCGCACAACGACCGCGGCACGGCGGTCGCGGCGGCGGAACTCGCGCTGCTCGCCGGCGCGGACCGCGTCGAGGGCTGCCTGTTCGGCAACGGCGAGCGCACCGGCAACGTCGACCTCGTCACGCTCGCGATGAACCTGTACACGCAGGGCATCGATCCGGGCCTCGACTTTTCGGACATCGACGCGGTGCGCCGGGTGGTCGAGCGCTGCAACCAGTTGCCGGTGCATCCGCGCCATCCGTATGCGGGCGACCTCGTGTTCACCGCGTTCTCCGGCTCGCACCAGGACGCGATCCGCAAGGGCTTCGCGCAGCAGAAGCCGGATGCGCGGTGGGAAGTGCCGTACCTGCCGATCGACCCCGCCGACCTCGGCCGCAGCTACGACGCGGTGATCCGCGTGAACAGCCAGTCCGGCAAGGGCGGCGCGACTTATCTGCTCGAACGCGGGATGGGCTTTACGCCGCCGCGCCGGGTCCAGATCGAGTTCAGTCACGCGGTGCAGGCGACGGCCGACGGCTCCGGCACCGAAATGACCGGCGACGCGATCTGCGAACTGTTCGCGCGCGAATACTTCGAGACCCGCGGGCCGGCGGCGCGCGCGGACGCCGGGCGGCTGCGCTGGGAAGGACGCGAACTGCCGTTCGCGGCGGCGACGCAGGCCGCCGACGCGCACGCACGCGCGGTCGCGGCGGCGATGACGGCCGTGTCCGGCGAAAGCGTGGATATCACGTCGTTCGAGAGCGCGCGGACGGCCGATGGGCGCGTGGTCGTGTTCGTCGGCTGCCGCGTCGGCGGGCAGCCGCTGCGGCACGGCGTCGGCATCGGCGACGACAGCGCGGCGGCGGCCGTCGATGCGGTCGTGAGCGGCGTCAATCGGGCGAAGTGGCCACGGGTCGAGCGGCTCGCAGCCGCCTGACGGCGAGATTGGCGAGATTGGCGGCGCGACCGATTCGAGGTCCCGGCGGCCCCGCAGGCGACCCGCACGCATCCGCGGCCATGACCGGCCGCCGGATGCCGCCGGGACGCTCACCACGCGTTCCGGCAGCGCGCGACGACCGGGCGAATCGCGCCCTTATTCGATCGCGCAGCGCGTCGCCTGCCACGCCAGCAGGCGCCACTGGCCGTCTTCCTGCGCCTGGATCGCCGTGTAGGCGATCGGAAACAGCAGCGCGCCGTTTTTCGCCTCCATCTCGATCAGCGCGCGGCCGCTGACCACACACGTTTCCCGCCCGACCGGCAACACGTCCTGCGACTGGACTTCGATCTGACGATAGCGGCGACGCCCGGCGGTGATCGCGTCGATGAACTGCTGCTTGGTTTCCCGCTTGCCGTTGGTGTGCACGTAGATCACGTTGTCGGACAGGAGGGCGTCGAGCGACGGCCCGTCGCCGTCCACCATCGCGCGGAACCGCTCGCGCTCCAACCCGCGAATCGCATCGACCACCTTGCCTGCCGCCATCGCCCGAGCCCCCTGCGCCGGCCCGCGTGGTGCGGCTGCCGGCGCGCCGAAGTTGTTCCTGCGCGAAACGCCATCCTGGTTGGCTGCAATTTATACCAGCTTGCCGCGCTTTGATACTGGTCAACGCTCCGGTCGACAGGCGGTCCCACGGGCGACGAATTGACGGACCGCAAAAAGGTGCAAAGCGCTTGCGCGCCAAAGCGTCGCACCTCCGTTGAAATCCGGCCGGCCCCAGAACTTTCGCCCCACGCACCCGTCAAACGACTATCAATTAGAGTGTTTCGATAGTTTTTTACGGAACTTCAAAGCCCCCGGGCGCTCCAAGGATTAGCACTCGGGAAAGCGGAGTGCTAACATCCAACGTGGAGTCGAAGTCTGACTATCGCAAGATCCAGAGGAGTTCGCCAAGTGACCAACAGCATGATGACCCTTCCGGGCACTCTGAGCCCGTCGCCGGCCAAGGCCAGTCCGGCAGGCGTACTGGCGCTCGCGAACGCTTCGCTGCTGCCCGGCCAGCTGGGCAACATCGACGCCTACATCCAGGCCGTCAACCGGATTCCGATGCTGACGCCGCAGGAAGAGCGCCAGTTCGCGACCGAGTACCGTGAGCACAACAACCTCGAATCCGCGCGGCGGCTCGTGCTGTCGCACCTGCGGCTCGTGGTGTCGATCGCACGCAATTATCTCGGCTACGGCCTGCCGCACGCCGACCTGATCCAGGAAGGCAACATCGGACTGATGAAGGCCGTGAAACGCTTCGATCCCGCGCAGAACGTACGCCTCGTGTCGTACGCGATGCACTGGATCAAGGCGGAGATTCACGAGTACATCCTGCGCAACTGGCGGATGGTAAAGGTCGCGACGACCAAGGCGCAGCGCAAGCTGTTCTTCAACCTGCGCAGCCACAAGCAGGGCCTCCAGGCGTTCACGCCCGAGGAAATCGACGGCCTCGCGCAGGAACTGAACGTGAAGCGCGAAGAAGTGGCCGAGATGGAAACACGGCTGTCCGGCAACGACATCGCGCTCGAAGGCCAGACCGAGGACGGCGAGGAGTCGTTCGCGCCGATCGCGTGGCTGTCCGACTCGCACAGCGAGCCGACCGCCGTGCTGGCCGCCCGCGCGCACGATCGTCTGCAGACGGACGGCATCGCGAGCGCGCTCGAAGCGCTCGACGCGCGCAGCCGCCGCATCATTGAGGCGCGCTGGCTGAACGTGAACGACGACGGTTCGGGCGGCTCGACGCTGCACGAACTGGCTGACGAGTTCGGCGTATCGGCCGAGCGGATCCGCCAGATCGAAGCGAGCGCGATGAAGAAGATGCGCAGCGCGCTCAGCGAATACCAGTAACGGCGCTTCGCCGTCGCGTCCCGCCGGCGACATACGGCGGCGGGACGACGGGCGGCTGCCGCCGCTCCCACACCCTGCCTGCGGACGACGCGGCAGGGTGTTTTTTATCGTGCCGCGCTCGCGGCCGGTCGTCGAAGCAGAAGCCGACGCACGACGCGCCGCGTCGCGGTCGCGCCCGCAATTAGTTGCCCTCCCCGCCCCACTTTTGACGTAACACAAGCCGCCTCGCAATACCGGCCGGCGACGCGCCCGCTCGCGGCTCAATGCCACGCGCCGACGGGCGCATACCGGCGGCGCCGCTCATAGAATCGTTGCGCACCCAACCGCCGGACAGCGCCGCTGGCCTCGTCCGGAAACGACGTTCAGCGGAAGCAGCCACCCATCCATCATGGCCTCCCCCTCAGACCCTCCCACGCGGCCGCCGGCCGCGCTACCCATGAGGTTCCTGCGCTGGGTCCGCGGTCCTACCTTCGGCCGCGACGTCTTCGTCGTCCTCGCGTTCAAGCTGATCCTGCTGCTCGCGCTGAAATACGCGTTCTTCAACCATCCGCAGGCCGACAACATGTCGATGCGTCCCGCCGACGTCGCGCGGGCGATGTTGTCCGTGCCTGCGCCGAACCCGCACAAAGGTGACCAAAATGCCCATCGCTGAAACCGTCGAACTGTCGCGGTTGCAGTTCGCCACCACCGCGCTGTACCACTTCCTGTTCGTGCCGCTGACGCTCGGCCTGTCGTGGATGCTCGTCATCATGGAATCCGTCTACGTGATGACCGGCAAGCAGGTCTACAAGGACATGACCCAGTTCTGGGGCAAGCTGTTCGGCATCAACTTCGTGATGGGCGTGACGACCGGCCTCACGATGGAGTTCCAGTTCGGCACCAACTGGTCGTACTACTCGCACTACGTCGGCGACATCTTCGGCGTGCCGCTCGCGGTCGAGGGACTGGCCGCGTTCTTCCTCGAATCGACGTTCGTCGGTCTGTTCTTCTTCGGCTGGAACCGGCTGTCAAAAGGCCAGCATCTGTTGACGACGTTTCTCGTCGCGCTCGGCTCGAACCTGTCCGCGCTGTGGATCCTCGTCGCGAACGGCTGGATGCAGCACCCGATCGGCTCCGCGTTCAACTACGAGACGATGCGCATGGAACTGTCGAGTCTGTCCGCGGTGATCTTCAATCCGGTCGCGCAGGTGAAGTTCGTGCATACGGTAGCGGCCGGCTACGTGACCGCGGCGATGTTCGTGCTCGGCATTTCGTCGTGGTATCTGCTGCGGCGTCGCGACGTCGACTTCGCGCTGCGCTCGTACGCGGTCGCCGCGGGGTTCGGCCTCGCGTCCGCGCTGTGCGTGATCGTCCTCGGCGACGAATCGGGCTATCGCACCGGCGAAGTACAGCAGGCCAAGCTCGCCGCGATCGAATCGGAATGGGAAACGAAGCCGCCGCCGGCGTCGTTCACGATCTTCGGGATGCCGAACCAGGAAGCGCAGCGCACCGACCATGCGGTGACGATTCCGTACGCGCTCGGCCTCATCGCGACACGCTCGCTCGACGAACCGGTGATCGGGCTGAAGGACATCATCGCCCGCTCGGAGGTGCGGATCCGCAGCGGGATCATCGCGTACGGCGCGCTGCAAAAGCTGAAGAACGGTGCCGCCGACGACGACACGCGCGCCGCGTTCGACGCGCACAAGGACGATCTCGGCTACGCGCTGCTGCTGCGGCCGATCGCGCCGAACGTGGTCGACGCGACGCCGGAACAGATCCGCGAGGCCGCGCGCGGCTCGATTCCGCCGGTCGCGCCGGTGTTCTGGTCGTTCCGGCTGATGGTCGCGCTCGGCGTCCTGTTCGTCGCGACGTTCGCGCTCGCGTTCTGGTACTGCGCGCAGCGCTCGCTGCTGAGGCCGAAGCGGCGCTGGTTCCTGCGCTGGGCGGTGTGGGCGATTCCGCTGCCGTGGCTCGCCGCCGAATTCGGCTGGGTGGTCGCGGAGACGGGCCGTCAGCCGTGGACGATCGCCGGCGTGCTGCCGACGTCGCTGTCCGTGTCGAACCTCGCGCCCGGCGACGTGATGCTGAGTCTCGCCGGCTTCGTGCTGTTCTATACGGCGCTGTTCGTCGTCGAGATCACGCTGATGTTCAAGTACGCCCGCCTCGGTCCGTCGTCGCTGCATACCGGTCGCTATCACCACGAGCAGCCGTCCGGCACGATGGTCGGCGGCAACGCCGCGTGACGCGCCGCGTACTCACCCCCAACGCAGAAGGAAAACGATCATGGATTACGCAACGCTCAAGCTGATCTGGTGGCTGCTGATCGGCGTGCTGTTGATCGGCTTCGCGGTGACCGACGGTTTCGACATGGGCGCAGCCGTGTTGCTGCCGTTCATCGGCAAGACCGACGCCGAACGGCGAATCGTCATCAACACCGTCGGCGCGACGTGGGAAGGCAATCAGGTGTGGTTCATCACCGCCGGCGGCGCGATGTTCGCCGCGTGGCCGCTCGTCTATGCGGCGTCGTTCTCGGGCTTTTACTTCGCGATGCTGCTGGTGCTGTTCGCGCTGTTCTTCCGCCCGGTCGGCTTCGATTACCGCGGCAAGCGCGAACACGTGCACTGGCGCACCGGCTGGGACTGGGCGCTGTTCGTCGGCGGCTTCGTGCCGGCGCTCGTGTTCGGCGTCGCGTTCGGCAACCTGCTGCTCGGCGTGCCGTTCGCGTTCGACACCGATCTGCGCGTCACCTATCACGGCAGCTTCTTCGCACTGCTCAATCCGTTCGCGCTGCTGTGCGGGCTCGTCAGCCTGTCGATGCTGACCGCGCACGGCGCCGCGTTCGTGAAGCTGAAAACCGACGGCGCGGTCGCGCGGCGCGCGGCGGTCGCGCTGCGGATCAGTGCGGGCGTCGCGGTGCTGCTCTTCATCGTCGCCGGCGCATTCGTCGCGACGCTGATCGGCGGCTATCAGATCACGAACGCACCGCCGGCCGACGCGGTCGCCAACCCGCTGCTGAAGGACGTGGCGGCCGGCTCGGGGCTATGGCTCGCGAATTACGGCGGCCATCCGTGGATGAGGCTCGCGCCGATCGTCGGCATCGGCGCCGGCGTGGTCGCGTTCGCGCTCGCACGCTCGCGCTTCGAAAAGACAGCATTCGTCGCGACCGGCCTGATGATCGCCGGCGTGATCCTGACCGCCGGCTTCTCGATGTTCCCGTTCGTCATGCCGTCGTCGCTCGATCCGCGCAGCAGCCTGACCGTCTGGGATTCGACGTCGAGCCGGATGACGCTCGAAATCATGCTGGTCGCGGTGATCATCTTCCTGCCGGTCGTGCTCGCGTACACGTCGTGGGCCTACGCGGTGATGCGCGGCAAGGTGACGGCCGCGTCGATCGAGGAAAACCGTCACACGTTGTATTGAACCGCGGCTTGAACGCGCTGATGGAGAAAAGGATATGTGGTACTTCAGCTGGATACTCGGAATAGGCGCGGCGCTCGGCTTCGGCATCATCAACGCGATGTGGCTCGAAGCGCATCCCGGGACGGAAGCCGCGGAACACCGCGACGACTGACGCGCACGACCAAAAATGCGGCACGAAAGCGGCGCTCCGGCGCCGCTTTGCGCGTGATCGCTAGTGCGTTTCGGTGATCTTGTTCAGATAGCGCGGTTCGTCCGGATTGCGGCCGCGCGCGGCGGCCAGCGCGGCCGCCATCACGTAGAACGTCAGGATCGCCGCGATCGGGTCGAGCGCGGGGTCGGCGGTCGGCACAAGCGGCAGCAGCGCGTCGGCGAGGTCCGGCGGCGCCGCGAGCAGCACGCTCGCGCCGCGCCGTTTCATGTCGCGTGCAAATTCGAGGAGCCCCGCCTGTTCCGGGCCCCGCGGCGCGAACACCAGCAGCGGATAGTCGCGGCCGATCAACTCCATCGGCCCGTGCCGCACCTCGGCGCTCGAAAACGCTTCCGCCTGAATCCCCGACGTCTCTTTCAGCTTCAGCGCCGCTTCCTGCGCGATCGCGAGGCCCGCGCCGCGCCCGATTACGATCATCTGCGAAACATCGGCCAGTTCGTCGACCGCGATCGACCAGTCGAGCCGCCCCGCGCGTTCGAGCGCGTCCGGCAACGCGCGCAGCGCGGCGACGAATGCGGCGTCGCGCTGCCAGAACGCGACCAGTTGGGCGGACAGCGCCAGCATCGCGATATAGCTTTTCGTCGCCGCGACGCTCAGTTCCGGGCCGGCCCGCAGCGGCAGTTCGATACCGGCCGCGTCGGCGAGCGGCGAGTCGGGCATGTTCACCGCGGCGGCCGTCAACGCGCCCGCGTCGCGCAGCGCGCGCATCGTCGCGACGAGATCGGGACTCCTGCCCGATTGGGAGAACGCGAGCGCGAACTGGTCGCGCACGCGCAGCGGCGCCTGCTGGAGCGTCGCGATCGACGTCGGCAGCGACGCGACCGGTATGCCGATCCGGCCCATCGTCAGCGCTGCGAAGTAACTGGCCGCATGGTCGGAACTGCCGCGCGCGACGGTCAGCACGACCTGCCGCGGCGTGTCGCCGAGCCGGCGCGCGAGCGCCTCGACCGCCGACGTCTGCGCGAGTTGTTGCGCGACGACGCCGGCCGACGCGAGCGCCTCGTCAAGCATATTCGACAATCGATTCTCCTTCGACGTAGGTCGTGGTCAGTGCGAAGTCGCGGTCCAGCACGACGAGGTCGGCCCACGCGCCGCGCGCGATGCGGCCGCGGTCCTCGAGGCCGAGATAATCGGCCGCGTGGCGCGACAGCCGGTTCGACACGTCCGCGAGCGGCAGCCCGAGCGACACGAGGTTGCGCAGCGCCTGGTCCATCGTCAGCGTGCTGCCGGCCAGCGTGCCGTCGGCGAGACGCACGCCGCCGAGGCACTTGGTCACGTGCTGGCTGCCGAGCCGGTATTCGCCGTCCGGCATCCCGGTCGCCGACGTGCTGTCGGTCACCACATAGAGGCGCGGAATCGCGCGCATCGCCGCGCGGATCGCGCCCGGATGCACGTGCAGCAGGTCGGGAATGATTTCCGCGTACTCCGCGTGTGCGAGCGCCGCGCCGACGAGCCCCGGATTGCGGTGATGCAGCGGCGACATCGCATTGAACAGGTGCGTGAAGCCACGCGCGCCGTGCTTGAGCGCGGCCACCGCGTCGTCGTAGGTCGCGAGCGAGTGGCCGAGTTGCACGCGCACGCCGCGCGCGGCCATCTCCGAGATGATCTCGATGTGGCCGGCGATCTCGGGCGCGACGGTCACCACGCGGATCGGCGCGATCGACAGGTATTGCAGCACCTCGTCGAGCACCGCGGACACCGCCGCGTCCGGCTGCGCGCCGAGCTTGCCCGGATTGATGTACGGCCCTTCCAGATGCACGCCGAGCACGCGCGCGGCCCCCGGCGTGCGTGTACGCGCGACCTCGCCGAGCCCGGCGACGACGCTCATCAGCTGTTCGCGCGGTGCGGTCATCGTGGTCGCGAGGAGGCTCGTGGTGCCGTGGCGCGCGTGCGTGCGCGCGATCGTGTCGATCGCGTTGCCCGCTTCCATCACGTCCGCGCCGCCGCCGCCGTGGACGTGCAGGTCGATGAACCCCGGCAGGATGTACGGCGCGTCGTTGCGGGCCGGATCGGCGGGCGCGCCGGCGATCGACGCGATCCGGCCGTTCTCGAACGACAGCGAGCCGTGAATCCAGCCGCCAGGGGTCAGTATGTTTCCGCTCAGCATGAATGTTCCCGGTGGTGCGCGAAGCAGGTTGTCGGTTCCCGTATCGGACTTGATCGATCCGGTGCGCGTCGGTTCCGGCGTCGGGCCGCCTGTTTGCCGGTTTATTGGCGCAACTCCGCGACGAAGTCGTAATAGTCGTCGCGGCAATAGGTGTCGGTCAGTTCGATCGCCCGTTGATCCGCGCAAAAGCCGACCCGCGTGATCATCAGCAACGCCGCACCCGGTTCGACGTCCATCAGCGCGGCGATCTCGGTCGTCGCGTTGACCGCGCGAAAGTGCTGGAGCGCCCGCACGACGGCGACGCCGCGCTGCTCAAGATACGCATACAGCGATGCATCGATCGCGTCCGGATCGGGCACGACCGGCACCGGCAGCGCCGAATGTTCGACCGCCATCACGACGCCGTCGGCGCGCCGCAGGCGGCGCAGGCTCGCGACCGGCGCGCCCGGCGACAGTCCGAGCCGGACGATCTCGTCGCGGCGCGCCGGCCGCACGGTGCGTTCGAGCCACACCGAATCGGGCGTGAAGCCGCGCTGCTGCATCTTTTTCGTGAAGCCGGTCAGCCGCGACAGCGGATCCTCGACCCTCGGCGTGATGAAACTGCCCGCGCCCGGCGCGCGCCGGATCAGGCCTTCCTCCACCAGCAGCCCGATCGCCTTGCGCGCGGTGATCCGCGATACGCCGATCGCGTCCGACAAGGCCCGCTCGGACGGCAACGCCTCGCCCGCGGACCACGCGCCGCAATGGATCGCCGTCGCGAGGTTGCGGGCCAGTTGCAGATAGAGTGGCGTGAGGTTGCGCGCATCGGGCATCAGGGCGGACCAACGGGTTTCCATAGGCCTCCGGCGGGTTTTCAGCGGTCGACGCAGCCACGTGACGACGCAGCCAAGCCAATAAAGAGCCCATTATATAACCACAATAGGACCACCGAGCATTCATCGATGCTTCCCGGCATCGAGCGAATTAAGCAAATAATTCAATTGCTTATATGACAAGCACACGACCGGCTGCGACGCGGTCGCATCGGGATTTACCCTGATTTCACGGCTGGCGGTGGACCAGACGCGGCGACTTTATGCCAGCGGCATAGATTAGCGTCATTATATTAATTCCACTTTAATACCAATCCCGTACTGACGCGCCTTCCCGGCCGCTCGGCCGCATGGTCGGTTGCCGTTATAGTGGTGTTTAACCACTTAGAAAGACTACGGGGAAAATGCAGCCAACCGATGACGACGTGACACGTCGCGTCGAGGCGGTACGTCAGTTCAACCGCTTCTACACGAAATATCTGGAGGCCCTCGACGCACGTCTGCCGCGAAGTGAGTTCTCGCTCACCGAAATCCGCGTGCTGTACGAACTGGCGCGGGGTCACGCGCAAACCGCGGCCGCGATGGCGCGCCATCTGTCGCTCGATACCGGCTATCTGAGCCGGATTCTGACCGGCTTCGAGAAACGCGGGCTGCTGACGCGGCAACCGTCGGCGGCGGATGCGCGTCAGTCGCTGCTGACGCTGACCGAGGCCGGCCACGCGTGTTTCGCGCCGTTCGATGACGCGATGAGCGACGGCATTCGCGCGCTGCTCGACTCGCTGACGGCCGCGGCCCAGGATCAGTTGATCGCCGCGATGCAGGTGGTCGAACGCCTGCTCGACCGGCGCGACCCCGGCGGCGACGCCGCGTTGCGGGCGCCGCGGGTCGGCGAGTACGGCTGGCTCGTGCATCGTCAGGCGCAGTGGTTCGCGCAGGCGCTCGGCTGGGATCACCAGTTCGAGGCGTCGCTCGCGCAGAGCGTCGCCGCGCTCGCCGCCGCGCGGGACCCGGCGCGCGAAACCGGCTGGGTCGCGGAGCGCGACGGCACGGCCGTCGGTTCCGCGTTCGTCGCCGCAGTCGGCGATTCGGTCGCACGCGTGCGGCTGCTGTTCGTCGAGCCGGATGCGCGCCGGCAGGGCATCGGCTCGCAACTGCTCGACGAGTGCGTGCGCTTTGCGCAGCAGGCCGGCTACCACGCAGTGGAACTGACGCTCGCGGCGACCCTCGACGATGCGAAACGCGTCGCCGGGCGGCACGGCTTCCGGTGCGAGCACGTCGAAAAAGCGCAGCGCTTCGGCCACGAACTGCTCGTCGAGCGATGGGTGCGCAAACTGCCGCAGTAGCGCCGCGCAAGCGGCGTGCACAGGCACGCACCAGTGAAAACGCCGCGACAAAAACCGCGGCGTCCGTCGTTAGCGCATCCTGCCGGCGTGCCGATCAGAACGACGGCACCATCGCGCCGTTGAACTGCGTGCTCATGAACTGGCGCACGTCCGGCGACTGGTAGGCCGCGACCAGCTTCTTCACCCACGGCTTGTCCTTGTCCTGCGCGCGCACCGCGATGATGTTCGCGTACGGACTATGGACGTCCTCCAGCGCGATCGCGTCCTTCGTCGGTTGCAGGCCGGCGGCCAGCGCGTAGTTCGTGTTGATCACCGCGGCGTCGACGTCGGACAGCGCGCGCGGCAGTTGCGCCGCATCCAGTTCGACGAGCTTCACTTTCTTCGGGTTCTGCGCGACGTCGAGCGGCGTCGCGTTGTGGCCGTTCGTGCCCGCCCCCGCGTTCAGCCGGATCACGCCCTTCGACTGCAGCAGCAAAAGCGCGCGATTCTCGTTCGACGGATCGTTCGGCACCGCGACCTTCGCGTGCGGCGGCAGGTCGTTCAGCGACTTCAGCTGCTTCGAATACGCGCCCATCGGCGAGATATACGTGAGACCGACGCTCACGAGCCTGTAGCCGCGCGCTTTCACCTGGCCGTCGAGATACGGCTGGTGCTGGAAGCTGTTCGCGTCGAGGTCGCCGGCGTCGAGCGCGGCGTTCGGCTGCACGTAATCGTTGAATTCGATGACCTTCACGTTGAGGCCCTCGCGTTTCGCGACCTTCTGGACGACGGCCCACACCTGCGCGTCCGGGCCGCCGACGGTGCCGACGCGAATCATCTTGCTGCCGTCGTCCGCGTGCGCGCCGACGCTGCCGGCGAGCGACGCGGCCGCAACGCCGATGGTAAGGAGAACGTTGAAAAGACTTCTGCGATGCATGGAGGGGATGTTCCTGCGTGGACGGTTCGTGCGAGGGTTCGTGCGACGCCGCGCATCGTGTGCGCGGCGTCCGGCCGAATAATCTCACACGGCGAGCGCGCGGTGAAATACCGGAATCGAATACCGGTATGACCGCAGGTTCAATCGAGCAGCAGCTTCAGATCGTGAACCCACGGCGTGACGCCCTGGCCGTCGCGCGCAAAGAGCCGCAGCTTGCCGGTCGTGTCGAACACGTAGCTGGCGGCGGTGTGATCCATCGTGTAGTTGTCGGCGGTGGTGCCCGGCACTTTCGCGTAGTACACGCGGAAGTCCTTCGTCACCTGCTTCAACTGCGCGTCGTTGGCCGGCCGCAGTCCGACGAACGACGGATCGAATGCCGCCACGTATTGCGCCATCAGCGCCGGCGTATCGCGCGCCGGGTCGACGGTGACGAACAGCACCTGCACGCGCTTCGCGTCGTCCGGGCCGAGTTGCTGCATCGCCTGCGACAGTTCCGCGAGCGTCGTCGGGCACACGTCCGGGCAATGCGTGTAGCCGAAGAACAGCACGACCACCTTGCCCTTGTAGTCGGCGAGCGTGCGGACGTGGCCGTTCGTGTCGGGCAGCGAGAAGTTGCTGCCGAACTGCGTGTTGCCGGTGATGTCGAGATTCGTGAACGCGGGCGGCTTCGGCCCGCAACCGGTGACGACGGCGGCGCCGAGCGTGCAGACAGCGGCGACGAGCGCTGCGCGTGCGACGCGCGCAAACGTGAGACGAGTCATGGCATTACACCCCGATCAACGCGTGGACGTAGTGATCGACGAGCAGCGCCGCGAACAGCAACGACAGATAGACGATCGAATAGCGGAAAGTCTTGCGCGCGAGCGCGTCGGAGTACTCGCGATAGATTTTCCACGCATAGCCAAGAAACACCGCGCCGAGCGCGACCGCGGCGACAAGATACAGCACGCCGCTCATGCCCGAAATGAACGGCATCAGCGTGACGACGAACAGCACGACCGTGTAGAGCAGGATCTGCAGCCGCGTGTATTCCTCGCCGTGCGTGTTCGGCAGCATCGGCAGGCCCGCGTTCTCGTAGTCCTTGCGGCGGTACAGCGCGAGCGCCCAGAAGTGCGGCGGCGTCCATACGAAGATGATCAGCACGAGGATCCACGCGTCGCCCGGCACGTGGCCGGTGGCGGCCGCCCAGCCGAGCGCGGGCGGCATCGCGCCGGACGCGCCGCCGATCACGATGTTCTGCGGCGTGGCGGGCTTCAGCAGCAGCGTATAGACGATCGCGTAGCCGATGAAGGTCGCGAACGTGAGCCACATCGTCAGCGCATTGGTGAACGTGTACAGCACCCACATGCCGATGCCGCCGAGCACCGCGGAGAACAGCAGGATCTGCACGCTCGAAATTTGGCCGCGCGCGGACGGACGCCACGCGGTACGACGCATCATCGCGTCGACCTTCTGTTCGACGAGGCAGTTGATCGCGAACGCGGCGCCGGCCGTCAGCCAGATGCCGACGGTGCCGCCGACCAGCACCTTCCACGGCACCATGCCGGGCGTCGACAGGAACATGCCGATGACGGCGCAGAACACTGCGAGTTGCGTGACGCGCGGCTTGGTGAGCGCGGCGTACTGGGAGATCCGGTTGCCCGGAGTGCGCGGGAGGGTTGTGCTTTCCATGGGGGAGATCAGGCCGGCGCGGCGTCGCGCGCGGGAACGGCAGCGCGGCCAGGACGGCTATAAGCAATTCGAAAGTTTAGCATGACGAGCAGAAGCAGCAGGATCGCGGCTCCGCCGTTATGCGCGACGGCGATCGGCAGCGGCCATTGCAGCACGATGTTCGACAGGCCGGTCAGGAACTGGATCACGACGACCGCCAGCACGCCGTTCGCCGGCCGCCGCAGCGATTCGTAGCGCCGCAGCATCGCGGCGAGCCACAGCAGATAGGCGACGACCACGATCGCGAAGGTGCGGTGCGTCCAGTGGATCGCGACGAGCGCCGCCTGGGTGATCACCTCGCCGGAGCCGTCCATGCCGAGCGCCCGCCACAGATGGAAGCCGTGCTGGAAGTCCATCGGCGGAATCCACGCGCCGTTGCAGGTCGGGAAGTCGGTGCACGCGAGCACCGCGTAGTTGGTGCTGACCCAGCCGCCGAGCGCGATCTGCACGATCAGCAGCGCGAGGCCGGCGAGCGCGGCGATCCGCCAGCGCCCGGCCTCCGGCTCGTACGCGGGCAGCGGCGTGAGCCGCGCGGCCAGCCAGCCGGACGTGCCGAGCAGCGTGAGGCCGAGCAGCAGGTGCGTGGTCACGATGATCGGTTGCAGCCGCATCGTCACGGTCCACGCGCCGAAGATGCCCTGCACGATCACGAGCCCGAGCAGCGCGGTCGGCCACCAAGGCGACACCGCGAGCGGGCGCTTGCGAAGCCGCGCGGCCCACGCGATCGCGACCTGCGCGATGATCAGCACGCCGATCGCCATCGCGAAATAGCGGTGGATCATCTCGATCCACGCCTTCGTCATGCTGACGGGTCCGGTCGGCATCGCGAGGTGCGCGGCCGCGATCTGCGCATGCGCGACGAACGGCGACGACGTGCCGTAGCAGCCCGGCCAGTCCGGGCAGCCGAGCCCCGAGTCGGTGAGCCGCGTGAAGCCGCCGAACATCACGAGATCCATCGTGAAGAACGTGGTCAGCCAGACGAGCTTGCGAAACTTGTCGTCGTCGGCCTTCACCCACACCCACGACAACGGCAGCAGCGCGATGCACAGGCCGATCAGGCCGAGTTGCAATACGAACATCTTTCCACTCTTTTCAGATTCTCAACGAGCTGCGACAGCGCGCGACGTTACCCGATGCTCGACCACTTGAGGAGCTTCGTAACGTCGCCCTTGATCTTCGACGGGTCCGGGTGCGCCGGAAACCGCATCATCAGGTTCCCGTTCGGATCCACCATGTAGATGTGATCGACGATCGACGTCGTGCCGGTCGCGGGCAGCCACGCCGCAAGCGCGGCCGGATCGGCGCGGACCATCCGCGTGTCCGGGTACGCGCGGCGTATCACCGGCGGCACCGGCGCATCGTCGGTGCGCAGCCACACGGTGACGATCCGCTCGCGTTCCGCGCCCTGGGTCGCGCGCACCTGGCGCATGAAATACAGCTTCTTCGCGCACGCGTCGCCGCACGCGCCGCCGTTCACCGACAGCATCAGCCAGCGGCCGCGCAGCGACGCGAGCGGTACCGTGCGGCCGTCGTCGCCCGTTATCTGTAGCGCGGCGGGTATCGGCCGCTGCGGCTCGATCAGCGTGCCGTAGCTGGTCGTGCCGCCCTTCGGCTTCACGACGTAATACATGAAGTACGAGATCGCGATCGGCGCGCCGCAGACCAGCACGAGCAGCAGCAGCATCCAGCGCCCCCGCCGCCGCGCGGCGGCGGACGCCTGCGCGGACGCCGGCCGCTGCGCGGCGCCGGCCGCCGGCGGTTGGGGACTCTGCATCGACACCATTTGACCTCTTTTCGTCACGGATTCATCGGCTCGCCGGCAAGCGACGCATCATGCGTCTTTTTCAGCGCCGGAAATGCGCTCTTTTGTCGCAGCTCGGCGGGCCGCATACAGCCCGAATCCGAGCGCGGCGGCGGCCATCCCCCACCACTGGAACATGTAGCCGTAGTTGCGTTCGACACCCACCGTCGGCGCCGGCCAGTCGCGCGCGAGGCCGTCGTCCGTGGCCGTGCCGAAGCCGGTTTGCTGGATCACGAACGGCTGCAACGGCAGGCCGGTTTCCGCCGCGAACGCGCCGACGTCGAGATTCTGCCGTATCTTGCCGTGCGGTGCAGAGCCGCGGCCACCGAGTTCGAACGCTTTCGACGCGTCGGCGCGCGCGATGCCGTCTATCTCGACCGGCCCCGTCGGGGTCCGGTACGGCGCGATCGCGGCCGGGTCCGCGATGCTGCGTGGAAGCCAGCCGCGGTTGACTAGCACATAGCCGCCGCCGTCCAGCTTCAATGGCATCACCACGTAGAAACCCGGCTGGTCGTCGTGCATCCGGTTGTCCAGATAGACGACCCGATCCGGCACGAACGTGCCGACCGCGCGCACCCGGTGGAACTCGACCGCACGAAGCGCGAGCGGCGCCGCGCCGACCGTCAACGGGTTCGCGCGCGCGGCCGCCGCGATGTTCGCCTGCAACGCCTCCTTCTGATGCGCGCGGTCGCGCTGCCAGAAACCGAGCCGCACCGTGACCGCGGCCACCAGCAGGATCAGCAGCGCCGGCACCAGACGGAACTTCATCGGGCACGCCCGATGCGGAACATCGGGGGCCGCATCGACGCCCGCGGTGCGATAATGAGACGCACGCTCTCGCGCAGGCCGACTCCCGTGAACTTCATGCACATCATCGTCCCCGTCGCTTTCGCGCTGATCATCGCGAGCATGATCAGCGCGCTGTACTTCATGATGCACGACCGCGGCCGCACCAAGCGAATGGTCTGGTCGCTCGCGACGCGCGTCGGCCTGTCGATCTCGCTGTTCCTGTTCATCCTGTTCGCTCACTGGATGGGCTGGATCCAGTCGACCGGGATTCCTTACGGCCGCTAGCCGCCGCGCCCCGCGTGTCCGCGTGCGGGTGTGAAAAGCCGACGCCGCCCGACGCACAGCATCGACGGCGGCGCCCGGCGGGCGATGCGCGGCGCGCACCGCCGGCAATCTTCAGAGCCAGTACACGACGACGTACAGCCCGAGCCACACGACGTCCACGAAGTGCCAGTACCACGCGGCCCCTTCGAACGCGAAGTGGTGCTCCGCGGTGAAGTGGCCGCGAATCAGCCGCACCAGCACGACCGTCAGCATCGTGCCGCCGAGGAACACGTGGAAGCCGTGGAAGCCGGTCAGCAGGAAGAACGTCGACCCATAGATGCCCGATGCGAGCGTCAGGTTCAGTTCGTTGTACGCATGGATGTACTCGAACGCCTGCAGGCACAGGAAGCACAGCCCGAGCACGATCGTCGCCGCGAGCCATGCGATCGTCTTGCGGCGATGATTGTCGCGCAGCGCGTGGTGCGCGACCGTCAGCGTCGCGCCCGACGACAGCAGCAGCGCGGTATTGATCGTCGGCACCGGCCACGGCGTCATCGAGCGGAACGGCGACACGATGTTGGCCGGCCCGAGGTTCGGCCACACCGCCGAGAAGTCCGGCCAGATCAGCTTGTAGTCGAGGCTGCCGAGCTGATGCAGCGCGATCATCCGTGCGTAGAACAACGCGCCGAAAAACGCGCCGAAGAACATCACCTCGGAGAAGATGAACCAGCTCATGCTCCAGCGGTACGACACGTCGACGCGCTTGCCGTACATGCCGCCTTCGGACTCGGAGATCGCGTCGCCGAACCAGTGCCACAGCGTGAAGAGCAGCCACAGCAAGCCGATCAGTACGCCGAACGGCGCCCACGACTCGCCGTTCAGCCAGGAGGCCAGCGACGACAGCATCACGAGCAGTCCGACGGCTGCGCTGATCGGATGCCGCGACGGATGCGGAACGAAGTAATACGGGCTCTCGTTTTGACCGCTCATGCCTGATTCTCCAATTTCCCAGTTGCGCCGGACGAGTTCCGGCTGCCTCTTCCGACCGTTCCAGACGCGCGTCAGCCGACCACCAGATGCACGATGAAAAGCAGCACGCCGACGAACAGCACCGCACCGATCACGCCCGCGACGACGACGTGCAGCGGATTGAGCGCCGCGTCGGCTTCGAGGTCGCGGCGCTTGCGCACGCCGAAGAACGACCACAGCACCGCGCCGACCAGTTGCAGAAAGCCGCCTTTCTTCTTCGCGCCGTGTGGCTGCGCGGGCTGCGCAGGTTGTTGCGCACCTTCCGTTCCGTTACCGCCTTCGCCGCTCATACCGTATGCGTCTCCCCGTCTGCCGTCGCGCGCCCGCGCATCGCGTCAGCCGCCGCCGAACCACCACTGCCTGACGACGATACCCACGAAAAAGACGGCGGCGATCGCCAGCAAAATGAGTCCGAGCCGCCGGCTTGCCGCGCGAATCTGCTCGGGGGTGCGTCTTTCTGGTGAATTCCGGGTCATGCTGGAGATTCGATTCCTTCGGCGCCGCGTTCTCGCGGCGGCTCTGTATTCACGCCGCCACCCGCGCGACGCGCGGGCGGCGCACAGCGCTTACTCCACCGTCGGCGGATGCTCGAACGTATGGAACGGCGCCGGGCTCGGCACCGTCCATTCGAGACCGGTCGCGCCTTCCCACGGCTTGTCGGCGGCCTTCACGTGATCGCCGCCGCCGCGGTACGCGGGCAGCGCGACCGCGAACAGGAAGTACACCTGCGACAGTCCGAAGCCGAACGCGCCGATCGAAATCACCTGGTTCCAGTCGGTGAACTGCGCCGGATAGTCCGCATAGCGGCGCGGCATCCCCGCGAGGCCGACGAAGTGCATCGGCAGGAACGCGAGATTGAAGAAGATCAGCGACGCCCAGAAG
>Ga0164242_10001654_pt1 | contig 26424 bp, 20 predicted proteins | sample OricomgcompostMG_FD_108783 | JGI IMG/M metagenome (GOLD analysis project Ga0164242, IMG submission 108783) | Miracle-Growth compost microbial communities from Emeryville, California, USA - Original compost - Miracle growth compost (MG) ...
GAATGGGGTTGGAAGATCTTTAAAGCGTTCCAGAAGCACACCAACCTAGGCGAGGGAAAGGGCTATACGTCGGTTAATAACGTGAATTCGGTGCCGCCGCCGACGAGAGATAATATGGAAAGCTTCTGGCTGGTAAGGAACTGCTTGTTGAACCCCACTTCTAACAAACAGCTGGAGAGAATTAGACGCTAACTCCCTGTCCATAGGCGGAGACACTCAAGTATCTCTATCTACTCTTCTCGCCGACAGATTACCTCCCTCTTCACGAAATAGTATTCAATACCGAGGCCCACATTTTCCCGCGGTTTGCGCAGCAGAAGTGGAAGACTGGCTGGCAACGCAGGAAGGCCGTAAGATGAGTTGGAGGAGTACGGCGGCACAAACGGTCTGATTTAGGATGGACCATGCCATTATGTCTAATATGAGCACGCCGTGGCCACTAAGGACGTTTATAGAGGCCAAATGAGACTTGGGGCGAGGCGTTTTAATTTTGTATAGAGATAGGCATTACTGAATATGAGTGTCGGCGATTAATGTGATTTTATTCGAGTTTCCAATTACCATCCGCAAGTGACCTTGCAGTGGCTTAGTGAAGGTAATCTGAAACCATTTTACCCTTTATCACTGTCTAGCCATTACTACCATGCTACTGCTATTACGATGAAATATGCGGTGGCAAGCACATATACTGAGCTTTCTCCATCTTTTGTCAACCTATACTACTACCAAGTCTCCGCTAGAATTCCATCTTCCCGTCTCATGTAGCTACAGTGATGGTTGGTGCCCTCCCAAAGTATGGACGCAGCTAAAAGTAGGGACCAGAGAATGGTTTGCCTTGATGTTTCGTGATGGAATTACGACTAAAATTTTCACCACAAGAGCCTCTTCGCTATGTACGGCAAGTGTCAATCCTACGAGACTGTTTAACGGAACTAGTAACAGTATATAGTCAGGAATATCCCAACTTAGAACGGGAGGTTGGACTAGTGAGGAGAGAGTTTTGTTGGAAATGGACGACTTGGGCCGCTCGTGATGACGATTCAAGAATTGCTACGTCAAGCTCTCGACGAAAAGCGCAATCTATAACCCCTTCAGCTGCTATGAAAACTCGCCAGTGAGAATGACAAAGGTTGATTCGAGGAAATCTTTACGGTGAGAGCATACCCGCAAGCCACTTCGCTTGTCCTTTTCGGGCACTGAGCGGAATGGCGCCCAGTGCTCTGAGGGAGATCCCTATATCCGTAACTGCCTTCGAGGTGGGAAGGGGGTAGCGTTAGTGCCGTACAACCTATCGCAGCCTCGGCTTAACCGCACCTAACCCGGTCCTCATTTCCGCCTGGCGGACGGTAGCGCGGTAGTCAACTGTGTCATTATTAGTGTTGCTATCAGTATTTTTGTTGATCGGCGTAGGCTGACTGTTGTAGCTATATTAGTTAATTCTCCAGTAAGATCACTGTGGATCGCGTCGTAGTAAAGAGCATAGCTTTACCACAAGCTTGAGCTGCGGGAGTTGGCTTGTCGTGACGCAGACCTTCTCCCAACCTGTCAAACTGCTGCCGGACTGTCCACGCACCGCTACCCCTGCCTCAGTTTTTAGTCAAGAGAGGGCTTGCGTGTCCCAAAACACCGGAGGGGAGGTGAGCAGATGTATTAAATAAATACCCGGGCAAGGCAAGCCGGCCGAAAGGTCTGAGGGGTGTAGGTAACTAGGTATTACCGTGCAACTGCTGCGGACTGGATCTGAACAGAGGGTGGTTGAGATCTGAGACATACGGGGCCAGTAGGTCTGAAGGAATATTTGACGGTACTGAAGGACGAGAGCGGAGGTTCAAGTCTTGCTTGAACCATTTCCCCCCCCTTTTTGCGTTTTTGTCTGGTGTGATAGTGTGCCTGCCTATGTAGATGCCGGCTATGCGGCGAGCTTGGACTCCTGTTCTTGAATTGAATTTCGACCAAGCCAAGCCCTACCCAAGAGCATACCATAATTACTTATTCTTGAGATGCTCCTACCCGCGACACGCATGCTTTCTCAGATCTCATCCGGGGGCGTTTCCGCGCCCGTTCAGCTGATCCAAAACCCCCTTTCCGATCTGTCTCCAGGGATCAGCGGGAGCTAATTGGTGGCGGTGGTGATGATGTTGATCTTCCAACGCCACATTTCGCCAACCTAGTAAAAGAAGCCCGCTCCCGACCGAAGTCTGCCCGGGTCCAACTCGCGAGTCTGTGCCAGATCTGCCTTTTGCATGAAGCACCATTGGCTGCTAACTGGATTGCCAGCAAGGGTTTGAATCCCCACGGTTACCGCGCAATCACGGCATTTGAAAGCCGATCTTGATAATCCAGCAAACTACCATCTCGGGAGTAGGAACAGGGGGCTTCATCTCAAAGTCGGCGACACTAGCGCGATCAATGACCAACAACGCTCTTGGCTTTTGCCCCAAGTTCCTGGGCCCTGACCCCTGTGTTCATCAACAATCTGGTGTGATTGATGCATCAGTTGGAAAACAGAAACGCCACAGCCAACGAGCGTGCATGCCGTTTGTGGCATCATGGTTGCTCTTGCTCCCGGAATACACACAAACACCCTTTTTAGTTCCCTGGATCTCCGCGCCGGACATGGGTCATTTCGCTCGACGGAGGACGGCGCAACTGGTACTCCGGAATGCCTCTTCTCTCAGGACTTTGGACGTTTGGTCTGTTGTTGCCTATTCCGCAAACTGACCGGGGGACTGTTGGTCAGAGCTGACTTAAGGGACACTAGTGCGGGGAGGGGGGGCGGTCAGTGATCTGACGATGCAATCTTGTAAACTCGCAATTCGTGCATTTGCTCCCTTGCCATGGAGGGGCCTGATCGGCGCGGTTACGAAAAAAAGTTTCATTTCCCCCACCGGACTAGACGGCGCTCTCCCGCCCGTCCACAAATCCCAGAAACAACGACGAACATTGCTTCTTCTTGAACGGCTGACGTTGAGAGGGACAGCTCGATTCGCGAGGCAATGGGAGAGATAGGCTGTTACATATATGCGGGCTGTCACGAAAGCGAGCACCCGGTCCCGCAGACGCACAGCATGAAATGCGACATCACAGAGCTTGTCGAGAATCTGGGTCGGCCGTTTGCACGGACTTGTAACCAACAACCCGGAGCCCATCGGAAGCAGCCTATGATTGTTTGGTTTTGTTCGCACACTCCCGGTCCTCCTCCCTGCTCGGCCGCGAGTTCCGGGGACCAGAATAGAAATGAGGTCAGCGCGCCCCAGGGACTCCCATGTCGGATTCTGGCCCAACACCAATCAAACCGTGGACATTTGACTAGCAAATGCAATCACACCCTGCCGAACCATGGACGCGACAACGGGATATTAGTATTATTGAAGAGGCGCAACCGGTTTCGGGAAGCGCCTCTTGAAGGAGTGATTTGCATTCGATCCTCCTCATCAAAGATGGCAGGGTCTATGCCACTAGGCACATTTTGACTTGCACTGCTGATCTCACCCTGGGGATGCAGATCGATCGATATGCATAAAGGAACGACCCTCGCTGGTGCTGAGACCACCCGTCGAGAGCTCCCCTTCCCTCTTCGTCTTCTCCCTTTCGCCGCCTCGCCGAACAAACCTCCCCGCCCCAGACACCATGCAGCTCATGTACTTCAAGGTTGTTGCCGCGCTCGCCGTGCCGGTCTTCGCGAGCTGCGACAAGAGCCACCCCTGGCGGGCTCCAGGCGCCAATGACCGTGAGAACCACTTCCTACTTTGAACCGAGGCATTGAGGCTAACTGTGCCGTTCAGGACGCAGCCCGTGTCCCATGCTCAATTCCCTAGCAAACCACGGTTTCCTCCACCACAGCGGACTCAACATCTCAGTAGAGGACCTCGTGGACGCGTTCGACCATGCCCTCAACCTGAGCCCGGACTCGACCCTACCCGTCGCACAGCTGGCAGTAACGACATCCACGACCGGGAACTCGAACACACTAAACCTGGACGACCTCGACACACATGGAGGTACCTGCTCCCGGACCTTGCGGTTCCCACACCGGGTTGTCTTTGCGCCCTCCAGCTAACCTCCCCCGGCTGTAGTGATCGAGCACGACGGCAGCCTCAGCCGCGGCGACACCTTCTTCGGCGACAACCACAGCTTCAACGAGGCCATCTTCAGTACGGTGGCGGCACATTTCGGCCCCCATACCATCTCCATTAAGCAGGCGGCCACGGCCCGCACGTCGCGCATCGCCGCCGCTCGAGCCCTCAACCCGGAGTTCACTTTCGGCCCCGACCAGGACCAGTTCAGTCAATTCGAGACGGCCCTCTACTTGCGCGTTTTCGGACGTGGGATCGAGGGCGACGCGCGGACCGACTGGGTCGAGACTCTATTCCGTAAGTAGTCCCGGTCCCAGCTTATTGGGGATTGCCTGAAATTTTTTTGCTGATCTCTACCGTAGGCGAGGAGAGAATCCCTTATGCTGAAGGGTTCAAGAAGTCGAAGGCGGTCATTACCAACGATGAGATTGTTGAGTTGGCCCAAAAGGTAAAGGACGCCTCGCCGCTCTGATCTCCCCATCCTCTTCGGGGGATTGCAAAGGATTGCGGGATGCACGACGCTTCACGGCGCTTCACGGACAAACCGCCAGCGGGTTGGATCTCATTATCCTGGCGAAAAGGCCGGGAAAGGATGCATATTTGTGTATCTACTCACCAAAGGGATACCTTCAATCTTTGCACAAACAATGCAATCATTCATAAAAGGCTGATGGTGTGCAGTCAATATGGTGGCACTGATGTTTGTGAGCCTTATCTTCTATCCCAATAATATTTTGATAGCCACTAGTGCCTCCCCTCGGATGAAACATACTACAAGAGATGGCCAAGCGTTGGCCAGGGGCATATTGAGTTATCTTAGTGGCATCTAGTGCTACCTCGGTTCTCGGATCGTTCGAGCTTTAGTCTCTCCACCTTTGCAGCCTCCCACCACGCCACCCCCCCTTCCTTCTCACGTTCCCACCCTCTCATCTTTCCACGGACTCTATGCCCTGAATTAGCGGCGATATGCTCGTCGATTGCGGCTCAATAGTCCAATCAAATGTCGGCCCAAGAACCGAACTTGATCCAGGCTAGCGATGTTCCAAAAGTCTAGATTCGCGAGACGTGCTCCAACCCGAATGCCTCTTCGAGGGATATCCCGGTGGTTGGAGTCCGAGCGTCAACAGCAATCGCTGCTCGCCTTATCCGTAATCTCCAACCTCCTCGATAATAACCCACGTTCCCAATATCGAGCTGGCCATGCACCTGCCTGTCCGTGCAGGCGGGAGAGGTACTGTATGCTGCATGTCGGGGTCAAACCCTGGCGGAGATCTTCTTGTTCGGGCCAGGCCATCGGACAGATACTCCAGTTCTCCCACTTCCCAGATTTTTGCCGGCCCACCAGCGTCCAGGGTTTTTCGTTTCTGGGATATGCATGTGCATCTCCCCATAAACCCACCCACCTGACCTGCTTCGAGCTTCTCCGTCCGCCAATTTCTTTCAGCTGGGTAAGCAGCCATGGTTGTGGGACACCGGTTTAAGTGCTCTGGAAAAAATGCAGCCCGAGCGCACTCCTCCTGGCCAATCCGGGTATCCAAAGGGGCCGAAAACACGGCAAAAACGGCGCCAGCAAGCCACTATCTGCATTAGCTTAAAAGCGCCTATCGGAAACTGGAGCTATCGATCGTTGGTGCTACTTTACGCTAGCGTGTCCAAGCCATGATCTCGTTTACGCAAACACTAGATTCGAGGCGCGTTCGCCGGCAAGTTTTTCAACAGGTTCGCTTGCTCAACTGTGGCTACCAAAATCTTGCTAGTCGTTCCACTGGCAAGGGGCGCAAGGGGCCTCTCCGGTATGTCGGTGTCGCTACCATGTCCTTTGTTCTAGCCTCCCCCACACCTACCGGTTGCTCGTCACCCAGTTTCTTGTTAGTCTACACTAGATCGGAGGCTCCGGTTCAGCCTGTAAGCACTGTTCCCCCTACTGCTTGTGCTCGGACTGGCGTAGACGATGGCGCGGCACGTCAAGGCACCACCCCGGCAGGTTCGCGGGATCAAAGCTCTCTTGGCGCGAGAATTGCACTTCCACCGCATGATATAACTAGCCCCCAATGATTCTCCCGCCCAGACAGGATAGTGGGAGGCCGAGGCTTGTCATTTGTGCGAAATAGAAATAGGGAACCGCGGACCACATCATAACGCCTTCTCCCCTTCTTCTCCTGATGTCTCCTAGTTGAAGTGGAATGCTGCTACAAGGAACGTAAGATGTCGACCACTCCGGAGCTGCCGGCGCAGTACTTGGGCAATGTCGTGCCCTACTCGTTCAATGCTGGCTTCATCTGCCTCAGCTATGTCATCAGTCTGATTGGGGCCATGTCCACGCTTGAGCTGGTCAGCCGGCGGACTTCTCAGAAAGGACTCTACAACCAGTGCGCCCACTCCCCAAAGGCTCCGATGCACTTGAAGAGGAAGATGATTAACTTTGCAAACCAGTGTCCTGGTGCTTGGTACCGCTATATCAATGGGAGGGATATCAATTTGGTCGATGGTTGTCCGCCCCTTGTCTCTAGAGGCTTGTTAGATGGATAGAAACTGGTGATCCTAGGGCTAACACAACGACGACAGCACTACATCGGCAATAGAGCCATCTACATCCACCACGGAGAGTACGAGCTGCAGATCGTCTACTCCGTAAAAATGACCATCATCTCGCTATTCCTACCCATCATAGTCCTCCTCATCGCCTTCCTCTCTGTCAGCAGCAACGACCGCGTACAATGGTGGCGGATCGGCTTAGCGGGATTCCTCGCCGGCGCCGCCATCTGCGGCATGCACTACCTCGGAAACCAGTCCATCGAGAACTACCATTGCGAATATTCGATCGCCACCATCGTCGGCGCGGCCTTGATCGCCGTCATCGCCAGCACAGCGGCGCTGGCACTGTTCTTCGTGCTACAGGCTGCGTGGACCATCTCGTGGTGGAGGAAGATCCTCTGCGCCATGCTGCTCGCTGGCGCCGTGTCTGGCATGCATTGGTGTGCCGCTGTCGGGACGAAGTATAGGTTACTACACTTCTATACCGGCGAGGGTGAAATGTCCAGGGAAACGACCATTGTGGTGGTAATATGTCTGGTTGGTATCTCTTTTCTTTTTGTTGTATTGGCTGTCTAGGTGGAAGTGTTTTGACATGAAACAGGCTGTCGCGGCGTCCTTCATCCTGGTTGGAAGTGCGGCTTACTCTGCCCGGACCCGAATGCGCTATGCTACCAAGGCACAACAGATTGCTCTCGCTGTAGCTGTATTTGATACGCGAGGGAGGATCCTGGTCAACCAAGAAGGCTTGCTCCCGAGCGAGGTGATCACAGACACAATCCTTCAGAAGGTAGTTATCCTTACGGCCCCCTTAACCCCCTTTACCCCTTTCGTAACTCCAAGCAACTCATGAGACTTACGTGGGTCAATCATAACGCAGTCGAACGACGACGTCTTTGGCATTCACCATCCTCTCTTCCACTGGATGTTCCGAGCCTCCCGAAACTGGCCTAGTGTCGCGACCTTCCTGGATGCGATGACCAGCCACATCGCACAGCACCCCAGCGTCAGGCGCGACAACAAGACGCACAACGTCGTAACCGGACAGGGCAGCGGGCAGCTCGCCGATAACTACGACCTAATCCTGCGCGAGCACTTCTGCCTTGCCGCCTCGGCGCTCGCGTCCAAGACTAACGAAAGCCTCCCCGGCGCCGGCGTCCTCTGGGACGAAATCTTTCCCACCGGTGCCCCGGCGAGATCAGCACCGGCTGCGGGCTCCCGGATGAACAAGCGACTCAAGCGCGTAGATCAAGCCGAGAAGGGCATGCGGGGGCCGCAGGAATATAGCAGGGGTTCTCTCATGTTTCTGGTGCGCCACGTCGACGACTCGCGCGATGCAAGAGAGCTTGAGCGGGCCGGGTACCGGTTTGTCGACCGGAACCAGGTCATCAGCATCATCACCGCGAGCATGCAGATCCAGTCCCCCAACTTTAGCGAGGAATTGGGGAATATGGCTGCATACAGGGAAAACAAGACTAAGCTCGCCCCAGGAGTCCACGTCGGCATGTTCGCGATCCGCGCTCGGCTCGACTACGGTGGCTTCGACGTGCTCGTCGACAAGGACAGGAGGAACATCCTCCCGACGATCCAGCTACCGTTCGACCGGCTCGAGCAGTGGCAGATAGATCTCCTCATCCGTTTCGACGGGTTGAAGATGTCCGCCGTCGCAAAGAGGCTACTTAGCATGGTGGAGTGCTCGGAGGAGGAACGACAGTTCCGATCGGAGCTCCGGAACGCAGTCGTCAAGCTCGGGACGTGGCTTAAGGATCCCGTATTCGAGGACGCGGTACTCACCTCCAAGATCATTCAGGTCCCCTGTTCCTCCTCGGGGGGCAATTCCCGATCACTAGCATCGCTCATAACATTCAAGCTCGTCCTCGACATACACGATAACGCCCATCGCTCTGCGTTCGAATTTACCCCGCTCCAGCTCTTCAAGGTCCAACAGCTGGTATATGAAGGCTCGCCGCATCGCCTCGCCTTCTCGCACGACGTGCATCGCGAGTTGTCCTCCATCCTCGGCTCCATTGTGCGACCGCCCCCAACCGCGTCGACAGTCCGCCGCGGTCGCTTCTCGACCGCCTTGCGGACCTTTGGCAGGGCCACGGGTAACGGCAGCCAGGCCGGTACTATCGGCAGCCGGAAGGACATGTTTACGACTAGTCAGGAACGCCTATCGGCGACAACGGAGAATACCCAGGGCAGGTCATTCAGTAATGGGGACTTGAGTAGTCTCGACGGAGACCCAAAGTCGCCGTCGTTTGATCGCGACGTACCTCTTGAGCCCATGACCAACATGGGGAAGCAGAAGTACGGCGGCATCATGGTCTCGCAACAGATTACCGTTAATGTCCACGAAACTTCAAACTCGGTAAGTGGAGCACCGATGCACGTGTGATGAAGCAGAGCACTAACAGCGAGGAAACATTCTAGGAATACCTGGATACTATGAACAGCAACACCAGTGACACGAACCAATCCCCGTCAAGGCAGGTGGATGACAGTACTACCCGGTCAGTACACCTGTATAGCGGCCCTGGCAGCCAGGGGTTAAACGTCGAGGCGGACAAGTCTCTCGACAAGTCAACCTTTGTAGATGAGTTGATGGCACTATGTATGAACCCTAACGCTAGGGTATGATTTGTATACGTTTATCACTGCGTCTTTTTCAAGATTGGCGTACCGGGTGGGATAGCATAGTAATCATGCGAATCGAGTAGCGAGAGGCACATGGGTGGCGTTGGCGGTATCTATGCGAGGTAGAGGTCTAGATGTGTAGACTTTAAACAGGATCAGGAGAGGGCCGCGAGGCCCCCTGGGACAAATAAAACCTTGATTAGGTAGTTTTTCAAATTCTTACTAGGACTGCTTGTGATGGCGGTGTCAAGTTTGGGCCAATTATTTCCTGAACCCCTGCATCAGAATTACGCCACTTTGTGGCTTGATCAAAATGTGGCTAGTTTGCATGGAACACCTCACCACTGTGCCCAATGGAAACGCCTCATTTCTGCGGGGAAATTACACGCGCTTCTCCTGAACCTTCCATCGTGTTGCCCGACCAGCTGCCAAAGCCTGGCTTGACCATGCTTCCTAAAATGACGTCCGGATATGTCCTTGCAAGCGGTCTGGTGCTAGCCGTCGGCAGTCTCGCCGTGAAAGTGGTTTCTCCGGGCGGCACCTACGAGATCGACCAGCAGACATGGGATCAAGCGATGGAGTCGCCCGACGCGGGCGACAACTACGAATTACAAACTGGCTACGACACTAAGCAGAAGTTTCCATGGCTATCATACCAGGGTGCTGAAGGGATATGGTCAGCCGAAATACGCTTCGCCTCGGACGTGCCGACCAAGGACCCGGGGCTCTTCCAAGCGGGCACATCTCTCTCGCTCAGACCGGCGGGGAACGAAGATCTAGATACCCACGATTATTCGGACCAATGGTACCTATGCTTGAACTTTCTCCGCGTCAAGAAAGGTAGCCAAGCCCAACGAAATGACGAGACGTGCTTCTCTCAGCTGTCGTTCGAGTGTAGGGCAAACCTAACAGATGCGGCTATATCATCTTTCGACTGGGTAAACGGCACGGCAAGTTCTCCATGCCACAATTTCAAGTTGCCAGATAGCTGCGGCGGCCAAGTTGAGCCCGAGTACTATGTCACAGGTGAGATGAGGCTCCCTAGTTCGCGAGTTACATGAAGAGTAAGGGTGATGACGCGAGCATGTTGAACTCACAGGTGGTAACCTCACTCCATGGGATCCTAATGCGTTGCGGTACTCCTCCGAATCCCACCCTCAAAATGGTCTGGACGGAACGGCGGCTTTCAACACGATCAGTACTCAGGTCTGGGCAATGCAGATCATCTGGGGCTGGAATAAGGATCTTAACCCAACGTTCTTAAACCACAGCAACGACGATCTACATAGTTGGACCGGAGCACGGAATTCCCTTGTCTGCCTTCGCGCCGGGCAAGGCGTGCCACTCTCGACCGCCGTTGTGCTCAGAAAGCCGTCGCTGTCCATCATGGCTCTAACAATTGCATGCGTAATCCTGATTATCAATTCTATGTAAGTTAGATGGAGTGTTAATCGTGGTTGATAGGGATTGTAAGAGCGGGGAGTTTGAAGCGACAATGGCTAGTCCTTTTGTTTGTACTACCAATATCCTAAGAGCATTGTATTCTGTCTCACCACTTCAAGTTGTCATTAAGGCCTAGCTTTGCCAACGTTTCTTCCTAAACCCGGCCCACTCAATATCCTAACTTCCCACAGATTTCGGTAGAACAATGTGATGCACTAGAACTAACTTAAATGCGAAAGTTTTCGTACTACCAAACTAATTCAAATCATCCAACTACGATAGGATCAAAGCAATAAACAAGCGCCAACCAATTACAGCTTCATGCATGTCTTTACCTATTTAATTACAGAAGGTTCTTACGAGTGCAGCAATATTATTCGCGATAAGGAATACAGGGATTATGGCTCGTAATAGTCCTCCAGATATCATTAACTATACGAATTACTGGCAACGAAGAGGCCCTATTAACTTCTCTACTACTAGACTAGAGATATAAAACGAGACACAAAGATCTCTAGGTAATATATTGAACTTGGCTATTTAAGCTACGTACTACCCTAATTTCTTGGAGCTGGCGGAGGCGCTCCTGGCCCCTGCTGCTGGGCAGACATCGCAGCCCATGCCTCAGGCGTTGGGTAGCTGCTGTATTGGCCAAGTCCCTGGCCCGGCATGGGCTGCTGGCCAGTCGGCCATGCGCCGGCGCCGTTCAAAACCTGCCACGGATGCTGGCCCGGCGCGATGGCCATGTTGGGCATTTGGTTGGCAGTGGTTTGTGGCGGGAAACCAGCTGCTCCCTGCTGCGACGGATGTGGCGGCTGAGCGAATTGCTGCGGGTGGTACTGCATGTAGAGGGGAAATTGGCCGGCCGACTGAGGGTTTGTCACTGGGACATACGTGTGTTCTAGCGCTGGTGTCGAGCTGGTCTCCGGCTGCGTTATGGCAATGCCTAACGAGGTCGAGGAAGCGGACGCCTGGTGTGCACTGTTCTTGCTTGGTGTATCGAAGTCCGCGGTATCCCTGTCCTTCTTCGTGTGCATCTCTCGAGCACGAATCAACATCGCCTTTGCCCTCCTGTCTGCATCCTTACCGTAGATATTTGTGAGGTACGAAATGAAGTCCAGATATGCACTGGACACGATCTCCAAGTGGCTAACATCTAATTTGACCTCGGCGTTGGCGTCCTTGATACGCTCATGGCTCCCGCCTTGAGCGTCGAATTCGGCCAGTGCCAGAGCCGTCTGGCAGCCGTTCCGTATCTGCCGGCCGTTCCATCGCTCTTTTTTATTGTTGATCCAGTAGTCCTCGGCGAATTGGAGTATTTCAGCTTCGTCAATCTTGAGCTTGCGGCCCTTCTTCTGGAAACGCTTCTTGATGAGCCTCAGATTCAGCTCGAAGATCTTTCGTGTCGACTCGAAATCCAGTTGTGGGTAGTGTAAGCTGATATGAACTCGGGAGGCGAAGGCTTCATCAAAATCGCCAATCCGATTTGTGGTGAGGAACAAGATACCGGCATAATATTCCAATACACGTAGGAATACTATATTGAGTCAGCATTACGCGGCCAACTGACATTGGTGACAGAGCTCTCGGGTGTCAAACCTGCTACTAAACCGTTGCGGATGAAGTCTTCCGGTGACCGCGTGGTTAGGAATACGTCGGCTTCATCGAGGAGGAGAATGCATCCCCATCTATTCGCTAAAGCGAAGTTTGTCTCGAGAGCAACCTCGACTTCACTTGCTGTAGTCCCTAAGTCGCCTATAACATCGAGATGGCATCAATTTGAGTCAGCGAGGGCCCAGCAAAGACTCGAGTTATGAGGAGACTTACCGCAGGTTATCTGGAACAAAGGTTTTTGGAATAGTTCGGCCACGCCCTCTATTGGGAGTCGCTGTCAGCTTCAGAAGCCCTAGGCCTATGTAGGTCGAGCGTCCAAACATGGTACTAACCTGCTGTTGTCGTCTTACCGACTCCAGGGGCGCCGTGGAGAAGAATAATCAAGCCCTTGCCTAAAAACAATCGTTGATTAGCACATGCAACCAGGGACAGGACAGCAAACGGGCGTGAATGCCGGATACCGACCTTTTCCGCGAACAATATCAACTTGTTCGGTATCCGTATTTCCGGATTCTTTGTCTCGGTAGTGTTGGGCGATGAGCGACAGAACCATTTTTTTGTGACCTGTTGGCAACACCAGCTGGTCGAAGGCTGACCCTTCCACATCAGTATCCTTTTCTTCTCGACTCTTTTCCTCTGCGTCTCCTAGCTCAGCGTTGCTATCTCGCCTGCCAACCGCTTTAATCGGACTGAGGTAGGTGAGATCAAGCTCGGCTACAAACGTATCAGTAAATAGGTGTCAGGGTATGATTCACAGAGAGAAGCTGGCCTACCCCATTTCCGGCTTCGGAGAACGAAGCCAAAGACACGATATGTCATGATTACGAGCTCATTGTCGGTCAGGGCATTTTCCGATGATCCGGTGTCTTTGAGCAAGCGGGTATATATTGCGATCGAGGGCTGCCGGATCCGGTCTTCCGGTATGAGGCTAGCCATGTAATCCTGACTGCGTTTTGTCTCGACGTCGTCGTCCTTGTGGATGTTCTCGGCTCTACAGCACTCGGCTCCGCACTTTTCGTCGTCGTCGTCGTGTTTCCGCAGCTTCGACTGTCCAATCAGGTGCTCCAATTCGGGCATCCAGTGGCCGTTGCCCTTCGCCACAAACGCTTCCTCGAAGTCAACCACGACTTGACTATCGACCTCGTCCCTCGCGCTCAGTGTCAACCCGTTGTAGTGCATATGCTTGACTCCGGCCACGTCAAGGAACATTCGGCCCCTGTCAAGGAGCTTTTGGCGAAACGCTCCACTGCCGTCTCTCTCGGCGAAACGCAAGGGATAGACCTCCAGCGACGTGATGGCTCTCTCTCCGTCAAATCTTGGGATCTCGAAGATCTTGCTCACGGGACCAAGAGCCTTCCCATCGAAATCCACGTACACACAGTGGAGTCTGACCGGGGTTTCCTCAGACTTGGCTGATGATTTGTCATAGTAGTTGCGCCAAGGCGGGATCACCTTGTGGCACACACTAGACACCTCGAGGACCCTGTAGGCTTGTTTGCGGCTCTGGTCCACCACCTCATCGCCCGGCTTGAATAGGTACCAAATGTCGTTGAACGAGACAGTTTTGCAGGCACCGCTAGTCAAACTTCTGAGCTTTGGCTGTATTTTGGTATCCATAAACTCGATCAAGCATCGCAGATGCTCATACGCAACCTCTGATGTCGTGACGTCGGCTTCGTCACTTGTCGGTTTGTCAGGCTCTTCTTCCTCTTGGGCTTCCAATCCAATCGTACTGGCCCGCCTCACGCCAATCTCCCTCAGGTCGACGGCATCCGCGTCGTTGGGAGGATTAGTGGTAGTAGATACCGCCGCGACGGAGGCATCCCCGGCAGCGCCGGCTTGGTCGCCGAATCTGGCTTCGAGTTCGTGGAATTTTTGCCGGATCTGCTCTTCGTAGTAGACTAGGAACTTGAATGGCCGAATCATGACGATGGGATCACCACTCGACGATAGGGTTTCGCCGCTTATGCTCTCAAAAATCTTCAGAATGAGGTACGAATGGATGCGGATGCGCTCGGGAACTGAAAGCTGCTTCTCCTTTGTATTGCTGGCCGCCTTACTCTTCGCTGTCTCGTCAACCTTCCCTCGGCGATGTTTTGACTTCCTCGGCCGCCAGTAACCGGCGAAATCGAAAGTGACCACGGGCTCACCGTTCAGCACGTCGATCGCGAACGAGTCGTGCTCCGCATTTTCTCGGATAGCCGCGAAAGTGCCACTCGACGTAATTGAGCTTTGGCACCGCATAGATCGGCAGGGCCTGGACGGTCGCCTCGGGTTCCTCAACTTGGGCCGTTGAGGCGGCTTGGTCTGCTGGCTCGGGCTGGGCGTCCTCTCCGGACGGCCGTGCCGCAGCGACAGCAGCCGCGGCCTGCTGCTTCTGTATCTTCTCTAACGCGATGCGCTCTCGTTCCCAAGCGCGCTCCTTCTCGAGAAGCTCGTCCCGGTCCCGTTTGAGGGATCGTATGCTTTGGATCATGTCTTTCTCTCGCTTGAGTATCTTGAGCTCGCGTACGAACACGCGCTCCATCTGTCTCCTGCGCTGGTTGAATTGGGCGTAATCATCATCGTCTGAGTCAGAGGAGTCGGCGTGGTAACGACGGTGCTGTAAGGCGAATCGGTGTTCCTCTGTCATGCCAAAGGGCGGATCATCAAACTCTTTCTCCCGCGTCTCCCATTCCGCTTGCTTCTCTGCCATGGAAGAAAGTGTGACTCTCAGCTGGCGCAGCTCGGCCTCCATTTGCATCTGCTTTGATGCCATCTTTTGTGGAGAGTCCAGACCATCGACTTGTCCGCCATCGTGAGCATCTTTGGGTTCTTTCTGGCCAGGAGCGTCCATGACGGGAATGTCAAGTGGTACTTGACGCACGACGAGGGACATTACTGTGCCTCGAGCGCTGTCACTTGCTTCTGTGCCCGTGACCTTTGTGGGCGGGAGTCTAGCAGTGTCGACTGCGAAGTGTTTTTGTTTTTTTTCAGGCTGACGCGAGCAGGATGTGAATGTCAAAATTTGGCGCGCAGCGGAAGAGGAGGCAAGAAGGCACCGCGACCTGCACCGCGAGGCTCCGAGGTTAGCAAGGATGAAGGTCCAGCTGCTGCAGCTAGTTCATGCTGGTCACCCCTCCATCCAATCCCAACTGCATTTGCCACTACAGACAGGAGGTGCAGATTCCTAGATCATTGGTCGCAGATTGCAAATATGCGTCGTCCGGCAGCATCCATGGAGTCGACAAGGCCTTGCGCCCAACCCATCCTCCCCCCCTCCCCTCTGTAGAACACGCGGTGCAAGGTTAGGCTGCAACCAAGTCTCCCTTACCTTCCGTAATTTTTGCCGAATGTATCAGCACTTCGTAGCCAATTGCGCCAAAAGTTAAGCTCATCAACTGGTCACCAATTGAGGCTCCTCATAGTGACGATAGAAGGGTACCTTGTGTACTCTATTTGTCGCTGCTAGGTACGGACACGACTAATCTCCAATTACTGCGTCTAGGTCTTCGGTGTCAATGATGACCCCGCCCCTCTCGGCTAGCCCTGCAGTCATCTCGTTCCCTCATTCTGTAGTTCAACGGTCGCGATCCCCAACCCTGTCTTGATTTCCGAATGTAGGCCAGCGCCGGCTGCCTCCTCGCACAAATGGAGAGCACAGCAATGCCGCCATCGATGCCCAGTCTTCGTCGACAGCGCCCCTCAGTCGATTATATTGACAATCGTTTGCCAGACCGTCATGAGGCCTTCACAAATCACGGGGCTCGATACAATCCGGACCTAGGGTGTTATACCCCTACCCCCATATTGACTGTCGCGGTGCACAATGGCCCCGGACCGGTCGTATTGCATGACAGTCCAGTGAGCGATAGCGATGACCTAAGCGAAGATAGCGACGGGGAGTCGCCGTCGCCGAGGCGGCTTCCACCCGAAGTAACGGCAATGAGCTTTTGGAGCCTCATCTTCGACAATTCGTTGAAGAGCTTCAAAAGCGAGCATCCAGCCCCCAAAGGGCGATCCCAGACTACCTTCGACATCAGGAACGCGGCGAGCTGGGATGATGTCTATTCCAAGCTTCAACTAGCACGTGAGGCATATGACGGGACGAAGAAAGGTTTCTGGGGCCGGGTCAAGAGCACAAACCGCAAAATTGCCGATCATGCCGCCGGAGCCAGCAGCCTGGCCAAGTTTATTCCTGAAGGCACCTATACATCTCCTGTTCGGGCCGCGGTGGAGGTGCTTACGGATGTGAGTCTTCCACAGCAGAGCAAAGACATAGAACATCTGTGATGCGCATCCTAACTGACCGCCAAGGCCTTCAATGCGGCGGCAGAGATTCGGAAAAAAACCACCCAGAGCTTTGATAGCCAAACTCTCGACCGAGTGTTTGGCGATGTGGAGATCTTCCTCTCCACCTTCCCCAAAGATGAGAATATCGAGAAGGCGTCCATTGAGTTAGTGGTCGCGATCTTCAAGGCCGTAGAGGACACCATTGGATTCTTTATTCAAGGTTCATGTGAGTCTCGGGCTTCGTCTCCTCGGGATACTGAGCGTATATGACTTAGCACGATACTGACACTTGATCTCAACACGCATTTTAGTCAACAGGGCTCGATCAGCAGTGGTCCGCGGCGAGAAGTACCAAGAGCTGCTGCTGGAAAGCATCGATCAGGTCGGCACTTATAGCAAATATCTAGTACATCAGGCTCAGAACGCTCATCTGGTAACAAATCGCGCGGGACTGGGTGCAGTTCAGAGGCGTAAGCAACGCATGGTTTAGCGGAAATGGTGGCTTCTAAGGATCCACTTGCTGACCTGTTGCATCTATACAGAGGTGAAGCAGACGAAAAAGCTGCAGCGGCAAACTAAGAAAGCCGTAGAAGACGGTGGTGCCCGACTTCTGAACCATGTGCAGAGCTTGCTGGACGACGGTGAAAGAACCCGCGAACTGTTACTGAGGCAGGAGGGTAAGTTTTCATATGTCAGTATGTACCACAACTTGCAGTTAACCGTCACTCATTCCACAGCTCGGGTAGAGCAACTCGAGCGACAACAGGAACGTTTGATCAGACAACTGACTCCCAGCCCGCAAATTCCCGGGTTTCCACCGCCTTTTCCCCAGCAAACGTTCATGCAACTGTTAGGCCCTGTTCCACAGCCGCAGCTACCTTGGGTCGTCCCCGCTCCAGTTTTCGTCCAGGCTCCAATAACAATGCCCACGCCCATACATCCGCAGCCTTTCTGGCTCGCACAGCCTGGGATGCAGTCTCAACCAGCGCCGCCCATCGACCAGAACACTATCCGCGAACTTTTCAGTATAGCAAATATAGATGAAACCGACATCAACCATATCCTAGAGAGCAGGGACCGCGTGCCTCCTAGTTACCGGAACCGGACCGAACAAGTAGCCAATACCGAGCAGTTTCGAGACTGGATCGTCAGCCCAACCTCAAGAGAACTGCTGTTGTCTGGGGAGCACGGTATGAACAGGAATGGCACTTCAGCACTGTCACTGCTCTGTGCCACCATGATGAGTTCCATTAGGAAAAGAACTCGGCACCTGGGATTGGTTTTTTTCTGCGGCCGCCATACTGAAGAAGACGATAACTACTCCGGTCCAAACGTACTTATCCGGAGTCTAACCTCGCAGCTACTTCGTTATCCTTTCTTCGACACCACACTCCTGAGCCGGGATATCGACGTGGATGGGGTAAGGGCCGGCGACATCAGAAAGCTCTGCGCCCTATTTGGCTGGCTTGTCAAGCAACTGCCACGCTCTATAACCCTCATCTGCCTGATCGATGACATATCAAGCTATGACAACGACGAGTATGAGATAGATATGCTCATCGTCTTGGAAAGTCTGATTGGCCTGGCCAGAGATGATCAATTAACCCCTGCATTCAAGATCCTAGCCACAAGCCCGTTGTCGGCAGACAGTATGCAGAAGCTCTTCAAGGAAGATGATTCGTGCCACCTCTCCGTGGAGGAGCTTCCCTGGGTGAGCCATGAGACTGGCAGTGTTTTGCGGCTACAGGGTCGGTCGGATAGCGGCTTGGAGGAGTCGAACGAATCCGAGTCAGAATTGGAGTTGGATTCAAAAGATGACACCGACCAAAGTGATTAAGTTTGGCCACAAGGACAGTCAGCGCAGCCAAATACTGCCTTGGCCCTGGAGATGTGTGGCGGAAGTGGTGGCGAGCAAAGACATGAATCCCCGTTTATGGGCAGGGACTTAGACGGGGACCGGAGATCGAGCTAGCACCTACCGAACGATACCTTCGGGAGACCTCGCCTCGTCCTCAGTGAAATGTAAATTCAGGCAGCAATTGTGGTTCGAGGCTTTGAGAGGTATGGGATGCACCGGTGAGGCTGAGCAATTGGGTGACACCAGCCTGCAATGCATGTAGGTGAACTAATGCGAGCGCTTGCACGGTCACAAAAGCGCGCTGTCACATTCGGCGGAAAATGAGTGCGGGGGCTCAGCCCGTAGAGAGTAACGGTGCAGCCAAGCATGAGTCTTAATTGGATATTCCGGTGGTGTTTGCACCCATCTATCTAGTAGCGTTTTGCAGCCTGGTCAATCCATTTCAATCTTCGCACAAAGTATTTCCGAATCAGCCGCGCGACTCGAGTGCTCGGGCGCTTGGTCGTTGTCGCCTGCATTGCCGACTTTCAGATAGGTACCTCTATGCATATATATCGTCGGGTCAACCTGGGTCAAGTACCAAAAAGCAGCAAATCCCAAAGCACCAGCAGCTAAAACGGGATCCGATCACATCGGCAGGTGGTCAGGGCCAGCGCCTGGATAGCAACGAGATGTCCCAAACGAGGTCGGCCCGGCGAGACACTGTCTACCCGGCAGATGGCCACCCTAGTTTGGTGCTGGGAGTGACTATTGATCCCCGCCGCGACAAGGCCCGCATCATTGGTATGAATGGTGGATTCTTGGCCCCAGACCTGTACAGCTGGATCCTTGCAAGCCCAGACTTCATTGAGTGGCGCCGGGGGAAGAAGAAGCGGCTATTATGGATCCAGGGAGATACCGGCACCGGCAAGACCACGCAGCTCTGCGGCATCATTAACGACCTGGAGAAGGCTGCTCCGCGCACAGTCAACAATGTAGGGTTCGTGTCGTTCTTTTTCTGCCAGGGAACGGACTCGCGCAGCAATAACGCCACCGCTGTCCTGCGCGGTCTCATACAGGTCTTGGTTCAGCAGCATCCGTCGCTCTGCAAACATATCTACAAGAGGCGCAGACATTCCCGAGCAGAAGACTCCGCCGACAGCTCGAGCACATGGACAGCACTGTCGGATGTGTTCTCCTATATTCTGCAAGACCAAAACCTGAGGCGTCGCGGCGCATGTTTCGTCATCGACGCACTCGATGAATGCGAGACTGGTATGTCAGACCTCCTCGACCTGGTTGTCCGGACTACGGAATCGCCTCACGTCAAGTGGATTGTCGCCAGCCGCAGCCCACCGCAGACTGAGGAGCGCTTGCAGACCGCACTGCGCCGCTGGGGAACAATAGAACTTCCTCTCCAGTCCAGCCCTGATGCCGTCTCGGCGACAGTCGGTGCATATGTTCAACATACGGTCCGTGAGCTTGTGGGTCGGAACAAGTACGACGCCGTGACGGAAGCCGCTATTCGGGACCATCTCGTCAGCACAGATGAAGCGTTCCTCTGGACCGCACTGGTGTGTCGGGGCCTTGCGAGCACCCCACAAAGCGATGCTCTTGAGTATCTGAGGGCGTGCCCACATGGTCTCGATTCCCTATACGCACACACGGCACAGAAAATCGAAGAGTCAGGAAATGGAGAGATCTGCAAACGCGTCCTCGCCCTGGTCACGGCCGCTCACGGACCTATCACCCTGCAAGAACTATGCCTCTTCCTCAAGGGGCCGGATGATAGTACTGAGAGTGCTAATGTCGACCACCGAGCATTATTGGCCGATGTCGTACGGCGCTGCTACGCATTTCTAACCCTCCACGACGGTACGGTCTATTTCACTCGGCCATCAGGGAAGGTTTTTCTCCTCTCCAACCTGACGGCCTTGGACGACGGCGCCTTCGTTACTCGCGTCCACGAGGCGAATTCCACGATCTTCTCCAAGTCCCTCGAAATTATGTCACAAACACTGCGGCGCGATATCTACCGTCTACAGCACCTGGGATCCGCCATTGATCAAGTCCGCAAGCCAGACCCGGACCCTCTAGCTGCCGTTCGGTATTCGTGCATCTACTGGGTCGATCATCTACTTGATGCAAACAAGGACAGTGAGAGTGGTGACCCGGTGTATGGCGAGCATGTTGTGCACACCTTCTTACGCGAGAAGTATCTTTACTGGATCGAGGGGCTTAGCCTTCTTAGGTGCATACCCGAGGGCGTGCGCACGATGGAGAAACTGGAGGCGTTTCTTGTGAGTATTTATCTTCCCCTCTGGAGAGTATTTACGAACTAGGCTGATAGATATTTAGAAGCGGTTAGAGTCGCCAAGGCCTGGCTTTCTGGAGCTAGTCATCGATGCCCGTAAGTTCGTCGTGGCACACGGATCGGTCATAGCCCTTGCTCCTCTCCAGACCTACGCATCGGCCCTTGTGTTCAGTCCAGCTGGTAGCTTGATAAAAGAGCTGTTTAAGGAGCACGAACCTGGCTGGATTACACAAAGGCCAGCCACAAACTCTCCAGAAAGTCACAGCGCGCCTGTCTGGACTGTGGCCTTCTCGCCAGCAAACCTTCAGGGACTGGCCGCCTCAGCCTCCGACGACAAGACCCTTAAGATCTGGGATGTCACAACAGGTACATGCATTCGGACCCTCCACGGTCACGAGGATTTGATCTGGTCCTTTGCCTTCTCATGCACCGGCGACCAGATTGCTTCAGCCTCGGACGACGGCACGGTCAGGATCTGGCAGGTTAACACAGGCCGGTGCATTCAGACGCTTGACGGCCATGGTGATGCGACATTCTCCAAAGCTTTGTCACTTCGAGGTGCGAAAGGTCACGGTGATGAAATCTGGGGCGTGGCCTTTTCGCACAATGGCGAGCAGATCGTCAGCTGTTCGCGTGACAGGGCCATCAAGGTCTGGGATACGGCGACAGGTGAGTGCCTCCAGACGTTGATGGGTCACCTTGACGCTGTCCGCGTGGTCACCTTTTGGGAGAATAACACGATTGCCTCGGGCTCATTTGACGGAAGTGTTAAGATCTGGGATGTCAAATCAGGCACATGTGTCCAGACGCTCAAAGATCTCGCCGGCACCTTCTCGGTTGTCTTTTCGCATGACGGCCAACGACTCGCCTCAAGCTCTGACCAAATCCAGATTTGGGATACCTCGACGTGGAAATGCCTCCACACGCTCGGCAGCACCGGCCAGGCGACGTTCTCTATAGCCTATTCTTCTAACGATGCCATGGTCGCTTCTGCTTCAGAAAATGGCCGCGTCAGGATCTGGGATCCTCTCACCGGCCGCCAGATTCGGGAGCTTAAGCCCCATGCTGGAAGTCCCCATGCTGGACGTGCCCAGGTCGTGGCCTTTTCGCGGAATTGTCAGATGCTCGCATCGTCTTCGGAGTTGGGTGCAATAGAGATCTGGGATGTCGGTTCTGGAGCACATCTTCGTACTTTAACACATGGTACCACAAGTATCGACGCATTGGCATTTGCGCGTGCTGACCACCAACTCGTCTCCATTTCTGGAGACGGTACCATCAGTATCTGGAGCATGAAGTCGGGCATATGCCTCCAGAATTTCAAGGGTTCCAACCGCGGGCTCATCACCATGGTCTTATCCCACAATTGCCAGCAGCTTGCCACGGCGGGTGAAGACTTCACTATCAACATCTGGGACGTTGTGTATGGCACTGCAGCCTGGTCAGCGTCATTCTCAAACAATGGCGAATCACTCGCAACATGTTCAAGCGAAGGCGCCGTTCGGGTCTGGGACGTCGCGACCGGAAACTGCCGCCGGGTATTCCACGATCACACCGATGCAGTCTACGCTACGGCTTTCTCGCACAATGACCAGTTTCTGGCCGCGGCTTCAGACGACCGCACCATCTCGATCTGGAAAATGGCCAGAGCCTATCTTTTTCAAAAGCTGAGGGGTCACAGAGGCGGAGTCTGGGCGGTGGCCTTCTCGCCGGACGACCTGCAGATCGCCTCCGCCGCGAACGACAGAACCGTGCGGGTCTGGGAGGTATTGACGGGCGAGTGCCTGCAGGTCATCAACATAGACGCCTCGCTGTCTAGTATATCCTTTGACCCCACTGGTTCTTACCTGCGCACAGATCTCGGCCGCATCAAGTTGGTCCTGTCAGGAAACCTTCTGCCTCCCTCCCTCCCTTCGGACTCCACTCCCAAACCTACCAATGCTGCCAAAGAAACCGGCACCGATGCTGACAAAGGCGTCGGTATGGAGTCCAGCAGCACCATTCCGGTTAAGGTAGCGTTGGGTTCAGATCAGCACGGCTACGGCGTGAGCGCAGACCGCTGTTGGATTACTGATAACTGCAAGAACATTTTGTGGCTGCCGCCAGAATACCGGCCACTGAGTGTTGCAGTTTCGGAGCTTTCGATTTGCATTGGCTGTAGGTCCGGACGGGTTCTCTTTTTTGGATTCTCGGGGACATAGGGAACGGGGGCTTGGGGGCCACAGGCAGCATTGCCAACAGGAGAGAGATCATGCGAATGAGCGGCGACAACTACCAAGAAACTAGGACTACACTACCTCGCCGCCCCGATATTGTTAGGTTGCGACTGCCCTAAAACTTGTTGGCAACACATCTGTCGATTGGCTCACTTCATACCCCCAATCCTTTGATTCGTATGTGGCAGGTATCACGTACCGAGCAAATGTCTCGCCACATGGCCGAATTCTGGCCAAGAATGCTCTGTGAGATTTCCCGTGAGGTTGATCAGCTCTCTAGGTAGCTAGTTGCACCTTTAGCCTTTGTTATGGGTTTGATCAAAGTATTTACTGAGCCACCTCGCCCATATTAACTGCCACTGAGTTCTTGATTTCATGTACCGTAATTTTGAGCGACTATATAAGAAAAGATGTTTGCTATCCAGATCGGCAAGTTCTATGCTATTCACCCCCACTAAGCAGGATACGCCTTGTAGGGGTGGCTTGATACTCCCAGACATAGGCATCCAAGCTAGTGAAGTCGACGATGCTCTTCCTATTCAGGGGGGTTGCAAAAGCTACATTAACTTCATGTTACCCTTGATTTTAGTGCCCTCCATATACACCATTGATAATCCTAATCACCTTTTTTCTGTAAACTACAGCTTACCCGGAGTCCCCATGTACTGAAAAAGGGGCATATTGGCTTGAATATGCTCTCAGCATACAGTAACACCATCTAGTCGTATATGATGGACCTATCAACCGTCCCCCTGACGTATTTCGATAAGATTAAGCGACCCGCCCATAATGCCTGATGCAGCGCCTCTATTTTGCAACCCTATTCTCTCACTATCCGACATAACTAGCTCTGCTATCTGTCGCGTGGTCTCGGACCTCTTTAGGTCATACCTCACATCCTTTGGGCTGGAGTACCCTTTGGTAATGCATGCTCTACTGGAGGTATATCTAACGCACGTCTTCTCGAGCTTACAAAGCACGTAGTCCCTGAGGAATGTCACCCTATTGTTCTGAGTCGTTGCTACTGTGAGCCGGGGCGGTAGAAGCAACGTGGCCGATCATCCTGTCCTTATCTCGTGGCATCTCCTCAACGTACTCTATGATATAGGATAGTTGGTCAATATTCTGTTCTGTGTCTGCCCTACTATCCCGGAATTTGGCGTTGACCTTCTTCCCAGCTGCGTCTTGCCGGGCGAGGATCTCTAGCAGCTCGGCGAGTGACGCCGCTTGGGAGTCTCGAAGTCTCCTTAGAACTTCTAGCGTTTCGACGATGCGCTTCTCTGTGGTCTGGATGATATTCTTCCCCGTACCTTGTCGTTCGTGTCTGTATGGAATGTCCGTAGGGAAATCTGATAGCATCACATGGCGGCAGGTGAGCCCGTATCTACCCGGTTGGCCCTTGAGGGCGATGTGTAGGCCCATCCTCCCCTGCATGCTGTGGTCCATAGCACGGATCGGGTCGCCGGATGACAAAGCCAAGTGTACCAGGCTGGGGATCCAGTGTCTCAAATTGTCGCCTTGGGTGAAGAAATCGCGAGAGTCAATGTCTCGGAAGCCATTCTTGGCCGTGGTCATTTCTACGATTTCGCGGTCCTCGCTGTGGACTATGGAGTATGGCCTAGAGTCGCCCTGATACTCCAATACCACCTAGACAAGGACCCCATCTCGGTGCTCCTCTACACCAAAATTACTAGTGCGGGTGGTACCGATAATAAAAATAGGTTTTCGTCTCGTGATTCCTTCTAGGGAAGGGCGTGCACGCTCAACTATTGCGTACTATGGAGGCGGATAGGCCAGATCATTCGTAAACTATTCTTGTCCAACCAGGAGTCCAAGAGCCTCTTGTACCTCTCACCCCCCCTTAATGTATCTATATAAGCGTTTTGGTCAAAGTTGGGTTTACGAACGATCTGCCCTATCGGCCTCCGGAGCGTACTAGTCAACAAAGGAACGACTAGAAGGGACTGGATGCCATGAAAGGCTTTCACTGGTCCTTTCCTGCCAGGGCCGTTAAAGGCCCAAGACATCACACATAATCCGGACCGCCCCCTCGTAGTCAGCCCTCGGCAGGTTTTCCTTGATCCACGCCATATCAGGGTCAATGGCAAACGTAAGACACCGCCAATACATAGCCCTCACAAGTAGCTGCGCCCGCACCTCATCCGTGCCGTACAGTTCTACCAAATCGCGCCCCGCTCCACACCACGCAAGCCCATCCGAGACGACTATCGCCTCGGCATACGCCGCCGGCCTCCAGAAGGGCGTCAAATCGATGATTGCGGGGGCCATGCCGGGCTCATCACCGTGCAACACATTCCCCGTCAGGTCGGCGTGGATCAGCTGGGATATAGGCTCGTCCTCGGGGAACGGTTTCTTTGCGAGGATCAGCCGGTCGAGGAGTGGTTGAAAGAGTGCCAGGGTCTCCGCGCTAACGTTGTCGACCTGGTCGAGGGTCTTCTCACCCCAGGTAACTTTATCCGCCTCACGCCACCTGTTCGAAATTGCGTGGGTGGTCGCCGGGGGTTTCTCACGTATGAGGTCGGCGACGTCAGCATGGAAGGCACGGCTTGCTCTGAAGATGGTCTCATAGGGGCTGGTGGATTCGTTCCCCGACTTGGATATGGCCGTGCCGGATACGAATGTAGATGCCGTCCAGCCTCTGTAAACGAATTCGCCTGGTTGGCCTAGTACCGCGAGCGGCCTTGCAAGTCGATAAGAGGAAGGTGAGAGATCTAACAGGTTTGTGGCCAGTTCGGAAATCCATTGCGCTTCGTCGTCGCCATCTGAGGGCTTGAATACAATCCCATCCACTTCGTAGCACAGACCCCTCCCGCCGGCGACAGGCTTGGTTTGGCCTTCACTGCCAAATGCTTCGATAATTTCGGCGGGTGGTGGAGACATGAGTGCCACTTGATAGTAGTAATGCTTGTCGGGATTTGAGAGTGTTACACTCAAGATGCAATGCAGGTAGTTTGTGTTTAAATGTCCACGCCCTTGGTGACTCATCCATGTCGTTCTGCAGGCTTAACTTTAGACATTGGCTGGCTCGCTGTGCTGTAGGCATTCTGAATACCTAAGAGAAGGTTGCCATTAAAGTGAGTATCCCAAAATGGCGATAAATTGATCATTTCGCATTCGGCCGGCCCCATCTCGGTGTGCTACTCTATCAAGTTCACCATATGGGTCGTCAGGTTGTTGTATCCCAATATCCGTATTTGGACTCGTCTTACACCTCATTTCCATTGCGGCTCGCCGTCATCAACCTACCCTCACTCCACCAGAAATCCTCCTCAAGTTGTCGCCTCCACGTCCACAATGGCCTCGTCTTTTGATGAGATCCACTTAATTTCAAGTCCCATTTTCTGAACGTCACCGGGTCGTGGCGATAACTCCGCCGAACAGGGGACAAAACGGCAGAGTGAGGCGTTGGCACTTTAGCCTCAACACCTCAATTTAAAAGAAACCCTAAAAGAACTCCATCTC
>Ga0164242_10001655_pt1 | contig 26413 bp, 12 predicted proteins | sample OricomgcompostMG_FD_108783 | JGI IMG/M metagenome (GOLD analysis project Ga0164242, IMG submission 108783) | Miracle-Growth compost microbial communities from Emeryville, California, USA - Original compost - Miracle growth compost (MG) ...
ACCACCACCACCACCACCACTACCGTGGCGGGCCCGATACGCCGGGAAGGAAAACTAAAGGTCCACTCGCCCTACTTCTGGATCCGCGTCGTCCTCGCCGGCGATAACGGCTTCGCCGAGAGCTACATGCTCGGGGAGATCAGCTCGCCGGATATCACGGCTTTCTTCGAGGTCATCATGATGCACTACACGGCCGTGCTGCGGCGGACTTCCGGAAGAAGTACCTCATCCTCCCTAAACCCCGCCTCCTACCTGGACACCCTCTCCGCCCCCTACCGCCTCGTCCGCACCTACGTCCTCCGCAAGGTCAACGACATCGGCACCGCGCGCCTCAACGCGCAGGCGCACTACAGCCTCAGCAACGCCATCTTCGCCGCCTTCCTGAGCCCGGACATGACCTACTCGGCCCCGCTATGGCTCCCGCCTACCGACCCCGGCGCTTCCGAGGAGACGCTCGAGCACGCCCAGCGGAGGAAGTTGCGGGCCACGATCGCCGCCGCGCGCATCGGCCCGGAGGACCACGTCCTCGAGATCGGCGCCGGATGGGGCTCGTTCGCCATCGAGGCCGTATCGGAGACCGGATGCCGCGTCACGACCGTGACGCCGTCGGCGGAGCAGAAGGCGCTCGTGGAGGCGAGAGCCAGGGACGCGGGGGTGGGCGACCGCGTGACCGTGCTCTGCTGCGACTATCGCGAGGTCCGGACCCACGTGGCGGAGGCGCGGGGCGGGCGGAGGTTCGACAAGATCATCAGCATTGAGATGATCGAGCACGTCGGCCACCGGTACCTCGAGACGTACTTCGCCTGCGTGGACGAGTACCTGACGACGGACAGCACGGGCATCGCCGTCTTCCAGTGCATTACGATGCCCGAGTCCAGGTACGCCAACTACCTGGCGACCGAGGATTTCTTACAAAAGTACATCTTCCCCGGCGGCGAGCTGCCGACACCAAGCGGCCTGGTCGACGCGATTGTCAAGGGGTCGCAGGGCAGACTCATGGTGGAGGAGATGAAGAGCATCGCGGCGCATTACCCCCGCGCACTGAGGCTATGGAGGGAGAAGTTTGAGGAGAACTTTGAGGCCGTAATTGCCCCGGACCTCAAGCGGAAGAACACCTCTATGACTGAGGCGGACATCCAGGTGTTTCGCAGGAAGTGGGAGGTGAGCAACCCCCGACACAGTCCCCCCCTTCTTTTGAGGGCTACACTTAGGAGTTATGCCGAATTTACTGGTGCCTTTTACTAACACAGTGCAGTACTACTTTGCCTGTTGCGAGGCTCTATTCAAAACCAGGTCGATCGGCGATGTCGTTATCGTTGCGGGCAGGGATGGCTGCTTGCAGTTTCTCGAGGACTACTGAAACGACCACCGGCCCCCACCCACAAAACCAGCAGATTATTAGACAGGCGTGCGCATATACCCTTGGCGGGACGGTTGGGATTGATGGTCTCCTTTCACGTTAGCGTCCTTTGTAACTAGAATCCACAGCCCGCATGGCGCATTTATACATGGCTAGAGGGTCTTTGACGATGCCAACTACCTGCAGCATCCGTAATCCGTAATCCGTACAGTAACCGCAACAAAGCCATTTCGCCGTGAGATGACCGTGCAGGGGGGTTGTGGAAGAATGGGAAGAGACAAAGAGAAGCCAATCCCGGGAATACCGACAAAACGTTTGCGGGTGGGGTCGTCCCGGTTCATTACGCTGCGCCCCCCTTCTGCGAGGGAAAGGTCGCATGCCCTGGAAATCACTGCACCAGCCGGGAACCAACGGTATTGGCCAACCAAGATCTGTCAGGCGCAGGGGGGTGGAGGGGTGTGGCACTCTGGAATTCGCATTCGTGGGCCGTTGTGGGGTTACGCTGGAACCTAGAATGGAATGTTGTGCTGGCAAAGGAGCAGAGTGAATGCGGAAAGCGGGCGGTCGGTCGGGCAGGGTAGATTACCATAGTGAGTAAAGTTATGCTCGTAGCCTGCATATGCTGTGCCCACGGGTTTCCGACATGCACGATCGATCCCTCTTCCGCCCCCGTCGCAATTCACCCCCAACCCGGGAAACCAAGAAAAAAGAGGCAGTGAGTGAGACCCAAAAAAAAAAAACAGAGGCGAGTATATGCAAACGACCGATTCTTAATTGCTGCTCCCGCGGCCTTGGATTTGGGACCGCGCGCCACCGCCGGGGAAACACACAACGCCCCCAATTCCAGCCGGCCAAAAAAAAACCCACCGTTAATCAAGCAAAAGCCATGCTCGCGCAAATCTTTTGTTTCGGCTTATTGCTGTGGGCCGCCGTGTCCCGCCTCATCCGGCGCCGAGCCGTGCGACGACTGGAACAGGCAAAAGGTTGCCATCCCATTACGAAGAGGTATCCGCATCTCGACATCTTCGGCGGCCTGGACCTGTCTATCCAGATATGGAGGGAGTTCCGCAGAGGTGAGCTCTCGGAGGGCATGAAGAGGCGCCACGACCGCTACGGGAGCACCTTCATGGCCAAGGGCCTCGGGTCGGAGTGCATCTACACCATCGACCACCACAACATCCGCACGGTAACGACGACAAACTTCGACCACTGGGGCAAGTCAGCATGGGTGGAGGAAGCAGCCAAGCACGTCGGCAACGGCGTGCTCCTCAACGAGGGCGAGGCCTGGAAGACGTCGCGCAACCTGCTGCGGCCCATCTTCACGCGCACCGCCGCCGACACCCCGAGCCTGCTCGAGCCGCACCTGCAGCGGCTCATCGGGATCATGCGCGCGAAGCGGGGCGCCGCGTTCGACTTCCAGCGGCTGGCCGGCGTGTTCGTGTTGGACGTGACTACCGAGTTCCTGTTCGGCCAGCCGACCAACTGCCTCGCCGGCGGCGCCGCCGCCGAGGACGCGCTGCACTTCCTCGCCCTCGTGAAGCAGTTCGAGCCGCCCTCCGCCATGTTCATGGCCGTCGGCGCGCTCGCGTGGCTGCAGCTGCTGCCCAACTACCGCGCGCTCATCCAGTGCGTCACCGGTATGAAGTCGTTCTTCCGGCGCAGGCTGGACTCCATCATAGCGTCCGGCAAGACCCCGCCGCCGCTGTCCTCCTCCGCCGAGTCGCGCACCGCCACCACGTCGTCGTCGCCCAACGTCTTCCGGATGATGAAGGCCCAAGGCATCCCGAGGGAGCGGATCCAGGGCGAGCTGCAGAACATCTTCTTCGCCAGCTACGACACCACGACGGCGCTGCTGTCGAACCTTGTCGAGCTGCTGGCGCGGAACACCGGGGTGCAGCAACGACTCCGCGAAGAGATTGCGCAGTGTTTGGAGGGGAGGCGGGCGAAGAGCCAAGACCTTGTTAGGATGGAGTATCTCCAATGCGTCATATCTGAAGGTAAGTTGCAGAAACCCCCATTCGGCAAGCTATGGGGAAGCCCATGTGTGTGTGTATGTGTGAAGCAAAGACTAAAACGGTAATGACTCGCAGCTCTACGTCTATACTCACCCGTCACGTCACATTCCCGCCAAGCAAACCAAGACACCACCTTGCCACGAGGCGGAGGCGCCGACGGAAGTCTGCCGATCCTCGTCCCCGCCGGCACGACAGTGGTGTGGAGCACCTACGCGCTGAACCGAAATCGGGAGGTCTACGGCCCGGACTGGGCCGAGTTCCGACCGGACAGATGGACGGATCGCCGGGGCGGGTCGTCCAGCCTCTTCTTCATGCCCTTCGGATCCGGCCCGCGGACGTGCATGGGCCAGCAGCTCGTCCAGGCCGAGGTCGGGCTCGTGCTGGTGAGGCTGCTGCAGGCCTTCTCGGAGCTGAAATGCGAGGATCCCGTGCCCTTCAGGGAGGCGAAGGCGGTTTCGTTTTATAACTGCAACGGTACGCTGATCTCGGCGAGATCATGAACCTGCATTGCGCGTTGCGGGCGAGGTTCTTGTGATATACCAACTAGAAAGGCGGCGCGGCATGGAAGGGATGCATGGGTCTCGATCACGGGCATTTATTCGCTGGCACTGGCTTTTTCTTCCTTATCTTTTTCTTTTCTTCTTCCAACCTCACTGGGTCTAGAAGCCGGAGCATATAGAAGGGGTAACGACGTATGAATAAAACTCAAAATGATTCAGGGACTTTGTGCACCTCGTTCTCGAACCTGCCCCGGTTGCTGCAGGTAGGGTCCTCTTGGTGGTGGAGACCTCAAATTCGCAAGGGTCCTGACTCGCGGCCGGGTGGACATGCAGCGATCAGCGCTGACAGCGAGGGCGAGAGGGATGGAGAAAAAGAAAAGAACTGTCCTCGCCAGCATTGGCCGCCGGGTAAAACAGGACGAGCAGACGAGGTACGTACCACTCTACTGGGGGACTAGCGTCCAAATAAAGTTACCCTATGACCTCAGTGGCGCAGCTGTGTTTTTCTGGGTGAGCTGTTTTGGCTTGAGGGCCAATCAATCCGCGCCAGCCTGTCAGTTTTGTACCTGCCTTGTCGGTGTCCGTACCTGAGCACCCCAATTACGAGCAGCAGGATTCACATGCCTTTTTGGATCCTGCGGCTATCCGTTCTCGAGGTTGCTGGGAATAACTATGAGGGAGGATTTCACCCGTGAGCGATGCAATTGGGTTCTCGTCCAGCACGCCTGGTACCCAGGTACGGATCTGCACTTGCTGCCGAGCTGCAACAACGGCGCGCCCGCCGTTGGAAACAGCCTCAAAGCGCGAAGCGACCAAATATTGGAGGCTTGGTATTGCCAAATGCCAAGTGGTGGAGGTCAGACAACTTAGTCGCAAGGAGGGTTAGTATCAGGCAATTTTATCCTTGGCTTCACGTGCTTGAAATCCAGCCAATGCGCCGATTTTCTTCCCCTTTTCTCCAATCCCTCCATCTTCGCATACGCATCGTCGCTCGCATATAGCTGCCGTGCAAAAACAAACAGGGAACAAACATAAACCCAAGCGGGTCGGAGGTTAGCCGGGAAGTCGGAGAGAGGGCAGAAATCCTTCACGACGGTAAAGTGCCGGCTGTGCGGCATATGAGAACGCCTTACTACGGTACATTTGCCCAACTTCCAAGGTTTCCCATGAGTTCGAAAGCTGCAGGCGGAGCTGCACGGTGATCATGTGAGGCGCGGACGGAATCATCCGGCGAGTCCGGGCCTGCAGCTGACAGGCATGGGGAAGGCCCCGCCACCACTTGGGCCCAGTAATTCCGCTGCTCGACTTTCTCATAACTTGCAGATCATGACCGCATCGAGCCGGGGTTCTCTGCCACGGCCTGGGCCAAGTCTACCCCGCGTCATCGCCTTGGTTTGACAGAGTTCTCCTCGGCCGAGCGAATAGTTGTCCACCTTAAACCAATTCTTTCACTCTACTCTCGGCGCCGTCGAAGTGGTATTATCCAGTATCTTAATCAAATTGGCAAGCGCCAATTCTCTAATTCTCTCTACTCCTTTCTTTGCCACGCCTAAACACCTCCATCCGGGTCCAGAACCAACGCAGCCTCGTCCGCTCGCTGACCTTCCGTCATCCCATCCCGCTATAACTATCAAAACAGATACCCGTCGTCCCCTTCTCCCGCTCGCCACAGTTAGCCGTTGGGAGATATAGCGCAGCTATTGTATTACGGGACCAGTCAAGAACCACGACTGGCAGATCAGGCGAACATCAATAATGGGGGAGCTATGATTCATCTAAACGCCTTGTCTCAACCATTGGAGGTACGTGCCATCAGCCATTTCCGAGCTTTCCGCTCTTTTCCTTTCTCCGGCTTTCCCTCAGAACCCAGGCGCAGTCAGATCATGTTGTTGTTCCATCACCGCCAAACTTCCTAGCTCTGTCCGCCCCCTTCTCACGCCCAACACATCGCTTGCCTTCACACCGCCTGATGCCAGCGCATTGAGCCCCAATCCCCCGCCATATGCATGGCATCTACTGTTGACACGGCACTTCCCGTCTCTCCCGGTGGTAACCCCCCCCCCCCCCCCCCCCCCCCCCCCCCCCCCCCCTCTATCGTCTCCCTCTCACCCAACTCATCCAGCAACACACACCCCACCCCCCCCCACTTCACTGAGCATTGTTCTTTCCCCCCCCCGTCCCCTCCCCTCCCGCCTTGCCCCCCCCCCCCCCCCCCCCCCTTTACTGGCATTGTCCGGCGATGGGAGCACCCCTATCCCAACCACAATAGCCCCCTTCCCCCCCATGTGCCGCAGCTCGTTCCCTTCGCCATTGCCACTCTCTCTTGTTTCCCCATACGAATCAAGCTGTCCTAACTAAGAGCACCATGAATATCACAGGCAACGAAGTTCGACGAAGATCTGAGCTGATATCCTCGATCCGCGGCAACGTCGTTTACACGCCGCAAGACCCCGAAGAGCGGAAGCTCCGCGCCGCCGCCCCACCAAGTTTCCCCTCGCCGAGAATTCGGCCGCGGCAACGCCGATCTCACGCCATCCGCATCTTGTCCTACCCACCCGGCTTTATTCCCGCTGACGTACGACCCGAGCCGCCGCCGCGAGTGCCGAATAAGTCTAGACGGACGGAGAGCAACGGAGCGAAGAGAAGACAGCACGCGGGGGACAATCGATCTCAACAAGCCGGGAAGTCCGTCGAGCTTTCCAGCTCCGGCATCCAAGTTTTCAGGACGCGCTTCGCAGCTCTCTTCTCGCCGGCCAAGTCGACTATCGGCTCTGGTCCCATCTCGACAGATCCCACTCACTCACCACAAGCACGCGGACACGAACGCAGACGTTCGAGCTTGGCTAGCCTCAGTCGCTGTCTCTCGAGACCCCCGTCCCTCATCAGCGAGCCGATAACGCGCGCGCCTGTCATGATTGACACTGCTCGGGCCCCCTTGCCCGTCCCCCTCGCTACCTCTAGCCGCCGCAATAGTATCTTATCGGTCCGGTCGGCGAAGCGGTTTGCTACATCCTCCGTCGCCGAGGTACAGAAACCCGTCGCCACCGGAAGCGGGGTTACGTGCTCGATATGGCTCGCGGAACCCAACGTTTTCTTGACCGGGTTCGATCACGACGGCCGTACCCGGACCGATAGCCAAAGTGCGACGGCTCTGCTCCGAGGGAAACTGCAGTTGTCCGTCACTAAGAACGTTAAGATTAAGGGGATCACCCTAAAACTCACGGGCAAGGCCCGGACGGAATGGCCAGAAGGTATCCCGCCCCTAAAGGTGGACCAGTTCGAGGAAGAGACGCTGCGGACGCAGTCCCTTACCTTCTTCCACGCCATGCACGTGGACATGTGGGAGACCGAGTACGGCAACCAGTGCAACTATCACCTAAAGGGGAACAGCCATCCCAGCACTAACTTCAACCCGTCCGTGTCCCCCGCCCAGTCGGTCCTCTCGCTCAACTCCATGAGGGGAGCCCGCGAGAACGGCGGTCTGACTCCCAAGGAGCTGAGGCGCCTCTCGCTCCAGTCCGTGAACTCGCGTAGCTTTGGCAAGTCCGACAACCCAGCTGCGAACGCGGTGCAGGCGAAGGGATACAAGGTGTTCTACCCCGGCACTTACGAGTACACATTCGAACTCCCTATCGACCACCACCAGCTCGAGACCACGAAGCTCCCCTATGGCTCGGTCAAGTGGGAGCTAGAGGCCATGGTCGAGCGTGCTGGCGCTTTTAAACCGAACCTCCGAGGCACGAAGGAGGTGTCGATTGTTCGCGTCCCCGACCAGCTGTCGCTGGAGATGTCGGAGCCGATTTCGATATCGCGACAGTGGGAAGACCAGATGCACTACGACATCGTCATATCGGGAAAGAGCTTCCCCATAGGGAGCAAGATACCTATAGCCTTCAAACTCACACCTCTCGCAAAGGTGCAACTCCACAAGGTCAAGGTATTCGTGACCGAGACCGTGGAGTACCGGACCAACGACCGGCGCGTGACCCGCAAGGATCCCGGCCGCAAGATCCTCCTCCTCGAGAAGACGGCGGGGAAGCCCCTGGAGAAGAAGTACGACCAGAGCGATCTTCGTGTCGTAAGCGGCGGAGAGCTTTCCGTCCACGAACAGGAGGCGGCAAGACAAGCCGCGTCCAGGAGGAGGGCCTTGGAAGCAGCGAGGACGAATACAGTACCCGAGCCGCTCCCCGATCCTTCAGACAATCTGCTAGGTGCTTTGGATCTTGGGCTAGAGTCGTACTGGGGCAGTACGGAGATGGAGATGAACGTGCAGATGCCGACTTGCGACACAATAGCAAAGGACAAGACAATGCGACTACATCCAGATTGCAGCTGGAAGAATGCCAATGTGTATCACTGGATTAAGGTTTGTTAACCCCACCTCCCTCCCTCCTGCACCATGGCGCTGCATATCCGCAACTGCAGCCGCATATCTGCAACTGCAGCCGTAGCTGCACCTCCCTACCTTGCAGCTAACTCTATCTCCACAGGTTGTCCTGCGTATCTCCCGAATCGACCCTGAGGACCCCGCCGGCAAGCGACGACGACATTTCGAGATTAGCATCGACAGCCCATTCACCATCCTCAACTGCCGCGCCACCCAAGCCAACACCTCACTCCCACGGTACTCTGGCCAAGACCGTGCTACCGGCGCCCAACAACATGCGACTACTTGCGGCTGCCCTGATGCTTCTCCTATACGACCCAGCCCCTCGGGCTCAACCATATCCCTAACCACCGCCGAGGCCGGCCAGGAGACCTCCAGCCCGGGCAGGAACATCACCTGCTCCGCCCTCCCCGCGCCGCCGCAGGCAGCGCACCTCCAATCCGTCGCCCAGCGGGGCATGCCTTCCCGACCCGAGAGCTGGCCCTCCTCGCCTCTACATCGCGTCCAGAATGCCCACGCCCACGCCGCCGCCGCCGGCCCCACCACCACTCATCCCCGTCCCATGGAGCTGCTGCGGTGCCCGTCGTACAACCCGCCGGCCTTCGACGCCGACGAACCCCCGCCGGCGCTCGGCATCATGACGCCGCCGCCCAACTACGACGCCATCATCGGAACGCCGAGTGTCGACGGCTTGGCGGATTACTTCTCTCGTCTCGCGGATTACGAGGACCCGGAGCACGAGCATATCCGTGCTGCTGAAGGGGCGGATTACCTCACCGCTTCCGGGGCAACGGTTGGCCAGGCCGAACCCGGGCATGAGGAGGAGGAGGATTCTGATAGTGGTGACGAGCACCACCCTGCTAGAATACATGCAGGCGGGAGAGTCAACGTTGCGAACCCGCGAACGCCTGGTGGGCGATTCGCGCCTAGCCGGAGCCTCGAGATCGAGAGGCCTGTTATGAGGCTTAGCATGGCCGGTGTTGTTAGCAGGGGCGAGTAAAAAAAGGTGCTTGGGTCGAGAGGTGATGAAAGTTTCTTGTCCCCACTATGGATACGATTTGTCCCTGTTTTAGGCTAGTCATTGTGGATGTTTAGGCCGTCTCTAGGTTTGGATTTGGCGCTTGCATTGGGATAACAATGGGCTGTCACGAAAACTGCGTAATCTAATGGGTAGTACGACTCTGGGGCACTTTTGGGCAGGCATATTATGGGGTTTAGGGATGAGTTACTGGTTGGCACCTTGCAGATACCTATTTTCACGATCATAGATGACTAGCATGACGGGTGGCATTATTACTTATCGCAATTCGAAAAGCTACGTTGAGTAGACACAGAGATCGTACAACCCCATAGCATGAACTCTGGTTTTGCCTAGTCTCTAGTCGACTTACTAGTGAAACTACTCGGCGGATTTGCCAATCTAATCCTGCCGATGCGTGCGAGCGAGTGAATCGATATTGAGAAGGAGGCGGGCAGACTAGAAAGTGCCGTCTCATGAAGAGGGGCCTAACGGCCGGGTAAGTTGGGTAGGTACCTGTCAGGGAGGACAAGCGATGGCAAAATCGGGCTTACTTAACCTGTCTCGGATTCTACGGGACAATCCGAGCACATATGTTCCAGTTACGCGGCTCTGAGGGCTGTGGACGCTGCCGTGGAACAGACCTGGATTGCCGCTTTTGGCTTGGACCTTCTTCCGTATACGCAACCATCAAACAAAACGATAACCTTTTAGCTACCCGTCATAATATACCCTGGCTGGCACACCTCCTGAAACTTGTCCCTTCTAACGCCACGTCTATTGAATGTCACTAGGGACCGCTCCGTGGCGAGTCCGTCAAGGCCTAGGAAAACTTCAATCGCATATCTCGGATTCCCACACTACCATCGCGTGTCGAAGTCACCCATGGCGCGGCAGCATGACTTACATGGCACGCACGAAATGGCTTAGGTTGGCAGTGTGGAGTTCGCCCTGCCGGGCAATCGACCAGCGTATTGGTTGCCGTGTTTTGCGTGGGTCGATCCTCGGATTCAATCCGGGGCAGACGCTCATCGGAACGCCGACCATTCCAGATTCGGATAAGCACCGCCCCGATTCATTGCTATCGCCAAGATTAATTCCGATGAAGCGACTTACACGTACTAGCATGCCTCTCATATCCGACGAAATGGAAGACAGTTGATATCTACTTAAGATGACGACACCTTTACGACTCAGGTTGTGAATACCTCAGTACCAGCTCTTGTCCCTCGTTAGATCTATCTTCGAATATGATGCTGTCCCTTCTCGTTTCTTTTAGTGCCCTCGGCACCCTCACAGTCGCCCTCGCTGCCCAGGGCAGCGGTCACCATGAGTGTCGCTGCCTACCATCCCAGCCATGCTGGCCCTCTCAAGATAACTGGTCCGCCCTGAACCGGTCTCTCGAAGGCAACTTAGCCACGGTTACACCCATAGGGAAAGTATGCCATGAACTGGATTTTGACCAGACGCGCTGTGTTGAGGTTAATGCGATGGCTTCTAACTCGAGCTGGAGGAGTGACCAACCAGGTGTGCCATCTCCGCCTGTTTCGTAGTAAAGGAAACGGAGGGGTGCTAATTAGTGGTAAAGGTGCCGGGCAATGGGCCAACTGGGAGGCATGGCCACTACACAACGAGAGTTGCTATGTTGATTCAGACAGACGGGTTCCCTGTCGACAGGGCAGGGTGTCGCTGTACTCCGCCGCTGTTACTTCAACCAAGCACATCCAGGCGGCCGCGAGGTTCGCAGCCCGGCATAACATCCGACTCGTTATCAAAAACACCGGGCATGACTTTGCCGGCCGGTCCTTGGCGCCATTGTCCCTCCAGATATTCACCCATCGCATGAAAGACATTACGCTCGCCGAGAAGTTCACACCCAAAGGCTTCCATGGGAACAAGGGGAAACTCGGACCTGCTATCACAGTCGCTGCCGGAGTTCAGTTGCAGGAATTGTACGAATTCTGCGCTGAGAAGAACGTCTCGGTCGTGGCCGGGTTTTCCAGCACGGTCGGGGCGGCTGGCGGGTATATCCAAGGCGGAGGCCATTCCATCCTGGGACCGTGGAAGGGTCTTGCATCGGACCATGCTCTGCAGTTCTCCGTTGTTACCGCCGATGTTAGTTCCGCCTGGCGTTTGTCCCTTTGTGTTGGGACGTGCTACTAACAACTTTTTAAAACTCAGGGATCTATCGTTATCGCGAACGAGTATCAAAACCAAGACCTCTTTTGGGCACTCCGAGGTGGCGGCGGCGGGACTTTCGGCGTGGTAACAAGCGTGACGCTGCGGGCTCATACCAACCCCCCAATCGTTGCCACGTCTCTCAACATCATCCGTGCCGTGGCCGATAAGGAGTTCTGGAAGTTGGTCGAGAGATTGTACGAACAACTACCAGCACTCAACGACTTCGGAGCCTCCGGGGTCCACGTTATATTCCCCCAGATGCCGGTCGCCCCAACCAACAGCACACCCGGCGGTTTCCAAGCCTTGATGACTATCCAGTTCCTCTTCGCGAACCAGCCATCCGTTGAAGCCGTCCGCACAGCCCTTATGCCCCTAGAAACCGCGTTCCGAAACTCTTCAGACAACAACACGCACAGCGACCCAGCCGAGTTCCAGTTCAGCACCACCGCCTTCCCCACCCTCAGTGAATTCTACACCACTACCCTCACGGGCGTAGACAGGGGCGGTGCCTTAACCGCTATGGGCTCGCGCCTCGTCTCCCGCACCTTCATCGCCAGCGCGTCCGGCCCGCGAACCGTCGCCGACACCTTCTCCCGGCTGCGCCTCTCGCCCGGCGAGGCCGTCTCCGGAAACATCGTCGCGGGCGGTGCCGTGGCTCGTAACTCGGACGTCTCCAGCGCCGTCAATCCGGCGTGGCGCCGCACGCTGAGCCACGTGTCCATCATCCGCGGGTGGGGTGCTAACGCGACGCTTGCGGAGCAAACGCAGGTTCAGAAAGAGCTAACGGAGGAGATGATCCCCGCCCTCAAGAAGTTGAGACTGTCTGACGAGCCGGAGATGGGGTCATACCTTAACGAAGCGGACGCGTACGAACCTGATTTCCAGAGGTCGTTTTGGGGGTTGGAGAATTACCGGCGGCTGTATACGATCAAGAAGAGGTGGGATCCGAAAGGACTCTTCATTGTCCGCAGGGGTGTCGGTAGCGAGGATTGGGATGATGATGGGCTCTGTCGAGTGCGTTCCTGTAATGGTGATCGAGTCTAGTTCGAATGTACCCTAAATTTCATGTTCGTCCCTCGATGGGCCGAGGAGAGACAAAGGGGCGAGGGTGGTTTTCCAACGCCTTATATTCCATATCTCAGACGGTAACTTGGAACCTTCTGCCGACTTCGTGGTCGCTGCTTGAAACGGAATGTAGGGTAATAACTTATTAATAATACAATACCTAACCAATTGACACCGGGAGCTTGTGGTTGGCAGGAACTTCTTAAGAAGATCAGACATTTAGCAGACAGTACGGGAACTTGTAACTGCAGGTCAATATTGCTAGCATACTAGCTTAACACGTTACCTTAGAACAAGTCGATAACCTGGCTTGATAATACCGTCGTTGGCCAAGTCTGTTACCCACGATTAAAGAGTTGCCAGCCTAGCAGTACCTAATTATCGTACACACTTCACATACCCTCGGAGTTAATGGCACATGAGCCTAGAGATATTGTCTCTAATAATCTGTAACATAGAGCGTTGTGGGTGTGAAGGTCATCTGCTTGAGAACTAGGTCATTTTACACCCTGACGACGAGACTCTGTCTGGCAAATATCCTCTAGACCAGTCACAATTTTGATAGAGACACCAGTCTTGCATAGCTGAATCAGTATTGTGGGTATCGTGAAAAGTGTATCCACGAGGGATTACTCATGTAGCGCGTGTTGAGAGTTATGTCGATTCCATCCCAGAACATCATAGCCGCAATGGCATCACACGCCGCTGTCCTTTAAACGATGGGGCCGCCCGTAACAAGTACGGGACCCAAAAACTCTCACGAAAGTACATACAAACGACATGAGCGACGAATGAGGTGACGGGCAAGCATGAAAGAGAGAGAGGAGACGACCCTACTCAACAGCACACTAGTAACCCCCTAACTTCCCTCACTTGTCGTTTTGGTGTTCGTCAAGGCAGACGCACATGGCAGCCATGAGGGCCATGTCAGCACCCGGGGCGACGATGAGCGCGTACTTCTGGACGTCGAAGAGGAAATCGCGACCGCTCAGCAGCTTGCGGTCGATGCGCGCGACGACGGCGCCGGTGCTCTCGTCGACAATCTCGGCCCGGTCGAGCCAGTTACCCTTCATCAACAGCGATTCGGCCTTCCCCGTGCGCGGCGAGGTGAACGTCGCGGTGGCCTTAGAGCCGATGACTGTTGGGCAACCCCGCTTGCGTCAGCTCGATCCGCCACCCATGTTGTAAGATTGAGAGGGGAAGGGGTGGAAGGGGGAGGCCATCACGTACTGGCGAACTTATTCTTCACTTCAAAAAACTTGGTACCCTTCGGGTCCTCGCCGGCAAAGGTGGTGTGAATGTGGAGGTGCTCCTTGACAATATCGAACAGGTGCGTGTTGGCCATATCGTAGAAAGATTTGCGACCGGATAGTGACAAGGCCTTTCCCTTGACTTGCAAGACGGGTTGCCCGTTAGCGAGTGTGATCTCGAAGCTATCGCCCGAGAGTGACATGATCTTCTCCCTAATGACCAAGGTCTCCGTCTGCCGCGCGATGCACTGGTCGAAGACGCCGATCTGCTGCGCCAGAGGGGGGAGCTGCTGTGCAGCCATCTTTGGGGGATGTTTTTGGCTTGATTGGGTGAATTGATGCAGTGAGGAGCTCCTAATCGTACGTGTAAAATGCGATTGAGATAATGGTATGGGATTGTCGGAGGTGAGGCAGCCAAGAAATGTTAGCGATCACTTATTAGTGTCGGGGCGAAGCTAAAAAGTGAGGGAGCCAACACCTAGCGTTTGGCCATTACACCAGCCCCTATAAAGCTGCAAGCAGGATTCAGCTCCGCGGCTGTTAAATCGAGACCGTCGTCGAAACACCAATCAAAGGGCGCCGCTAGATGATCGTGGATCCTTCAAGGTCTGTTCAGCTTACGGATTGCACAACGCAGGGATAATTCTTACGGAAAACATGGATAATTATTACAGAGATAGATGAGTGAGGATTAGCAAAGAAGAGGCGGCAACAAATATTGCCTACCTCAGGCGCCAGGTGGCTGTATCCAACCTATTAGGCTCACCTCCAGCCACCCCATTGTCGAACCTTTTATCTTGCTCCGCGGCGACGAGGGCAATAGGTGACCAGGTGTCTCCTTTCCTAGCTCCCCAAGCCCACTAATAACCAGCCCGCCTAACCGACCAACATCGTCCGCCAGCCGCTGCCGCTCCCGGTCTCGGAGCCCGCCTCCGACCCGGGTCCGTCACAGTCCACCATCTCCTGCAAACCCGACAACGTCCACGGGCCCGAGCCACGGAGTGTCAGTGTGCTTGTCTTGGTGGAGATAGAAGAAAAGGGCTACCTCTTGACTCTTTTTGGCGAGCGGAATTTAAGTTCTTTGGGACCTACCGGGGTGGGAAAGATACTGGGGGATGTGTTAGCATTTGATGTCCAGCCAAACGCGCGGTCGAGGGTCGAGCCGAATGTTGAAGCTCCCGCTCCGAGGGGTTGGTTTTGTAGGATGAGATAAAAGATAATGCTGGGAATTATGCTGTCGTAGTCTACGACTAGCTTGCTGAAGATAACTCCAGAGATGGCGATATCTGGGGGTTGTAGTTCGCCTCGATATTACCGAGCGTCCTCTCTCGGGTTGCGACTACGGGTTATGCGCAATGTACAGTTATTATGGATAGATTAATATTATATCCTAGAAGATGTTGCTACAGCTCCCCTATCACGCGGAAGGAGCTGTAATAGAATCATAACCTCTGAATCCACACCGCTTCCCTAAACCGCTGTTGGGGTGGCTGTGCTAGAACACACGCAACCCTCCTCCGCAAGACTAGTCACCGGCGGCGCCGTACACGTGGCCTCGAACTTCCACGGCGCCGTGGTCGTGGGGAACGGATCGGTCCGAATCTTGTCCGCCTTTACAAGCGTTACGATAATCTGCCCAGTGCTCAGAGAGAATACCCGGTGGCCCAAGACCCGCAGAAGACTCGCGATCTCGCCGCTGTGAGCCGTAATGCTGATCAACTGGTTCTGGTCGCTCTCGAATAGTTCGTTAAGAGCCTTCCGGCTACGAACATCCTCCGCGTCGGAGGATTCCGAGAATGTGCCGTTCCACAGTGGGTCGAGCTCGGCGAAGCCCGGCTCCAAGGTCCACGAGGGGTAGCGCTCGTGGATGTACGACTTGCTGCTGCGCCTGTCGCAGGTGTGGATGCTGATGCCCTCGCGGAACAACTCCTTCACCGTGGGCCGGAAGGGGTAGGCATGTGGCAGCGATAAGTTAGAAAAGGTTAGGTGGGCAGTGTCCATGGCTCGGGTCAGGGGCGAGACGTAGTAACTCTGCGGCGGCGCCTGTTTCTCCTCGACAAGCTGAGACGCCCAGAAGGCGTTGGCCTTGAGGGCTTCCGCTTGGCCTTTGGGTGTCAAGTGTGCGTCAGCAAAAGTGGCAGTGCCGTTTCCATCAAGTTCCGACCAGTAGCACTGGGAATTTGGTTAGCTCTGCCTAGCGAATGGAGGGGTGGAGGGGTGGTGAAAGAGCGAGGCTCACATTCCATGCCGGAGTGCCGTAAAAGGTTTCGGCAGCGTTGTGATAGCCCTCACCGTGTCGTCCCAAGAACAGTACTTTGTACGAAGTACCTGAATGCGCCTGTTTGTTTAGGGTCTTGACGTAGGAGCCGAACCGTTGCCATTGAGTTTCCTCTCCGCACGCCCCTGCTTCGTCCGACGGGTATTCTAGATCAATGAGCCCAAAGTTGTGTTCGGCCTAGGAAATGGTCAGCAAGTGATAGATTTTCAAGCAGTCAGTAATGAATAGTGCTGGCTAACGTAGTCGAACGTTGAGGGATCAGTCGCGAGGTCGTCCTGCATGAAGAAACCAGGAATAGACGTGAGGTTCAGGTATGAAGGACAGTTGCCTCGCGCCATTGCTGTGGATGGCAACAGCACCAACAGTGCGAGACATAGGGAACGTAACATTTTCATTTCCGGCTAAGGAGAATCGAACGCGCTGGCAGCTAGTGAGAGTCGGATTAGTTGCTGTGAGGCACACCTGGAGGAGATTATATCTTACGTCGACAACTCAAATGAGACTCCAGTCGCTTATGGGCCATCTTTCCAAAGACAATAAAAACGAACCAGTTAGATCTAGGTGAAGGTGCACCTGTCGACAAAAAGAGGCAACACGACCGTTATTCCCAGTCAGGCAGGGAGCAACATAGTGGGGAAATGACATCAGTAATGCCAATGGATTGCGCACGTGGGAAACTATTTACAAATGCCCCTTCCAGAAGTTTGCCTAAACCCTGCTAGTGATTCATGCCCTTAGCTCAGGTAGGTAGGGGCCAGGAACGGGGGGATTATTGAAGTTTTGCCTTCACGTCCGAAGACTAAGTGCGGTGTAATTAAACACAGATCTGGCGTCAGCGAGGTATACTGGTTTAGGTTATGAAACCGACAGACTGTCACCAACTATACGGATTTGTTACCCTCACCTGTTCTTTTTGTGCATGTTTTGTCGAGGAGGCGGCGGGGCCACTGTAGTGACAACAGAGCGATTGTCGTAGCGGTTATCCAACCCCCACGCATGCACACAGATGCGAGGAACAATTCACAGAGATATACGCAGCAAAACTCTTAACCTCAAAACTAGTTCTTATTTTGACCCCTTATAGGCATCATGTTTCCTTTTACGTTCCAATTACGCTAACATCTAAGTTGTATCCAAGTCTGAACAACTTGGGGATGAAGTGAAGGGAACCTCGTCCCCACAAACAACAAGACAAACCGGGCTGTCAATCCATCCTGCCGAGTTTGACTGTTTGATGTCGGGCAGGCCAATTATAAATAGCACACATTATTCTCGTTCTTAATGGCAGGAGAGTGGTCGGGGGTTGGGGGCGTGGGGAGTCGGCCGTGTTATTGTCTCAAAGTGTGCCCCTCAAGAGCTGGAGCAACCCGAGAGTTGGGTCAGATGGTCGGGGCATGTTATCTGTTGGTATCTGATGGGCCAGTTGTTGACATCCCCCCGTGCCCAATTGAAGCGCCAGTAGCAGCCGCCTTGCATGTTGCTCGGGAGGTTCGCGCAGTCCTCCCTCGACTGAACGCCACCATAGTCTCGGCCCCTATATCTAAACGTCAGTGTTACAGTTCCTCTATTGCCAAGTGTCTCACTCGATTAAGGCTTCCGTAGGGATAAAACTCACGGGCTGATCCCAAACTGAGACTGGCATCCTTTGGCCGTTGGACCAACGCCACCTCCTGGCATCAGGATGATGAAGTCACGCCCATTGTCTGTGCTTCCGCCTTCATTGATGACCTGAACCTGTATCCGCTTGTCCCTGGCAGGACCATCGGTCCACGTTAGTTCGAAGCACTTGCAGCAATTCTCGCTGCCGTCCGTGATGGCGAATCCATAACTGAAATCCTCGGTTTGCGGCTCCGGAGAGTAATGAGAGCAAAGGAAAGCGTTACCGGCTTTCGATGACGCGCATGAACTCTGCTCCGTGTTCCCTTGGGATTGGGAAAGCACTTGGTCATTCTTATCGCACACCTGCACGTAGCCACTGGACCTATCGTTAACAGTGAACTACAGGCACTGAATTACTTGGGATGGGAGGGATATGTTTACATACCGGGCATTTGTTGACTTGCTTAGAACTGTACTCCATGCGCATGCCGGCTTGCAGCTGCAACCGAACACCATTAGTACACGGTTACCAAGACGAGATTACCATGTTTGCCTACCAGTCCCATGATGTGAGTGTTTGACCGACACCATCCATCAACGCAGCATTGGCCTGGCCGGTTAAGGCTAACGCCAGATACAATATAACATGTGCTTGACGCATGATGAAGGATTTTCCGGGTTGGGTTCGGCGACTCGTGAGCTATCTTAGACAGGGCAGGTGCACAAGACCGGGCAAGACAAGAAGGACGAGGAGCACTCTGCGAGAGACTAGGCATATATATGGTGGACAACAAAGGCAAAGGGGCCAAGAATCTGGTTTTCGATATCGTTGCCCGGTTGGATCTAACCGGATAAGCCTATATTTAGCAGATTGGAGGGATCATGCTTGTTCGTTGGCCACTATCTCCTTCGAAACCAAACAACCTGGGTACGTACTCAATATCCGACAATTTTTCACAATACTGATAGCAGAGCACATCGCCACTTACCCGTTCCTTGGGATTCATAGCTCCGGCAAAGTGATTTAGCCGGGCCTGGGGGAGTCCGCCGGAGACGAAGCGGGCAGGGGTTGTTCCAGGCCCTTGAGCGCCTCGCGCCGCACGCCACGCATGCCGACAAAGAGCGATTACAATTCTGCTTAACGCGTTATTGTTTATCATATACCAGAGCAAATGCCTCGTTCAGCTTGTCCCCGGCCCGGCGTCGATGGCTCGTCTGCGGCGGTTGATTTAGTCGGCTCTACCGGATGCACTGTAACATTCAGCCCCCTTGAATAGAGGAATAGGACTCGGAAATGTGCCAGCCCCCTTCTTAGCATCTCCGACAAGTAGCCCAGGGTTCAGACAACTAATTAATTTATCCATGTAGTGTGTCCCTGGCAAGCGAAAATTCCCCGAGCCGCGCAGAAAACGTATTAATTGGCCCAAGTTCCGTATTAAATGCTCTTTCGCTAACCAAGGTTCCTGCCTATCTGCCAGAACAAAACGCCCGATCATGGCTAAACAAGGGTAAACCCTGAACAAACCACGAGTTTGTAGCCCTATGTGCTACGGTAGTGTGCATCAACCCCCCTCGACGCTTGCTACCGAAACCGAGCGTGGATGCTTGGCTTCGCCGGGCGAGAGGCTCGCCTAAACTCGGTTCATCCCAAGTTCCTGGGACGCGTAATAAGGCATCGGGTTATACCCACAGCACTCCGAGATAAGCAAACCCATATTCCCTACAGGTGCGGAAGAATCCTTTAACATCTAAAGCGTCGGGCTTGGCGTCATACTTGTGGGATATTTATAGTGACAAGGATTTCTAACCGGATTGTTGTCAGCGATCCTCAGGTAGGTACTGCTAGATAGGTATCCGATATGAATTCTGCACGTATTATAATTTACCGGTGCGATCTTGTCTGGAGTGGAATCTGGAGTGGAACAACCAACAACCATGACTGGCAGTGGCCTTTGTACGAGCAGGACAACCCGCGGATGGGAAGTATGCAGGGGAATACCACCCACCTTACCGGAACCGTCGCTTAAGGTACAAAACAGGGCATCCGTACCTACCGAAGTGAACCGACACGGGAGGGATACATTGGGTGGTTGGATCGCCACAATTTCACCGGCACTATATTGCCCCCCTCTTCAAGCTCTCTGAGTGTCGTACCTGAACAACATTCTTCACGAAGAACAGATAACCATCCTATAACTCCGCAGCGGATCTGCGTTTATCCGCAATACTTGTCCCGCCTCGGCTTTCGGCCCTCCCATTTTTGCTGTAGATCCAATTTCTCAGAAGAGGAAAGATTATGGGGAGTAGACTAGTTGATGAGCCAACAGCTACAGCGGCCGCATTCTCAATTGTAGGTGTAATAGGTTCCGTATCTTTGGAGGGTAGCGGTACGTTGTGGAAAGGTGCGGCGGGTGCGTTTGCCTGGCTGAGATGCCCATACTCCGGGCGGTATTATTCCTCTCCAGGGCAGATGTGATCATTCGGACTCCGTTGCAGCCACGGCATCTCCTTCGACAACCGGGTTGACCTCCATTTCTTCTCAACCAGGAACAAAAACCTCGGACAGCCGGTCGTCGGATCATTGGCGGCATATTAGGGGTTGTAATCCTCTAAGATTCCCGGGCACATCCTGGCTTACGAGCCGGAGCCGAGGCCGTTCCAACCCGTCAGGCAAACGAACATGACGTGTGGTGTGGCAGCCGAGGAAGCTCCCGTGAAAGATTGGCCTGCAGGTTGCAGCGTCGGGTCTGTCTCTTCCCGGTCTCGGCTCGGGAGATGCAGGAGGTGTAAGGTTCGCAACGGCAAATGCTACGCAGCCCTCATCCTACCACACCACAGCAAAAATCGTACCATGCTACCCAGTAGTCGCCCCCCGACTCCTTCAGGTGACCACCCGTATTGTCACCTCGTTGATAGGCGACCCAAGGCACCGGGACGTGACATCGCCGGGTCCGTGCTCTGCATGGTCGTGTCGGTCTTGGTTGTTCCATCAGTGCAACGTCCACGCAAGAAACAGTCCGTGATATTTGTCCGGACCTGCCAATCAGGATGAGCTTGGGTGAGCCCGCCGCTTTGACCTCACCTTGCCTCGGTGAGACGGCGGCCGGGGATGGGACTGTGGGTAACAGGATGAGCTAGGTGAGCGGGGTTGAGCTAGCGCTTGCCCGGTTTCTGCCTGTACCTTGTTTATCAGCACACTAGTCTCTGCTACTGCTTGAAACCGAGAGGTTAATCTTGTTATATGTAACTATTTTAACGTAATCACTACCCTTACAAGCCCACCCACGGCCATGATAGCGTTAAAAGGACTTGCAGCACTGGAAAAATGGCCCTGGTAGACGATATAATTAAGTCTGAGATAGTGATCACTAGTTGGGATGTGAGAGGAACACACTGGTTGCCAGGCGTTAATGGGGGTGAAAGTAAAACACATCTGGAGAGGTGTCGACCTTGAAAGAGTTCATACATAGAGCCTGAGGGTGAAGGAGATAGTGAAGAGGGGAGTTAAGGGAGAAAAAGCTGGCAATGCAGTTTTGGACCTCTTGTTAGGAATGTAGGTGTAACCTTAATTTAGAAGATAGAGATCAGTGCGGGGCCCAGTGCAACGTGGAGCAGCCTCTAGGGTCGACTGCACAAATAACGGTGTTGCTCATCATATAGAAGATTCATCGAAGTAGGGGTATAAGCGCCGGCGGGTACATCCTAAGAAACACAGCAACACAACCCCAGCAAATGCGAAGTATCAAACCAGAATCTAGATAAAAAGTACGGCAATAGTAGATTACCCTACTGTAATCTTCTTACGTGCAAGAAGTAAAAAATTGCTCCTTACCTCTAGACAGCTTCTACATAGTAATTACTTTGTTGCGAGTATGTTTTCTATACCTACTCCGCACGCGTATACGCAAAAGGAAATACGAACACGAGCTAAAAGCGAGGGGTTAAGGTGACCAGATGGACTGTCGGTAGGTTTCCCCTCGTTGCCCTACTATCCTGTAGCTCCTCCGGGCTCAGTCAGTTCACCCAGGGCGGCACCCTTAAAGCGGCGGGCTAAGGGAGCTCCGAAGAAGCTCCGAACACACATGTCCTGGTATGAAGTGTCCGCCTGAGGTTGTTATGGCCGTCACTGCTGCAGACAGCAAATCTGATAGGCTACCGACATGTGCGCGACGACAGAACCACCTAGCGCCAGGTGAGCACCGTTCCCCTTAGACCACGTGGACCCTCTCTCCCTCCCAGTCAAAATCTATTCTTAGATTAACCAAGATGGTGCAAGCCCTGCGGAAGCCATACGGGCAAACACCTTGGCTAGCACTGAGATGTCCGCCTTTTCCAAGGCGCCAAGGTGACACAGAACGTCCTAGGCCTCGGATTTACCAGCCTATCCCTGGTCACTGCCACTGACTTCCCCGTCAAGGTGCAGATACCTGCCTGGTATGACCTGTGACGCTTCGGTCGGTGGCGCGGAAAAAGTGTGTGTTGTTGTCGCCCGAAAACTCCGCCGCAGCGGGGCTTTTGTAGCTCAGCTGCGTTTGCACAGAGCCCGGCGGCGCCCAAAAAAAGCCCTTGTCTATCGGTTGAACAAGCGGATTGAGGTCAATAGGCCTGCTTCGGCGGCAGTCCTTGGATACTTAAGGACAAGGGGCTCCGGAGCCTTTACATTGTAAATAAATATTTTCGTTTTCCTTCCTTTTACGGGCCGCGAAGACCTGAGCTAGGAGAGACATCTCCGCGGTCCGTCTTCTTCCTGAGCAGGAACTAAGAAATTGGTTGTAGCTAGCTTGTCAATATCAAGTAGTTGGGATTATGTCAAGTAGCACAGAAATTGGCGTTGTCTGCCAAGTTTTGACAACGCTCTAGTTCCAATGAACCGTCGTCCCTCGTATGGCGGCCACCAAAATATATCCGAAGGCTCCCATCATCTTTGAGGTCGGGCTTGTTAGAGCCTGCTATGAATAGCGAGTGAGAGCTGGCAGTGCATCAGCCCCGACATCCGAGCGTCGGATCTAGCACCAAGGGCGATTGGTCTGACGTACAGATGATGTACAAACAAAAGTAAGACAGGCCTTGGCAGCTGCAGCAATGGAAGGATTGCGCCCTATCAACAACGGCAGAATAAGCCACATTAACTAATACGAATCCTCCCCGCGTTCATACTAGTCCACGGCATCAGAATGGCATCGACTAGCTCACTACCAATCCCCGCAGAATACCTTTGACACGAGCATACCGGCCTGATTGTTGGCCGGAACTTGAGTGCTGGGATGGCTGGCGGATCGGACGAGTTAGCCAGCTCCCCGGGCGGGGAAATACGAGAGGGCTGAAATCCGACCCAACAGCATTGGTGGAGGGTGTCAAGGGGCTCAAGGATGAAGTCGATTGGGCTTTTACGATGAGATCATGAGAATTCGAAGAAGAGGGAAAGAAAGCGTATAAGACGGTCGTTTTCACGGCAATGCTGAGCTCGTCCCCCGAAAAGAATGTGGGAAACCGACTCTTCAATCATTGAAGGCCCCTTTCAGTCGTTCACCACCCTTACTCTCGTTTGTGGCATCTGCATTAATATCTAATCACCTCTTGTTATTACTGGTGGCCATAACATGCTCGCCAAACACCTTCTTTTCGCCCTCTTCCTCGGAGTGGGCGAATTGGCCTTGGCCATCCCACCCGGGGCTGTCACCGCCAACACCAATAATTATCCCACCGGAAGGTGTGGTGATAGCATTGTCCAATCGCCAGAGGAATGCGACCTCGGCCCCAAGAATGGCCAACCTAACTCAGGGTGTTCGGCGGACTGCAAGAAAACCCCGATCTGCATCTGTGGAAATGGCATCGTGGAGGAGGGAGAAGAATGCGACCTGGGAGCAGACAACGGCAAACCCAACTCAGGCTGCTCTACGGACTGCAAGAAGACGCCAATCTGTATCTGCGGAAACGGCATTGTAGAGGAAGGGGAGGAGTGTGATCTAGGAGCAGACAATGGCAAACCCAACTCGGGCTGCTCCAAGGACTGCAAAAAGACTCCAGTCTGCATCTGCGGAAATGGTATTGTGGAAGAGGGAGAAGAATGCGATGCCGGTGATCAGAACGGTCAACCCGGCTCCGGCTGTACCAAGGACTGCAAGAAAGTCAAAGCCTACTGCGGCGATGGCATTGTCCAGCCGGGCGAAGAGTGCGACGCTGGTCCCCAGAACGGGAAGCCCGGTTCCGACTGCGACGCCAACTGCAAGAAATGCTCGGTCTGTGGGAATGGCAAACTCGAACCGCCTGAAGAATGCGATGCCGGCGACCAGAATGGTCAACCTGGTTCCGGCTGTACCAAAGACTGCAAGAAGGTCAAAGCCTATTGTGGCGACGGTATAGTCCAGCCTGGCGAGGAATGCGATGCTGGTTCTCAGAATGGCAAACCCGGCTCCGACTGTGATGCCAACTGTAAGAAATGCTCAGTCTGTGGGAACGGCAAACTCGAACCGCCTGAGGAATGCGATGCTGGCGACCAGAACGGCCAGCCTGGCTCTGGTTGTACCAAGGACTGCAAGAAGGTCAAAGCCTACTGTGGCGACGGTATCGTCCAGCCAGGTGAAGAATGTGATGCCGGTTCTGAGAATGGCAAACCCGGCTCCGACTGCGACGCTAACTGCAAGAAATGCGCGGTTTGCGGCAACGGCAAGCTTGAACCACCAGAGGAGTGCGACGCTGGCGATCAAAACGGCAAACCAGGATCCGGTTGCGATTCCAACTGCAAGAAGGTCAAGGCCTACTGCGGCGACGGCATCGTCCAGCCAGGCGAGGAGTGTGACCTCGGCCCTAAGAACGGCGCCCCCAATTCCGGTTGCGACAAGAACTGCAAAAAATGCCCTATCGAGCCAGTTTGTGGCAACGGTGTGGTTGAGACTGGCGAAGACTGCGATGCAGGCCCCGAGAACGGTAAACCTGGCTCTGGTTGCACGAAGGACTGCAAAAAAGAAGCCCACTGCGGCAACGGCGTTCTCGAGGACGGTGAAGAGTGCGACCTGGGCCGGAAGAACGGTAAGCCTGGCTCGGGTTGCACCAAGGACTGCAAAAAAGAAGCCCACTGCGGCAACGGCGTTCTCGAGGACGGTGAAGAGTGCGACCTTGGCCCGAAGAACGGCAAACCAGGCTCCGGCTGCACGGAAGACTGCAAGAAATGCCCCGTTTGCGGCAACGGAATCGTCGAGACTGGCGAGCAGGTATGTACCTTAGCCTCTAGGACAAGACTTCCCGGTTTTGCTCTTCCATAGGCAATGCTAACTCCTGAATGAAGTGTGACAAAGGCGCAGAGAATGGCAAGCCCGGCTCTGGCTGCACCAAGGACTGTAAGACGGAAGTCCTCTGTGGCAACGGAGTCCTCGACGCCGGCGAAGAATGCGATCTCGGCCCCAAAAACGGTGCTCCCAATTCCGGCTGCGATAAGAACTGCAAGAAGTGCCCCATTGAGCCAGTCTGTGGTAATGGGATTAAGGAAGAGGGTGAAGAATGGTGAGTTACACCTGAGTTTCTCTTCTCAAATGTTTCCTGTTTACCTTTCACACTTCGACCTCCCTTACCCCAAATCCACATGTTGGAGCTTAGAGAGTAATAGCTAACGCTTGACTTCAACAGCGATGCCGGGAAGCAAAATGGCAAGCCCGGATCCGGCTGCGATGAGCATTGTAAGATTTGTCCTACCGGTCCCGTTTGCGGTAACGGGATCAAGGAGAAGGGCGAAGAATGCGACCTTGGCGCAGATAACGGAAAGCCGGGGTCTACATGCACAAAGGACTGTAAGACCTGTCCAGCCGGGCCAGTCTGCGGCAACGGTATAAAAGAAGACGGCGAAGAATGCGACCTCGGCGCAGACAACGGAAAGCCGGGTTCTACATGCACAAAGGACTGTAAGATTTGTCCTACCGGTCCTGTTTGCGGTAACGGGATCAAGGAGAAGGGCGAAGAATGCGACCTCGGCGCAGATAACGGAAAGCCGGGGTCTACATGCACAAAGGACTGTAAGACCTGTCCAGCCGGGCCAGTCTGTGGCAACGGTATAAAAGAAGACGGTGAAGAGTGCGACCTAGGCGCAGACAACGGAAAACCCGGATTCCCCTGCGATAAGCACTGCAAAACCTGTCCAGTCGGGCCAGTCTGTGGTAACGGTATAAAAGAAGACGGTGAAGAGTGCGACCTAGGCGCAGACAACGGAAAACCCGGATTCCCTTGCGACAAGCACTGTAAGAAGTGCCCAACCGGCCCCGTATGCGGTAACGGAATCAAGGAAGCCGGCGAAGAGTGCGACTTAGGAGCCAACAACGGCAAACCTGGTTTCCCCTGCGACAAGAATTGTAAGAAGTGCCCGACGGGCCCTGTGTGCGGAAATGGCATCAAGGAAGCCGGCGAAGAGTGCGATTTGGGATCCCGCAATGGTAAACCAGGATCTGGCTGCGATGAGCATTGCAAGATCTGCCCTACTGGCCCCGTTTGCGGTAACGGAATCAAGGAAGCCGGCGAAGAGTGTGATCTAGGGGCGAACAATGGCAAGCCTGGGTTCCCCTGCGATAAGCACTGTAAGAAATGCGCGACCGGCCCTGTGTGTGGAAATGGGATCAAGGAAACTGGTGAAGAGTGTGACCTGGGGGCCGAAAATGGGAAGCCTGGCTCTTCGTGTACGAAGGACTGCAAGAAGTGCGCGCCCGGACCCGTTTGCGGCAATGGTATCAAGGAAGCCGGCGAAGAGTGCGATTTGGGAGCCGAAAATGGGAAGCC
>Ga0164242_10001656_pt1 | contig 26391 bp, 18 predicted proteins | sample OricomgcompostMG_FD_108783 | JGI IMG/M metagenome (GOLD analysis project Ga0164242, IMG submission 108783) | Miracle-Growth compost microbial communities from Emeryville, California, USA - Original compost - Miracle growth compost (MG) ...
CACGGTGCTCGACCAGATCGCCGAGCGATACGCCGCCGACCTCGTCCTGCTCGGCCACACCCGCGACGACCAGGCCGAGACCGTGCTGCTCGGCCTGGCCCGCGGCTCCGGCGGGCGCAGCCTCGCCGGGATGCGGCGAGCCTTCGACCGCTACCGCCGGCCGCTGCTCGACGTCGGCCGCGACGACACCGCCGCGGCCTGCCGGGTCGAGGGCCTGACCTGGTGGAGCGACCCGCACAACGACGACCCCGGCTACGCCCGGGTGCGGGTGCGCCGACGGGTGCTGCCGGTGCTGGAGACCGAGCTCGGGCCGGGCGTCGCGGCGACGCTGGCCCGCACCGCCGACCAGGTCCGGGCCGACATGGACCTGCTGGACGACCTCGCCGAGGCGGCGTACGCCGAGCTCGACGGCCTGCCGGTGGACGGCCTGGCCCAGCGACCGGGACCGGTCCGCACCCGGGTGCTGCGGCTGGCGGCGCTGGCCGCGGGCGCACCCGCCAGCGAACTCACCTACGACCACGTGCTCGCCCTCGACGGCCTGGTCACCGGGTGGCGCGGGCAGCGCTGGATCGACCTGCCCGGCCACCTGCGCGCGGTACGCCGAGACGGCCGGATCCTGCTGGAGACCACCCGACAGTTAGGGTGACGACCATGGATTCGGCGCACGTGGGGGACGACCTCGTCCAGGTTCTTTTCACCGAGGAGCAGATCCACCAGCGGATCGCGGAGCTGGCGGCGCAGATCGAGCAGGACTACGAGGGCAAGGATCTCCTCATCGTCGGCATCCTCAAGGGCGCGGTGATGGTGATGGCCGACATGGCCCGTGCGTTCACCCGGCACGTGGAGATGGACTGGATGGCGGTCTCCTCCTATGGGTCGGGTACCAAGTCCAGCGGCGTGGTCCGGATCCTCAAGGACCTCGACGCCGACATCTCCGGGCGGCACGTGCTGGTCGTCGATGAGATCATCGACACCGGTCTGACGCTCTCCTGGCTGACCTCCAACCTGGCCTCGCGCAACCCGGCCTCCGTCGAGATCGCGACGCTGCTGCGCAAGCCCGAGGCGCAGCAGATGCCGGTCGAGGTCAAGTACGTCGGCTGGGACATCCCCAACGAGTTCGTCGTCGGCTACGGGCTGGACTTCCGCGAGCGCTACCGCAATCTCCGCGACATCGGCACGCTCGCGCCGCACGTCTACTCCTGAGACCGGAATCACCAGGAATTGGACAGGCGCGGGACAATGAAGACGGCACGATGGGTGCGGCTCGCACGTTGTACCGTCGTCAGTTCCACTAGATCGCGTTCGAGAGAAGCCTTGTGAAGCGCATATTCAAGGGCCCCTGGCTCTGGATCATCATCGCCGTGGTGGGCGTGCTGCTCGCCCTGCAGTACCTCGCGCCCCACGGCGGCGGCGACGAGATCGACACCTCCCAGATGGTCAAGTACATCGACCACGGGGACATCAAGGACATCACGTTCGTCGACGGCGACCAGCAGATCAAGGCCACCCTCAAGAGCGGCGTGCGCAGCGCAGGCGACAAGGTCACCACCCACTGGGTCGACGGCGCCCAGGAGGCGCTGATCGCCAAGGTCCAGCAGGAGGTGGACCAGGGCAAGATCCAGAGCTACAACTCCCAGGTGGCCCAGCCGAGCCTGCTCGGCTCGATCGTCAGCTTCCTGCTGCCGTTCATCTTCATCGTGCTGCTGTTCCTGTTCCTGATGAACCAGGTGCAGGGCGGCGGGGGCCGCGGCGTGATGCAGTTCGCCAAGTCGAAGGCGAAGCTGATCTCCAAGGACATGCCGAAGACGACGTTCGCCGACGTCGCCGGGGTGGACGAGGCGGTCGAGGAGCTGCAGGAGATCAAGGAGTTCCTCCAGGAGCCGGCCAAGTTCCAGGCCGTCGGAGCCAAGATCCCCAAGGGCGTGCTCCTCTACGGTCAGCCCGGCACCGGCAAGACGCTGCTGGCGCGCGCGGTCGCCGGTGAGGCGGGCGTGCCGTTCTACTCCATCTCCGGCTCGGACTTCGTCGAGATGTTCGTCGGCGTCGGCGCCAGCCGGGTCCGCGACCTGTTCGAGCAGGCCAAGGAGAACGCGCCGGCGATCGTGTTCATCGACGAGATCGACGCCGTCGGCCGGCACCGGGGCGCCGGCATGGGCGGCGGCCACGACGAGCGCGAGCAGACCCTCAACCAGCTGCTGGTCGAGATGGACGGCTTCGACGTGCGCGGCGGCGTGATCCTCATCGCCGCCACCAACCGGCCCGATGTGCTCGACCCGGCGCTGCTGCGCCCGGGCCGCTTCGACCGCCAGATCCAGGTGGACGCCCCCGACCTGACCGGCCGGTTCCAGATCCTCCAGGTCCACTCCCGCGGCAAGCCGCTGGCCAGCGACATCGACCTGATGGCCGTCGCTCGCCGTACGCCGGGCTTCTCGGGTGCCGACCTGGCCAACGTGCTCAACGAGGCAGCGCTGCTGACCGCGCGCAGCAACCAGAAGCTGATCACCAACCAGAACCTCGACGAGGCGATCGACCGCGTCGTGGCCGGACCGCAGAAGCGCACCCGGGTGATGAGCGACCACGAGAAGCTGATCACCGCCTACCACGAGGGTGGCCACGCGCTGGTCGCGGCGGCGCTGCCGCACAACGACCCGGTGCACAAGATCACGATCCTGCCGCGGGGCCGAGCGCTGGGCTACACCATGGTGATGCCCGACGAGGACAAGTACTCCCAGACCCGCTCGGAGATGCTCGACAAGCTCGCCTACATGCTGGGCGGGCGGGCCGCGGAGGAGATGATCTTCCACGACCCGACCACCGGCGCCGGCAACGACATCGAGAAGGCCACCAACCTGGCCCGCGCGATGGTGACCCAGTACGGCATGACCGAGAAGCTGGGCGCGATCAAGCTCGGCGACTCCAACTCCGAGCCGTTCCTGGGCCGCGATCTGGGCCACTCGCGCAACTACTCCGAGGACGTCGCCGCGATCGTCGACGAGGAGACCAAGCTGCTGCTGGGCAACGCCCACCAGGAGGCCTTCGACATCCTCGAGGAGAACCGCGACGTCCTGGACGCGCTGGTGCTCGCGCTGCTGGACAAGGAGACGCTCGGCAAGGACGAGATCGCCGAGATCTTCAAGCCGCTGCGCCGTCGCCCGCAGCGTCCGGCGTGGACCGGCTCGCCGACCCGCAAGCCGTCGGCGATCCCGGCCGTGGAGGTCCCGCAGGAGGTCCGCGACCGCGCTGCCGCCAACGGTCACGACCAGCCCCGTCCCGGCGCGGTGCTCACCCCGCCGGGCTCCGGCGGCGACGTGCACGGCGACCCGGGTGTCACCCCGCCGTCGGGCGGCCCCGACCTGCCGCACGACTGAGATGGGTCACTTCGACCAGGCGCGCGCGGAGGCCGCCGTACGCGAGTTGCTCTATGCCATCGGGGAGGACCCCGAGCGGGAGGGCCTGCTGGAGACGCCGGCCCGCGTGGCCCGGGCGTACGCCGAGCTCACCGCCGGCCTGTGGCAGCAGCCCGAGGACGTCCTGACGACCACCTTCGACCTGGGCCACGACGAACTGGTGCTGGTGCGTGACATCGAGCTGTGGTCGATGTGCGAGCACCACCTGGTGCCGTTCACCGGCGTCGCGCACGTGGGCTACATCCCGGCCGAGACCGGCAAGATCACCGGGCTGTCCAAGCTCGCCCGGCTGGTCGACGTCTACGCCAAGCGGCCGCAGGTGCAGGAGCGGCTGACCACCCAGGTGGCCGACGCGCTGATGGAGCTGCTCGAGGCGCGCGGCGTGATCGTGGTGATCGAGGCCGAGCATCTGTGCATGACGATGCGCGGGGTGAAGAAGGCCGGCGCCCGCACCATCACCTCGGCGGTGCGCGGCAGCATGCGCAGCAACGCCACCACCCGGGCCGAGGCGATGGCGCTGATCAACCGACCGACGCGCTGAGCGCCGGTTCCGGCGCGTCGGCCCGGTTGGCCCGGCTGCCGGCCAGGGCGCACAGTGCCGCCGCGACCACGCACAGCCCGGCCGCGGCGTAGAACGCCGGGTCGTAGGTGCCGGTGGCGTCACGCACCCAGCCGGCCGCGCTGGCCGCGGCCGCGGCGCCGAGCTGGTGGGCGGCGAAGACCCAGCCGAAGACCACCGGGGTCCGGGAGGCGAAGTGCCGCCGGCACAGCGCCACCGTCGGTGGCACCGTGGCGACCCAGTCGAGCCCGTAGAACAGCACGAAGACCAGCGTCGACGGCTCGGTCCGCGGGGAGAGCAGCGACGGGAGCGCGAGCAGCGCGACGCCGCGGCCCAGGTAGTAGATCAACAGCAGCAGGGTCGGCTCGACCCGGTCGGTGAGCCAGCCGGAGGCGATGGTGCCGCCGATGTCGAAGATGCCGACCAGGGCGAGCAGTGACGCCGCCGTGGTAGGGGGCATGCCGTGGTCGGTGGCGGCCGGGATGAAGTGGGTGCCGATCAGGCCGTTGGTGGTCGCGCCGCAGATCGCGAAGCTGGCGGCCAGCAGCCAGAACACCCGGCTGCGGGCGCCGGCCGCGAGCGCTGCCACCGCCGCGGCCGCCCCGCCGCCGACCACCTTCGCCGGGCCCGGGTCGGCCGCGGTGGCGCCGTACGCCTCTAGGCCGAGGTCGTGGGGGTGGTCGCGCAGGAGCAGTAGCGCGACCGGGATGACGGCCGCGGCGGCAACCGCCACCACGACCGACGCGGTGCGCCAGCCGTGGTGCACGGTCAGCCCGGACAGCAGTGGCAGGAAGGCGAGCTGACCGGTGGCGTTGGCCGCGGTGAGGACGCCGCTGACCAGCCCGCGCCGGGCCACGAACCAGCGGGTGGCGATGGTGGCGACGAACGCCATCGACATCGAGCCGGTGCCCACGCCGACCAGTACGCCCCACAGCAGCAGGAGCTGCCACGCCGAGGACATGAACACCGTCAGGCCGCTGCCCGCGGCCACCAGCGTCAGCGCGACCGCCACCACCGGCCGGATGCCGAAGCGGTCCATCAGCGAGGCGGCGAACGGCGACATCAGCCCGAAGAGCGTCATGTTGACCGACATCGCCGCCCCGATGGTCGCGTGCGACCAGCCGAAGTCAGCATGCAGCGGGTCCATCATCACGCTCGGCACCGACCGGAAGCCGGCGGCTCCGAGCATGGTCAGGAACGTCACGGCGGCGATGACCCAGGCGCGATGGAACCTCACGCCGCAGAGTCTTCCCGGCACCATCTCCACTCACCAGTGGCAGGATTGCCATGATGTGAAAGAATCCTGCCATGCATCGGGTCGTCGTACTCCTGTTGCCGCCGGTGGTCGGCTTCGACGCCACCATCCCGCCGCAGCTGCTCGGCAGCGCCGCCGACGAGGCCGACCGCGGACTCTATGACGTGACCACCGCCGGACTGAGCCGGGAGCCGGTGCCGACCCGGTCGGGCTACGCGATGGTGCCGGCCGCGGGACCCGAGGCGCTGGCCGAGGCCGAGACGGTGGTTGTGCCGGGCACCGGCTTCGCGCCGGCCTGGTCCGGCGTCCTCGACCCGGCGCTGCGCGCGGCGCTGGCGCAGGTGCGGCCCGGCACCCGGACGGTCTCGATCTGCACCGGCGCATTCGTGCTCGCCTCCGCGGGGCTGCTCGACGGGCGACCGGCGACGACCCACTGGAGGTACGCCGAGAACTTCCGCCGGCTCTACCCGCGGGTGCTGCTGGACGAGGACCGGCTCTTCGTCGACGACGGCGACGTGCTCACCTCGGCCGGCCTGGCCGCCGGCATCGACCTGTGCCTTCACCTGATCCGACGCGACCACGGGGCGGCGGTCGCCAACCAGGCCGCCCGCCGCAACGTCGTCCCGGCCTGGCGCGACGGTGGTCAGGCGCAGTTCATCGAGCGGCCGGTGCCGGTGGCAGGCTCCTCCGGCACCGGACAGGCCCGCGCCTGGGCGCTGGCCCACCTCGACCGGCCGCTGGATGTGGCCGCCCTGGCGGCTCAGGCGCGGATGAGCGTGCGGACGTTCAACCGGCGCTTCCGCGAGGAGACCGGCCACTCGCCGGGTGCCTGGCTGACCGAACAACGCGTCGAGCATGCCCGCTCCCTGCTGGAGACCACCGACCTACCGGTCGATGCGGTCGCGCAGCGGGCCGGGCTCGGCACCGGCGCCACCCTGCGGCAGCGGCTGCGGGAGCGGGTCGGCGTCTCGCCGTCGGCGTACCGGCGGGCGTTCCGGGCGGCTGCTCAGTAGGAGAACTGCCGCAGCAGCGTGTCCAGCTCGGTGGCCAGGCCGGCGAGGGAGACGGCCGCTTCCGCCGTACCGGCCGCGCCCGCACGGGTGGCGCCGGCGGCGTTGGTCGCCTCGGCGCTGTCCAGCGCGATGCCGCTGGTGCCGCGGGCGGCCTCGGTGACCGAGCGAGAGATCTCGTTGGTGGTGGCGGTCTGCTCCTCGACGGCGGCGGCGATGGTCAGCTGGATCTCGTAGATGGTGTTGATCACCTCGCCGACCTCGGTGATCGCAGTGGCGGCGCCGGAGCTGTCGCGCTGGATCGCCTCGATCAGGCGGCCGATCTCGTCGGTGGCCTTGGCGGTCTCGGCGGCGAGGTCCTTGACCTCGCCTGCGACCACCGCGAAGCCCTTGCCCATCTCGCCGGCGCGGGCCGCCTCGATGGTGGCGTTGAGGGCCAGCAGGTTGGTCTGCTGGGCGATCGCGGTGATCACCTTGACGACCTGGCCGATCTCGGCCGAGGAGGTGCCCAGCGCCTCGACGGTGCTGGTCGCCGAGGAGGCCCGGGCGACCGCCTCGGAGGCCACTGAGGAGGCCTGGGTGGCGTTGCGGGCGATCTCGGCGATGCTCGCGCTCATCTCCTCGGCGGCGGTGGCCACCGTCTGCACGTTGGCGGAGACGGCCTCGGCCGCGGCGGACACGTTGCCGACCCGGTTGGCGGCGTCCTCGGCGCTGCGGCCCATGTCGGTGCTGACCGCCGACAGCTCCTCGGAGGCGGCGGCGACCGAGGCCGCCGTCTGGCCGATCCGGGCCATGCTGCCGCGTAGCGAGGCGACCAAGGCGCGGATCGAGTCGGCCATCTGACCGACGTTGTCGTTGCCGTCCAGACTGAGCTCGCGGGTCAGGTCGCCCGCGGCAACGCCGGCCAGGTAGTTCTTGAGCACCTCGACCCGGGCGGCGGTCTCGGCCGCGGCCTGGGCGGCCTCGCGGGCCTGGGCCGCCTCGGCCTCGAACCGCTGCCGCTCCTGGGCGGCGCGCTCCTCGGCGAGCTGCCGCTCGCGTTCCTCCTCGACCCGCCGCGCCTCGAGCCGCTCGCGCTCCAGCTGGGCCTCGCGGGCGGCCGCCTCGCGCTCCAGCCGGGCCCTCTCCTCCACCGCACGCCGCTCCTGCTCGGCGCGGGCGTGACGCTCCTCCTCGGCCTGGCGGGCGGCGGCGTCACCGGCGTCGAGCGCGGCGATCACCTGGTCGACGGCGACCGCGATGGCCCCCACCTCGTCGGCGTGGTCGTGGTCGACCCGGCGCGTACGGTCGCCGGCGGCGATGGCCCGCAGCGAGTCGACCACCTTGCGCAGCGGCCGGGCAATGGCGCGGACCACGACGTAGCCGGCGAGCACGAACAGGATCAGGCCGGCGATCGAGACCAGCAGCGTGATCAGGCGCAGCGAGTCGACCGCATCGTGGATCGAGCTGACCTGGTCGTCGACCACGCCGTCGATGTAGTCGTCGGCATCGTTGAACGTCTTGTCGATGGCGGCGCCGTCGTTGCTGTTCGCCTGGTGGTCCAACTGCGCCATCAGGCTGGTGTTGCCGGCGGTGGCGGCCTCCTGGATGCCGATCAGGTAGGAGTGGTACTCGGTGGTCTGCGTGATGATCTTCTGCAGGTAGGCGTGCGCGTAGCCGCCGGTGTCGAGGCTGAGTGCGGTGCGGTACTTCTCCAGGGCCGTCTTGTAGTGCGTCTCGGCGACGTCGTAGATGTTCTTGGCGAACGTCGAGTTGGCCTTGGAGCCGCCGACCACGGTCTCGACGTACACGCCGGTGAAGGTGCGCTGGAGCAGCCACTCCTCGTAGCCCGCGTTGAGCTTGCTGGAGATCTGGGCGCCGGTGCGGTTCACCGAGGCCAGGTGCTCCACGTTGGCCACCTTCATCGCGGTGACGGTGGTGACCACGGCCAGCACCACGGCGCCCAGCGCCATCATCGCCCACAGCCGCTGGGTGAGCGTGATCCGCTTGCGCAACGAGGGGCGGCGCGCGTGCGAGGGCTTGAACGTCGGCAGGTGCGGTCGCTGGTGTCGGGGCGCGACCGACGGCTCGGCCTGGCGCGGGCTGGGGACCTGCACGTCGGCGGCCGGGCTGGACTCGAACAGCGTTGTCACGCTCCCGGAATCGGCACGCGCGCGCTCATTCCAAGCCGAAAATCAGCGCCGCCGGAACAGTCCCCGGGGCGCGGGCGGCGCGGGAGTACGGCGGGCGAGCAGTCGCTCGATGCGCCGTCGCGACCAGCGGCTCTCCGCGGCCAGTGCCTGCTGCAGCGCGGAGATCCGGTCCTCGATCCGGCGGATTCCCTCCTCGCCCGGGGCCCGCATGGTCGTCACCGCCGGTGCGGGGACGACCGCCGCCAGGCGCTCGTCGTACTCGCTGTTGCCGGCCGATCCGACGTGCGCCAACCCTGCCTCGTCGAGAAACCCCGTCAGCCGTGACCAGCGCTCCGCGACGCCGGCGTGGAAGGCGTCGTAGTCGGCCAGCTCGAACAGGTCGGCCACGCCGGCGTCGACCGGCACCGACGGCAGCGTGCGGTGCGGGATCGCGTGGTAGTCGGCCACCTCGAGGGTGCGAGAGTCGTGCGCGACCATGACGGCCGGGGTCCCGCCGACGATGGCGGCGACGCTGCCATGCAGCCGAGTGCCGACGGCGAACCGGTGATCGGCAGCGAAGTCCACCCAGGCACGGGAGTCGAGGAACAGCCGGATCCGGTCCTCGCGGTAGAGCCGGTGGTCGCGGTTGGCGGGCAGCCGGGGGTCGAGCCCGGCGGCGTCCCGGCCCCACTGCAGCAGCGCGAGGTCGTACTCGCGCTGGGCGACGTAGACCAGGTGCGGGAACTCCTCGGCGGCCCGGTCGATGAACGGCAGGACCTCCGGCTTGGTGGTGGTGCCGACGGTGAGGATCACGCCGTCCTCGGGCCCCAGCGGGCCGACCGCGCGCTCGTCGCGCACTCGCGGCGAGGAGCTGCGCAGGAACAGCGAGGGACAGCCGATCACCTCGACGTGCGCAGGCCCGAAGCCGAGCCGGGCCAGGTGGTCGGCGGTGACCTGCCCCCTGACGCCGATCCGCGGCGAGCGGGCCAGCACGGCGCGGACGAAGCGTCGCTGGGCGGCCTCCACCTCGGCGGGCAGCCGGGCGGTGAGGCCGTCCAACGGCAGCTGGGCGCCCATGCCGACCACCGTGACCGGGATGGTGAGCCGCTCGATCAGCGCCGAGAGACGGTCGAGGACCGGGGCCCACTCCAGCCGCAGCGCGTTCGCCAGCGGCAGGACGACGTGGTCGTACCGCTCCTGGATCGCGGCCGCGCTCGCGTCGGTGTGCTCGGTGCGCTCGGTGGCGTAGCCGTCCACCGTGATCTCGGCCCCCGGCACGCTGAGCAGCCGGTGCACGGCGTCGCCGAAGAGCAGGTTGCCGGTGTTGGTGGCGAAGAACCCACCCGCGTGCCAGGCCCGCCGGTCGTGGGCGGGAATGACGTCGAACGGGTCCTTCCCGGCGCGCAGCAGGATGCGGGTCACCGCGGCAGCATCCCATGCCGTGAGGGGCGGCAGTGAACTCCGGTAGGTTCGGGGCCGTGCCTGAGTTGCTGACGCCGATCGGTCGTCCGCGGGTGATGGGGGTGGTCAACGTGACCCCCGACTCGTTCAGCGACGGCGGCCGGTTCCTGGCCACCGACGACGCGGTGGCGCACGGCCGCGAGCTGCTCGCCGACGGCGCCGACCTGCTGGACATCGGCGGCGAGTCGACCCGACCGGGAGCGACCCGGCCGCTGGTGACCGAGGAGCTGGCCCGCGTCGTACCGGTGATCGAGGAGCTGGCCGCCGCCGGCGCCGTCGTCTCCGTGGACACCATGCGAGCGGAGGTGGCGGAGGCGGCGATCGCGGCCGGCGCCCGTGTCGTCAACGACGTCTCGGGCGGCCTCGCCGACCCACGCATCTTGGAGGTCGTCGCCGACTCCGAGGCGATCTACGTCGCCATGCACTGGCGCGCGCACGGCGCCACGATGCAGCAGTTCACCGAGTACGCCGACGGCGTCGTCGAGACCGTCCGGACCGAGCTGTCCGCCCGGCTGGAGGCGGCATCGGCGGTCGGGATCGCGGCCGAGCGGCTGGTGGTCGACCCCGGGCTGGGCTTCTCCAAGACCGCCGAGCAGAACTGGGAGTTGCTGCGCGGGCTGGACCGGATCGCCGACCTGGGCCGGCCGGTGCTGGTCGGAGCCAGCCGCAAGGCGTTCCTGGGCCGGCTGCTGGCGGGGCCCGGCGGCAGCCCGCGCCCGGTCGGGGAGCGGGAGAGCGCCCACACCGCCATCACGGTCCTGCTGGCCCAGGCCGGCGTCTGGTGCACCCGCGTGCACGACGTCCGGGCGGCCCGGGACGCGCTGGCGGTCTATGAGCGGATGAGCGAGAGGAACAGCCGGTGACCGACGAACTCACCATCGGCGGCATCGAGTGCTTCGGCCATCACGGGGTCTTCGAGTTCGAGCGTCGCGAGGGCCAGATCTTCGTGATCGACCTCGTGCTCGGCCTCGACACGGCGCCCGCCGCGGCCTCGGACGACTTGCGCGACACCGTCGACTACGGGAGTCTCGTGGCGCAGGTCAAAGCCAGTGTGGAGCGTGATCCGGTCGACCTGATCGAGACGCTCGCCCAGCGCATCGCGGACGTCTGCCTCTTGGATGCCCGTGTTGAATGGGTGCGTGTCACGGTTCACAAGCCGGACGCACCCATCGACGCGACGTTCTCGGACGTCGCGCTGACGATCACGAGAAGGGCAGATGCGTGACCGAGGTACCCAACCCGCACATCGTCGACGCCGACACCCTCACCGGGGAGATGCGCCCGATCCGTCGGGTGGTCCTGGCGCTCGGCTCCAACCTCGGTGACCGCCTCGCCAATCTCCAGGGTGCGGTCAACTCGATCGCCGACACTCCCGATGTGTGGGTGACCGCGGTGTCGCCGGTCTACGAGACGGAGCCGGTGGACAGCCCCGAGGGCGCCGGTGCGTTCCTCAACGCGGTCGTCACCGCCGACACGACGCTGGCAGCCGCGCGCCTGCTCGACCGGGCGATGGCGATCGAGGACGCCTACGAGCGTGAGCGCACCGATGTCACCAACGCTCCGCGCACCCTGGACGTCGACATCATCGTGGTGGGTGACCGGATCAGCGAGGACCCGTCGCTGATCCTGCCCCACCCGCGTGCCCACCAGCGTGGGTTCGTGCTGCGGCCCTGGGCCGACATCGAGCCGGACGCCGAGCTCCCCGGCCGCGGCCCGATCCGCGAGCTGCTCGAGCAGGCCGGCGAGGACGGCGTGGTACGGCGCGACGATCTGGTCCTGGAGTTCGAGTGAGCCTGTCGTGACGTCCGGCCGGCTGCGGCCGGTCTCGGCGGCGGCTCTCACCATCTGGGCGGTCATCGGCCTCGTCGGCGGCTGGCTGCTGCACCCGCTGCTGGAGTCCTGGCACGGCACCGCGCCGGTGGTGACGTGGTTCCAGCCGCTGGCACTGCTGCTGGTGGCGGCCATCGTGTGCGGTACGGCGTGGGCCACCTGGCGCAGCGTGCAGATCCACCACGAGCGGCTGGAGCCGCACCGGGCGGTCAACCGGCTGGTGCTGGGCCGCGCGTGCGCCCTCGTCGGCGCGTTGATCGCCGGCGCCTACGCGGGCTACGCGGTCAGCTGGCTGGGCATCGCAGGCGACCCGCTGGCGGGCCAGCGGGTGTTGCGATCGCTGGTCGCTGCGGTGCTCGGCGGGCTGATCTGCCTGGGTGGGGTGCTTCTCGAGCGCGCGTGTCGCGTCCACGACGACGACCCGGAGCCCTAACGTGGGGACCATGACTTCCCCAGCAGCAACATCCGTCACACGCCGACGGCAGCGGAGCGCCCGGCTGACCGTCGCCGTGGCGCTGCTCGTGCTGGCGGCCGTCCTGGTCGTCGGCGCCGTCGTCGCCTCCGCCCTGGCCCTGGTCGCGGTCGCCGCCGTGGCCGCGGTCGTGCTGGGGGCGGCTGCCACCAAGATCACCCACACCGAGCTCGTCACCAGCCGTCGCGAGGCCAACCGCGACCGCGCCGCCCAGGCGAAGGCCTACGAGGCGATCACCGCCGAGCGGATCGCCGAGAACCGCGCCCACACCGAGCACCTCACCGGCCTGGTGGAGCAGACCCGCGCCGATCGGGAGAAGACCGTCGCCGAGCTCGAGGCGGCCCTCGCCGCCGCCCACCAGCGCGCCGCCGAGGCGATGAAGTCGCGCGCGGAGGAGGCTCGCCGCGCCGCGGAGGCCCAGATCGAGACCGCCGCGCTGCGCGAGCGGTTGGCCGAGGCCGAGAACCGGGCCGCGGAGGCGATCGTGCGGGTCGCGGAGCTGGAGCAGGAGCTGGACGTGGTGCGTGCGGATCTGGCCGCGCGCAGCGCCGAGAACGCCGCCTGGCGGGCCGCCCAGTCGGCCTGAGGTCGCTCGGTCAGGCTGCTGACAGGTTCCTGACAGGTTGAGCACAGAGCCGGCGTAGGCGCGCGCCCTAGCGTCGGGCCCCGTGTCCGACCTCGGGGAGCTTGCGCCGGTCCCGGCCGGATCCGTGCTGCTCCACATCGGGCCGCACAAGACCGGCACCACCGCTCTGCAGAACGCGCTGCGCGCCGCCCGCGACGATCTGCTCGCCCAGGGCGTCCGGTACGCCGGGACCCGCAGCTCGCGGGACGCGGAGGCGGCCCGGCACGCGATCGGGCGCCGTACTGTTCGAGACGAGGCGACCGCCGAGGCTGCCGCGGCGGCGTGGCGCGAGGTCCGCGACCGGCTGAACGACGCCTCCGTGCCGCGGCGGGCGTTCAGCAGCGAGAGCCTCGCCAACGCCGACGACCAGGGCGCGGCCCGCGTGGTGGGCGACCTCGGCCCGGCGGAGGTGGTGATCACGGTGCGGGCGCTGGCCGACGTACTGCCGAGCCAGTACAGCCAGTTCGTGCAGCGCGGCCTGGCCACGGCGGAATACCCGCGCTGGGTCGAGGCCGTGCTGGCGCGCGACGAGAGCGTCCCGACGGTGCGCGCGTTCTGGCGCCGGCACAGCCACGACGCGCACGTGCGCCGCTGGGGCGCCGTGGTCGGGATGGAGCACGTCACGGTGCTGGTCGTCGACGACCACGACCGCGACTTCCTGCCGGCGGCCTTCGAGCGGCTGCTCGCGCTGCGGCCCGGCACCCTCGCCGAGCGGATCGGCCGGGTGCGCGCCAACCGGTCGCTGACCGCCGCCGAGACCGAGCTGGTCCGCCGGTGGCACCTCGAGTGCGCCGCGGCGGGCCTCGACCGCGAACAGGTACGCCGATGGACCTGGCGTGCCTGCGACCGGCTGCGTGCCGTCGACCCACGCCCGACCGCGCCGCGGCTGGCGTTGCCGGCCTGGGCGGTCGAACAGGCCAACGCCCGAGCCGCCGAGGCCGCCACGAGCATCGCGGCCAGCGGTGCCCGCGTGGTCGGCGACCTGGGCCGGCTCTCGGCCGCCACCGCGCGGCCGGGCGCGATCACCGAGCCTGTCCGCGCCATTGACACGCGGCTGGCCGCCGACTTCGCGGTCGGGCTGGCGCTTCACAGCGACGCCCAGGTTGCTGCCAGGCTCGCGACAGGCGACGCGTAAGCCGGTTCCCTAGTGTCGCGGCGTGCTCAGTTCCATCGACCGCCATGCGGTTGCGCCCGTGCCCGCCGGCACCGCGCTTCTCCACATCGGACCGCACAAGACCGGCACCACCGCGCTGCAGCACGCCTGCCACCAGGCCCGCGCCGAGCTGGCCTCCCAGAGCGTCCTCTACGCCAGCCGGGCTCGCCATAATGCCGACGCTGCCAGGTTCGCCATCGGATCCAGGCCGCGGCGCGGTGAGGCGGTCGGTCGCGAGCTGTGGGCACACGTCAGCGCGGCGCTGAACGACCACCGCTTCGCCCGCCGCATCTTCAGCAGCGAGAGCTTCGCCAACGCCGACGACGCCGGGGCGGCCCGCGTGATCGCCGACCTGGCCCCCGCCGAGCGGGTTCACGTCGTGGTCTCGGCCCGGCCGCTGGCCCATCTGCTGCCCAGCCAGTACCAGCAGTTCGTGCAGCGGGGCGTCACCGTCCAGCCGTTCGGGCCGTGGGTCGAGGGCGTGCTCGGTCGCCGCGACGACGTCAAGACCCGGCTGTTCTGGCACCGGCACCGGCTCGACGAGCAGGTACGCCGCTGGGGTGACCTGGTCGGCTACGACAACCTCACCGTGCTGGTGGTCGACGGCGCCGACCGGCGCTTCCTGCCGGAGTCGTTCGAGCGGCTGCTCGGCGTCGCCCGCGGCACCTTGGCCGACCGCGAGGTCCGCTCCAACCGTTCGCTGACCGCCGCCGAGGTCGAGCTGATCCGGCAGTGGCACGTGCTCGGGGCGGCGGCCGGGATGCCGCGCGCCGAGCGGCACCGGATGACCGGCCCGGTCTGCGACCACCTCAAGCGGCGTGACCGCGATCCCGGCGAGCCGCGGCTCACCCTGCCCGCCTGGGCGGTCGAGGAGGCCAACCAGCGCGGCGCCGCGATCGCCTCCCGGATCGCCGAGACCGGCGTCCGCGTGCTGGGCGATCTCGGCGCGCTCTCCGCCGTACCCACCCCGGAGGACGGGCCCGCACCGGAGGTCGCGATGCTTGACGTGGAGGTGGCGGCCCAGTTCGCGCTCGGCCTCACGCTGGCGCGGTGAGGGACCTGCCCCGGTAGCCTTCGGGGCGATGTCCACCTTCTCGCTCGTCACCGCCGTCTACAACGTCGAGCGGTACCTGGACGAGTTCATCGGCTCCCTGGAGGCGCAGACCTATCCGCACGAGCGGATCCAGGTGGTGGCGGTCGACGACGGCTCCACCGACGGGTCGCTGCAGCGGTTGAGCGAGTGGGCGCGGACGGGGTCGTTCGAGGTGGTCGTGCTGACCAAGGAGAACGGCGGCCAGGCCTCCGCGCGCAACCTGGGACTGGAGCACGCCACCGGCGAGTGGGTCACCTTCACCGACCCCGACGACCGGATCGACCCGGGCTACTTCGAGACCGTCGCGACGTTCACCGGGGCACATCCCGAGGTGGACCTGGTCGCGGCGGCGTTCTGGATGCTCGACGACGCCACCGGCGAGCTGACCAACACCCATCCGCTGCGGGCGCGGTTCGCCGACGGCGACACGGTCAAGGACCTCACCGTCTTCGCCGACCACTTCTTCGGCAGTGCGCACGCCGGCTTCTTCCGGCGTGCCCGGATCGAGGAGCTGGGGCTGCGCTTCGACCTGCGGGTGCGGCCCAACTTCGAGGACGGGCACTTCACCTCGATCTACCTGCTCGCCTCGCCTCGGCCGCAGGTCGGGTTCTTGAAGTCGGCGCGCTATCACTACCGCAAGCGCGACGACGGCTCCTCCACGATGCAGCGGAGCCTGCGCGACCCGCGCCGCTACACCGATGCCCTGGAGCACGGCCACCTCGACCTGCTCCGCCGCGCCGCCGCGGCCGGTGAGGTGCCCGGGTGGCTGGCCACGCTGATCGTCTACGAGCTGTCCTGGTACCTCTCCCTGCACGACGCCCGCGACGGCCGCACCGCCGCGAAGGGGCCGATCGCCGAGCGCTTCCACCAGCTCGTCGGCGAGATCGTCGCGCTGTTGCCGGCCGAGACGATCGAGCGCTTCGCCTGGCGGCAGCTGCGCCCGCACAACCGGGCCCTGCTGCTGCACGGCTACGAGCCGGAGCCCTGGCACGCCGCCGAGGCGGTCGTCGACAAGGTCGACCCGGATCGACGGCTGATGCGGCTGAGCTACCTCTACACCGGCGACGCCCCCGCCGAGCGGCTCTTCGTCGGCGGGGCCGAGGTCACCCCGCGCTATGCCAAGGTCCGCGACCACGTCTCGCACGATCAGGTCCGGGTGCGCGAGCGGATCGTATGGCTGCCGACCACGTCCTCGGTGCGGCTGCAGCTCGGCGGCGCCGACGTGCCGGTGGTGACGGCCGAGCCGCGCCGGGCCCACTCGACGCTGCGGCCGGCCCAGCTGCGGCGCGCGCTCGCGCCCACCCCCTCGCCACTGGTGCCGAACGCCGAGCGCCAGCCCACCGCGGACGAGGCCAGGCTGCTCGAGGCCGCGACCGGGCGCAAGGCGCGCAAGTACGCCGGGGCATGGGTGCTGATCGACCGCATCCACGACGCCGACGACTCCGCGGAGCACCTGTTCTGGCACCTGCGTGAGCACCACCCCGAGATCAACGCGTGGTTCGTGCTGGAGAAGGGCACCGCCGACTGGGCGCGGCTGCGCCGTACCGCGAGGGACCGGCTGGTGGCGTTCGGCAGCCAGGAGTGGAAGCTGCTCATGCTCAACGCGCGGCACCTGGTCACCACCCATCCGGACCCGGCGGTGTCGCGACCGCCGGCGCTGGCGTTCGCGCCGCCGACCTGGCGCACCACCTTCCTGCAGCACGGGGTCATCAAGGACGACCTCTCCGGCTGGCTCAACCGCCGCCCGCTGGACGTCTTCGTCACCTCGACGCCGGCCGAGCACGCCTCGATCGTGGGCGACCACACCGGCTACGTCTACACCGAGCTGGAGACGGTGATGACCGGGCTGCCGCGCTTCGACCGGCTACTCGACGTGGGCCGGGAGGTGACCGAGCGCGACCTGGTGCTGGTCGCGCCGACCTGGCGGTTCTGGCTGATCCCGCCGCAGGCCGCCGAGCATCAACGCCGCGACGAGGTGGCGCCGGAGTTCCTGTCCTCGGAGTTCGTGGCGCGGTGGCTGGAGTTCCTCTCCTCGCCGGCGCTGGCCGAGGCATGCGAGCGGCACGGCCTGACGCTGGCGTTTCTGCCTCACCCCAACCTGCAGCAGGCGCTGCCGCTGCTCTCTCTGCCCGACCATGTGCGCCCGGTGCGCTACGAGGGCACGGACGTGCGCCGCCTGGTCGCGCGCTCGGCGCTCCTGGTGACCGACTACTCCTCGATGGCGTTCAACGCCGCCTACATCGAACGTCCGGTGCTCTACTACCAGTTCGACGCCGACCGCGTGCTCGCCGGCGACCACGTCGGCGGCCAGGGCTACTACGACTACCGCCGCGACGGCTTCGGGCCGGTGGTGGAGACGGTCGAGGACGCCGTGGCAGCCGCCGTCGCCCAACTCGACGCCGGCGTTGCTTCGGCCGAGCCCTACGCCGCCCGGATCGCTGCCACCTTCCCGGTGCGCGACGGCGGCTGTTGCGAGCGGGTCACCCAGGCCGTGCTGGCCTCCGAGCGCCCGGTGCTCGACGCGCTGTTGTGAGTGGCGTCGTGGTTGGGCGTCGTGGTTGGGCGTCGTGGTTGCCGCGGATCGAGGCACTCGCCGGGCGCGTCGAACCGACCGGTGCCGGGCGCGTAGGCATAGGGGCAGACTTGCGTCCTTGTGCCTACATGCCGGGAGCAGAGGCCCGGGAGCAGCGCCCCCGAGCACACGCCCCCGAGCACACGCCCCCGAGAGCCGGTCGCCACGGCTACCTCGCCGCGCCACCGGCCTACGCCGCGCTCAGCCCAGCAGCCGCTCGACAACGCGCGCCGCGCCCCGCCCGTCGGCGGCCGGATTGAGCTCCGCGCCGACCCGGGCCGCCAGCGGCGCACCGGCGGCCCGCAGCGCCGGCAGGTCGCCGAGCAGCGCCGCCACCTCGGCGGTGGTCGCCGCCTGCGGACCGCACAGCGTGGCCTCGTAGTCGACCAGCGGGGCGCGGACGGCCTCGTACTCGGCCCGGTCGGGGGTGAAGAAGACCGTCGGTCGGCCGGTCAGCGCCCAGTCGGCCCGGATCGCGCCGTAGTCCAGGACGGCCGCATCGGCCGCCAGCAGCAGCTCGCCCAGCCGCGGGTAGTCGGTGACGTCGAGCACCGGGGTGCGCAGCGTCCGCCGCTCGGCCGCGCGGCGGTCGTGCCGGTGCGCGCGCAGCAGCACGGTGTAGCCCGGGCCGAGCCGGGCGGCGAGGTCGGCGAGGTCGAGCCCGTCGTACATCGGCGCGGCGTCGACTCGGTGGGACCGCGACTCGCGGTAGGTGGGACCGTAGAGCACCGCGACCGCGTCGTCGGCCAGTCCCAGCGCGGCCCGCACCTGCTCGCGCAGCCCGGCCGGTGGCGCTACCAGCAGGTCGGTCTGCGGCGCGGCCAGGACGACCTCGCCGGCATAGCCGGTCTCGCGGCGGTAGAGGTCGGCGGCCGCCTGCGACGGCGCCACCAGCAGGTCCCACTGCCGGACCAGGTCGGACTGCAGCGCCGCCTGCCCGACGGGCAGGCCGCGTTCGGCCGCGTAGGCGGCGCCCAGCGAGGAGACCGGCCACCCCGGCGCAACCTGGACCAACCGTTGGCACGGCCGCTTCGCCTGCCACTCGGTGAACGGTGAGTCGGCGACCAGCAGCGGTGCGGCGGCGAGCACGTCGTACCACCTCGCCGAGCCGACCACGACCGGGATCGCGCCGTGGGGCACCGCGGTGTGGTGGCTCTGCACACTCCAGTAGCGCTGCCAGCCCGGCCGGGCCTCGGCCAGCGCGGCGTCCAGCGCCAGCACCGGCCCGTCGACGCGATGGCCCTCGTCGCTCTGGAACAGCACCGCGTCGGCCAGTGGCGGCACCGGCGCGGTCCGGTAGGTGGTCCGCAGCCGGCCTCGCCCGTGCCGGGTCACCTCGTCGAGGGTCAGCGGCGCGCCGAGCACGATCGCGGCCTGTCCGTTGGGCCGCCGCCGAAGCGAGAGCCGCAGGTCGGGGCCGACGGCGTGCAGGGGCAGTACGCCGAACAGCGCCGGATCCGGCTCGGCCAGCACCGGCGGATGCCCGGGGCGCAGCACCCGGATGCTCGCCCCGCGTGGCTCCAGCGCCACCTCCGGCGCACCCGGCAGCGAGACTCGGGTGGGGAAGCGCAGCACCGCGCCGTCGTAGGAGGAGGCGGCCGCGAGCAGTACGTCCTTGGTGCCCAGCCGGGCGGTGCCGACCTCCTCGGCGGTCAGGCCCTCGACCCGCACCCCGATCTCGATCTCGTCGGCGACGACCACCGAGGTGACGTAGAGCCGCGCTCGGTCCTCGACCGCGACCGGCGTCGGGTCCTCGGCCACGGCGACGCTGATCCCGCCCTCGGCCAGGGTCGGCGTGAGCGTCCGTCCGGCGGCGATGAGCGGGGTCAGCCGGGCCGCGCCGGACCACTCGGCGACCTCGGTCACCGCGCCCTCGCGCACCACGCCCGCCTGGGTGACCCGTACCCGCAGCGCCGCGGTGCCCAGCGGCAGGGCCGGCACCGGCACGGTGGCCGTGAAGGCCCCGTGGGCGAAGCCGGCGTTGAGATCCTTGGCCCACGCGTCGGCGTTGGGGTCGACTCTCATCGTCACGGCCAGCGGCACCTGCCCCAGCCAGGCCTCGACGGTCGGTGGATAGGTGGCGGAGTCGACCGCGCCGATTCCGGCGTACCCGTCGATCACGAGCGTGCCCGCCGACACCGAGCAGGCGTGCACGGCCGCCCGCAGCGGGGTTTCCTGCTCGCCCAGCGCCCACAGTGTCTCCGGCACGCCCGACCACGGCCCGGGCGGGGCGGGCGCTGCCACGACCCGACCGCCGACCACCCGGGTGGGCGGCACCCGGCCGTACAGCTGGGCCCATCGCTCGTAGTCGAGCACCGCCGCCCAGTCGTCTGAGGCGATCAGGTGGGTGCGGACCTTGGCCGAGACGGTCATCGCGCCGTATGCCTCGGTCGAGGCGTCGGCCAGCACCTCGCGGTAGGCGTCGGCGAGCGCGTCGCGGAACGCGTCGGAGGCGCCGAGCGCCGGCTGCACGAAGCCGTTGAGGTCCACGCCGAGCATCCGGCCGACCCAGGCCTGATAGGCGGCCGCCGAGCCCTCGGACCGCATCAGCTCCCGCGACTCGCGCATCACCTCCAGCTGGTCGTGCAGGTTGGCCTCGGTGGTCTTCTGCTGCGTGGTCGAGGTGGCGTCCTCACGGATCCGCCACAGGTAGGTCACCCGGGCGAGTACGTCGAACCTCCCCCGCACGAACGCCGCCAGGCACGGCACCTGGTCCTCGTACTTCACGTCGCTGCGCCACGGCGGCACCCGGTCGCGGTAGAACGCGGTGCGGAACATCCGGTTGCCCGGGATGATGTCCTGCAGCGCCGCCGGGAAGTCGTCGATGCTCACGCCGAGCCGGTCGCGGTCGTGCACCAGCGTGCCGCGGACCACCTCCAGCAACTGGCCGTGGGTGTAGCGCTGCGCCCCACCCAGGATCCAGTCCGAGCCGGTGCGCCGGAGGGTGGCGACCATCGTCTCGTAGGCGTCGTGCGGCACCACGTCGTCGCTGTCGGCGAAGGTGAGGAACTCTCCGCGCACGTGCGGCATCGCGGTGTTGCGCGCCGCGCCCTGGCCGGCGTTGGGCTGGCGGAGCACGTGCAGCCGCGGGTCGCGGGCGGCGTACTCCTCCAGGATCGCGAGCGACCCGTCGCTCGACCCGTCGTCGACGGCGATGACCTCCAGCTCGGTCAGGGTCTGGCCGAGGATGGAGTCGAGGCACTCGGGCAGATACGCCGCGACGTCGTAGACCGGCATCACCACCGAGAGCACGGGGGCGGCCTCGGCGGACCGTCCGAAGAGGGAGCCGAGTCGCGTCTTCAGCCGGGGCACGAAGCGATCCTAAGGCCCCGGTCCGGGTAGCCTTACGTGACCGATCAGTGACCGATCAGCACGACGAGGGAGTACGACGCTTGCGTTCGCGGCAGCGTGTCATCCAGGCCCTGCGGGATGCCGGCAAGGCGTCGCCCCGGAGCATCCGCGGCCCGATCGGCAGGCTCTCCCGCCGGTTCCGCTCCGGCTTCGAGGGCCCCCTGGTGAGCGTGGTGGTCGCGATCAGCGACGAGGACACCACCAAGATCGGCCCGCTGCTGTGGGACCTGCGCAACCAGGCGCACCGCAACCTCGAGATCCGGCTGGAGCCCTGGGGCCGGTGCGAGAGCGTGCGCGCGGTCGCCGCCGAGCATGCCGACGCCGACTGGCGGCTGATCCTGCCGCGGGCCACCGCCGCCGACGCCGCCGGCGCCCGCAATCGCGGCGCCGCGGCCGCGAAGGGCGACTATCTGGTCTTCGCCAAGGGCGGCGACAACGTGCCGGTGCACGGCATCGGTCGACTGCTGCGTTCGCTGGAGGCCAGCGGCTCGGACCTGGCCGTCGGCCGGATGCGCACGCCGCAGACGCCGCTGCCGGTCGTCGACTCGCCGTTCGGGGCCGCCCACACCGTCCACCGCGCTGGCGTCACGCTGGTGGAGGCGCCGATCGCCGCCACCGACCTCGGCCTGGGCAATCGGATGTGGCGCCGCAGCTTCTGGGAGCGCGCCGGTGTGCGGTTCGATCCCCGTCGCCCCACTGGGACCGACGTCGCCCTGGCCTCCTACGCCGCGGCCGGCCGCTTCGACCTGCTCGCCGAGGACGTCTACATGCCCACCGATCGGCGCGACGGCGTCGCGGTCGGGTCGGTGCTCGACATCCTCGGCACTCTCGACGACTGGCTGGCCGAGCACCAGGCCACGCAGGCCCAGCTGGAGCGGCTCGGCCTCGCGGCGGTGACCGACGCCTGGCTGTGGGGTGTGCTCGACACCGCCGTGATCCCGTTCGTCGACGACGCCGAGCGTGCCACCGACGAACAGTGGGCCAAGCTGCGCGAGCACGTCGGCCTGCTGCTCGACGCCGCCGGTGAGCAGATGTGGGGCACGCTGCAGGCCGAGTCGAAGGTGAAGCTGTGGCTGCTGCGGCACGACCGCCGGCCGGAGCTGGAGCAGTACGTCGTCGACCGGCTGTTCCAGCGCGGCGAGCGCCGTACCAGCGTGGTCGACGGCGCCGTCGTCGCCGACCTGCCCTACCGCGGCGACCCGGTGATCGGGGTGCCCGACGACTGCTACCTGATGCCAGACTCGGAGACCCCGCTGGTGGTCGAGGCGCGCGCGGTGCGCTGGGCCGGCCCCGCCACGCTCGAGATCGACCTGTTGGCCTATCCGGACTTCGTCGAGCTGCCCGAGCCCCCGGAGCTGGCGGTGGCGCTGGTCGGGCATCGCCAGGCGGAGGGCCGGCGGCTGGGGCTGCCGGTGCGGCAGTACCAGGACCGCGCCGTCGACAGCCGGCTGGAGGGCCGGCGCTACCAGGACGTCTCGCACGGCACGTTCACCGTCACCGTGGACGCCGCCGCGCTCGCCGCGGCCGGGGAGGGGTCGTGGTCGCTCGAGGTCACGCTGCACAGTCAGGGTCTGAGTCGCACCGGCGGCGTCACCCGGCTCGACGACCGGGGCATCACCGAGCTGGTGAGCACGCCCCACCTGCCGTTGCGACATGTCGGTCCGGCCCGGCGCCGGGTCGGCGTGGTGGGCCGCGACGCGAGCATCTTCGCGGTCACCGTCCGTCCCGGGTACGGCGTCGCGCTTGCCGAGGCGTCGGTCTCCGGCCGGCGCGTCCTGGGCCGGCTGGAGGGCGCCGCGAAGGCGGTCCGGGTGGAGATGGCCGGGCTGTCGCACCGCGCCGACGTGGCCGCGGACGGCCGGTTCAGTCTCGACGTACCCGCTCCCTGGGAGGGCAAGGAGCATCTGCGCTGGCGGCTGCTCGCCGAGACTGCCGATGGTGGCACCACCGGCATCGCCTGGCCCGCTGATGACGGTGACCACCGCGCGGACGGCGACTGGCTCGGGGTCGGTCAGGGCGCGGTCGCGCTGGGCCGCAGCACCGACGGCGGCGTGGACGTGGTGGAGGCCGCTCGCACCTTCGTGGTGGACCGGGTCTGGCTGGCACCTGACGTGCTGCACGTGCGGGGCCACTGGCTGGGGGCAGCCGCGTCGGGCGCCAGCCTCACGCTGCACGGCGACCGGGTCAGCCCGTCCGCGCCGATCCTCGACGGCCGGGCGGAGCTGAGCACCCGCTGGGACGAGTGGCGGCTGGGCGCGCGGCCGATCCCGCAAGGCTTCTACACCTTCGAGGTCACCGCCGACGGCGGTCCGGGGCACGTGCTGTTCGGCGAGGAGGTGATCGCGGCGTTCACCGAGCACACCGTCGCGCACGGTTACCGGTACCTGACCACGCTGCGCAGCGGCGAGCACGGGGTGTGGCTGATCCGGCCGCTGCTCGACGACGAGCGCGGGCCGTTCAACCAGGGCCGGCTGCAGGCCGCCGCCCAGCGCCCCGGCCCGATCGACGAGCACGCGGTCTACCTGCAGTCCTACGCCGGCGCCTCGGCCACCGACTCCCAGCTGGCCATCCACGAAGTGCTGCGCCGTACTCGACCCGAGCTGACGATCTACTGGGGTGTCGCGGACTCGTCCTCGTGGGTGCCCGAGGGTGGCGTGCCGGTGCTGATGAGCTCGCGCGAGTACTACCGGGTGATGACCACCTCCAAGTACGTCTGCATGAACATCGATCCCGATCGCTGGTTCGTGGCGCGGCCCGAGCAGCGAGTGCTGCAGACCTTCCACGGCTATCCGGCCAAGTCGATGGGGATCCGGATGTGGCGGGCCAAGGGCTACACCGAGCGCCGCATCCAGCTCGAGCTCGGCCGCACCTCGCGGGACTGGACGCTGATCCTCACCCCGGCGCCGGAGATGGACGTCTACTACCGCACCGAGTACCGCTACGACGGGCCCATCCACGCCGACGGCTACCCGCGCGACGACGCCATCGTCGACGCGTCCGCGGTCGAGCGGCGGGCGGCCACGCGGGAGCGGCTCGGCATCGGTCCGGACCAGAAGGCGATCCTCTACGCGCCCACCTGGCGTGACGACCAGGCCACCAACTGGCGCGAGGCCGAGGCGGTTCACCACCTCGACGTGGCCGAGGCTTCCCGCCGGCTCGGCGACGACTACGTCGTGCTGATGCGCGGCCACCGGTTCCACGCGTCCGCGCTCAAGCGGAGCGAAGGCGCCCGGCTGATCGACGTGACGACGTACCCGGAGATCAACGACCTGATCGTGGCCGCCGACGCCGCCGTACTCGACTACTCCTCGCTGCGCTTCGACTTCGCCCTGACCGGGCGGCCGATGGTGTTCCTGGTCCCGGACCTGGCGTCCTACACCGGTGGCGTGCGCGGCTTCCTCTACGACTACCGCGACACCGCGCCCGGCCCGCTGCTCGACACCGCCGACCAGGTCATCCACGCGCTCGGCGACATCGACGCCCTGGCGCGCGAGTGGGCGCCGCGGATCGCCGCGTTCAACGCCAAGTACAACTACAAGGCCGACGGCCAGGCCGCCGAGCGGGTGGTCAAGGCGTTCTTCACCGACTGACCCGCGAATCGGGGTTTCCGCACCGTCGAATCGTGGATTTTTCACCGTTGAATCGGGCTTCTTGTCCGGCGGAGGTGGTGAATCCCGGACTCGACGGTGCGGAAACCCCGACTCGGGGGTGGGGAACCCCCGACTCGGCGGTGCGGAAACCCCGACTCGGCGGTGCGGAAACCCCGACTCGGGGGTGGGGAACCCCCTATTCGAGGCCGGAGGCGATCGCGGCCGCGATCGGGTCGAGTCGGCGCAGGTCGACCACATGGCCGGTCCCGCTGGAGATCAGCGTGTCCAGCGACGCCCGGGCGACCGCCTCGGAGGCCAGCAGCGAGTCGGCCGGCTCCTCGCCGAACGCCTTGGTGCGCATCGGCGTGCCGGTCCGCTCCGGGTTGACCACGTTGATCCGCACGCCGTCCTCGGCCCACTCGTCGGCGAGCGCCTGGGTGAGGTTGACGGTGCCGGCCTTCGCCGAGGAGTAGAGGCTGTAGCCCTTGCGGCCGCGGGTGTAGGACGACGAGGTGAACAGCAGCATCGAGCCCCGGGTCGCCTTCAGGTGCGGGTGGAACTCCTGGGCGATCAGGATCGGGGCGATGTAGTTGACTTCGGTGGCCGACCAGATCGTCTCTTCGGTGGTGTCGACCAGGTTGCTGATCGGCAGCACCCCGGCGGTGTTCACCACGAAGTCGATCCGGCCGAAGCGCTCCAGGGCGTCGGCCGCGGCGGCCGCGATGTCGGCCCGGCGGGCGACGTCGGTCTTCGTCGCCGAGCGGGAGTACGCCGCCACGTTCGCGCCGTACCGCTCCGCGAGCCGGGCGATGTCGGCGCCGATGCCGTAGGACCCGCCGAAGACGACCAGCGTCTTGCCGGCCAGCGCGTCCCGGTAGTCGGAGTCGGTGTTGTCCGGCAGCGGCTGGTGCGCGTTGAGCTGGAAGAGCTTGTCGGCGAGGTAGACGTCGATCGGCTCGGTGACCTTCATGTTCTGCTCGTCGCCGGCCACCACCCAGATCTTCACGCCGGGCAGGTAGCGCAGCACCACCGAGCAGTCGTCGGTCGCCTTGAAGTCGGGGTCTTGGTTGGCCTCGACGTACGCCGCCCGCAGCGTGGAGGCGAGGAACGCCTGCGGCGTCTGGCCGCGGCGCAGCCGGGACCGGTCGGGGATGTCGGCGATGGTGTTGTCGTCGGCCAGCTCGATGATGGTGTCGGCGCTGGGAATGGCGACATCGACGGCCTGGTAGGACTCCAGGGCCTTGAAGCAGTCGCTGATGATCCGGTGCGAGAGCAGTGGGCGGACCGCGTCGTGCAGCAGCACGTGACAGTCCTCGTCACCGAGCGCGGCCAGCGCCGCCTGGGTGGTGTCGTTGCGGGTGCCGGCGCCCTCGAGGATCCTGCTCACCTTGGGGTAGCGCCCGCCGCGGGTCATCGCGTGCACCGCGTCGAGGTGACCGGGCGCCATCATGATGACGATCTCGTCGACCTCGGGGTGTGCGTCGAGGATGCCGAGGGTGTGCTCCATGATCGGCATCCCGGCGACCTTGATCAGCTGCTTGGGCAGATCGAGCCCGACGCGGGTGCCGACACCCCCCGCCAGCAGTACCGCCACGTTGCGCAGCTTCGCCATGTCGCTCCTCAGCCTTCGTGCTCCTCGACGAACGCAGGCGAGTTTCCCACACGGCCGGCGTCGACCCGACAGCCGCGCGCCGTAGGATCACCGGCGATGAGCGAGCCCGTCGGCCCCGACCTGTTGTTGCCGCCGCGTGTCCGGCTGTTCCACATCGGCCCGCCGAAGACCGCCTCCACCGCGCTGCAGAACACCGCGGCCGCCCACCGCGCCGAGCTGCTTGAGCACGGCGTGCGCTACCCGGGGCGGGGCAAGTCGCAGCGGGCGGCGGTGGCGGCGTTCCTCGGCCG
>Ga0164242_10001657_pt1 | contig 26389 bp, 23 predicted proteins | sample OricomgcompostMG_FD_108783 | JGI IMG/M metagenome (GOLD analysis project Ga0164242, IMG submission 108783) | Miracle-Growth compost microbial communities from Emeryville, California, USA - Original compost - Miracle growth compost (MG) ...
CTGCAACTTGGTCGATATGAAGCGCAGCTTCTGAAGTCGAGGGTGGTCAGCCGGGCCATGCTTAGCGATCTCGTCGATTTCGACGGCTGTGGACAGCGCTCGGTGCGAGACAGCCCCGCATGTCGATGTAACGGAGGCTGCCGAGAACCCGTTCATGGTCAGGTCGGCCACGATGTTGGGATCGGGAAGCACAGCCAGGGGCAGACGGTGGGTTCGGGACGATTTGGCCTTAGATGGATCTCGGCTGACGCGGGGCTAATACGAGGACGAGAAATGGTCCGTGGTGGTAGTATTCGAGTGTCTCGGAGGTATCACGTGCCCACGGTCCAGCATTTGCATCAGCATCCAGTTCTTGGGAAGAGCACAGACAGCAATGTGTATGGAGCGCCAAAATTGTTAGGTTTCAAAAAGTCCCCTTACACTTCCTCTTCCTCAGCTCACCTATGCTTCCAAACGAACCTAAGCACAACGAAATTCGCATCCTCTGCCATAATCGATACGCGGTCCGCCTTACCGGCCGACTCGGGGCCACTTAATTCTAGGTCCATTAGCTCGTCCATGTTTTGAAGGACAAGCATGTCAGAATCAAGCTGCACGACGCGGTTGAACTGAACTAATTTGAAAGGCGTCAGCTTGCTCCAGCAGTCGTAGAAGCGAGGGTCGGAAGTGTAGTCCTTGTGTTGCGTTGGACACAAGTATGGGACGCGTTGCTTCGGTATTCCTTGAGCCGCAAGCGCGCGATGGCCCTCGTCAGGGAAGGTTTCTGGGTAGAGGGCTTCCAGGGGGCAGCCCGACCCGGCTCGCCGGAGAAAGCAGTCCAGGACCAACAAGCCCGGCAGGTAGGCCATGTTGGTTATCAGTGCTGTCCATACTTCTACCGACGAGGCTTATCAGCCCAACTCTAAGCCCGAGAAGTTAAATTGTAGGAACTCACCTCTCTTGGTAGCGCCGTGGCGTGCCTTTCACCGTTCATGGTAACCCTCTTCTCTGAGGTTTAGCTATGATATCTACCTCGTTGTAGATACGAGTTTTTATTCTTGAAGTCTGTGCTAATGTAAGACCTGAAACAAACTGACATTGCACCAGGGTCCGTCGAGATACTTAGTGCTTCACCACTGCCCCGGAGAAGTGTGTTACTTTTGGCAACCAACATCGGCTGATGTTGGAACTACTCGCCAATCAGAGGGGTAATTACGGCTACAGCCGTGGTAGATTAATTAAAGGAGTGATATCTACCTTTCCAAAGGAAGGTAACTAAGTAAAGGAAGAAAAGCTCTGCCAAGCTAACGCAATGTTCACGCTGTCGAACTTCGGCTAACTTCCCAACTGCCTTAAGCAGTCTGCTATTTCAGCCCCCATCTATCGCGCACAGGTTGGCCCCAGCGATAAATCACATGTCCTAGAGATTAGGGGTTCGGTGGTGGCGTAGCCGATACCGGGTGCGGCCCCTGGGAACGTGATACATACATGCCCTCAATGTTCTGGTTAAACCAATTTTGGTTGGATTGCTGCTGTTGCTGTGGCTGTGGCTGCTGTGGAAGTGGTTGCAACGGCCGCGGCTGTTGTGAGACCTGGCTCAGTCCCTCCCCGGGCCTTTGGAAGGGAGCACCAACACCGGTCGTGCCAGGGCTACTCCACGGCTGATGGGCGAGGGGCTGCTGTGCCTGCACATGAACCTGGGCTGGATCACGGTAGGTCGATTGCGGTGAGGGAATATTCGGGTACTGGTGATAGTACTGCTGCTGTTGCTGCTGCGGCTGTACGCCAGACAGCGAATATTGCTGTTGCAAGCCTTGTTGCTGCTGCAAGGGAGCTTGCTGTTGATGGAACGTGTGCTGCGAAGGCTGTTGCTGTTGGTTCTGCTCGTGCAACTGACCCCGTGATGCAAGCAGGAACGCCGCTTTCTTGTCAGCTCCTCCCATGCCGCCACCCATGCCCTGCGTTGCCACGATGCGATCATTTTCGTCAACCCAGATGGCACGCAATTTGGCCTCCTTTGCGCGACGAGCCGCATTAGAACCGTAGAGATCGTTCATGTACTTGCTAAACTCTAGATAAGCATTCCGAACAATCTTGAAATGCTCCACCCTGAGCGAGATGACGGCGTCGGGCTTCAAGATCGCCTCAGGGCTCTTGCCCTGGGCCTCGAACTCGGCTAGTGCTAGTGCCGTCTGGCAGGCGTTGCGGATCTGCCTCCCGTTCCACCGTGCCTGTGGGAACTCGACAAAGTGTTGACATGCGAAGCTACCGATGCCGACTTTGTCAACATCAATCTGTCTTCCCTTCTTGAGAAATCGGTCCTCAATCATATCCATGTTGACCTTGAACACCTCGACTGTCTTATTCTGGTTCAGGGCAGGGTAGTAGAGGCTGATGTGGATACGAGACGTGAAGGCTTCATCGAAGTCGCCAATTCGGTTGGTTGTCAGAAAGAGAATACCGGCGTAATACTCGAGAACGCGCAAAAAAGCTAGATGTGGGCTGTTAGTGTTCCAATCCTGAGGAATTCCGAGCGAGGGTAGGAGCTAACCTGCTACAAGTCCGTTTCGTTTAAAATCCTCCTTCGTTCTCTCTGCAAGGAAGACGTCGGCTTCGTCGAGGAGAAGGATACATCCCCATCTGTTGGCCATATTGAAATTTATTTCTAGAGCTCTCTCGACTTCCCTTGCAGTCGTCCCGAGGTCACCTTTTGTCGCTATTAATGGCTTTGCTCGTAGAAATGGGGTTGCCATCAGGAGGCACTACTTACCGCAGGTGATTTGGAATAGCGGTTTCTTGAACATTTCAGCTACCCCTTCTGTTGTTCAGACGCAGATGTTAGTATATATATCTGGTTTAGAGGAAGGTCCTGGAAGCGTGTCGTGAATATGGTACGTACCAGCCGTTGACGTTTTCCCAACCCCAGGGGCTCCGTGAAGAAGCAGAATAAGCCCCTTTCCTATAATCTGGGTTAGTACGGGGTGTGCATTGAATGAGCTTGTATTCGGTTACCTTTTCCTTTAACAATATCGACGTGTTGTCTCTGGCCCGTTGTTGACTCCTTGTCTCGGAAATGTTGTGCAACAAGCGACACAATCATTGGCCGGTGTCCTTCCTCGAGAACGAGACGGTCAAAGGCTGTGGTCATTTCCTGATCCTTCTCTTTCTTGAACTTGTCTCCATTAGTTGATGTCCGTGACTCGGTGGCATAAACATCAGTGAGGTAATCGAGATCCAACTGCGCTATAGCAAAGTTAATATCAGCACGCGTGCTAAGAGAAAATGGCGGCTTACCCCATTTCCGGCTTCGTAGGACGAAGCCAAAGACGCGGTATGACATTATAACCAGGTCATCTTCTGAGACTGCGAGCTCACTATCAGGCCCAGTTTGAAGCTCCTTCATGAGTCGTGGGATAATGGCAATTGAAGGATGTTTGTCCACAGTAGGTGGCTTGGGCAGGAGGCTGTCGATGTACTCGTCCGTCTGCCGCTGGTCTACATATCTGTCATCATGCACATCGTCATCCCGGCAACAAGGCCCACGGCAAGAATCTTTAGGCTCCTCGCCTTCGGCATCCTCGGCCACATGGTTTCCTAGTAGTACTCCTAAATCGGGTTTGCTCAGGTGTTGACCTTCGACAGAGAAAGCCGTTTCGAAATCGACGACCACTTGGCTCTCCACTTCATCCCGTACAACCAAGGTCGGTCCGGCATAGTCCATGTGCTTCACCGCGGCGACATCAAGGAACTTGGCCCCTCGGCGAATAAGCTTCTGGCGTAACCACTTGTTCCCGCGGAGAGCCTCGAACTCTTTCGATTCCAGGCCATCGAGGTCGCTTGCCCTTAGAGGGTGAAACCGAAGAGGGTAGACTTCTAAAGACTCGATGTCCTTCTCGCCCTCGAAACTCTTGAAGTCAAAGACTTTCCTGACAGGACCAACATATTTACCGTCAAAGTCAATGTAGACACATGTGACACTAAATGATGTCTTGTGGTGCATATTAGCTGAGGGAAGTTGCCAGCCCTGTTGCTGCCAGACCGAGGGGATGTGGTGCTTTATGCTGGTGGTGTTTATAACCCGATAAGCTTGCTTGCCATCGCTACCAATGACTTCTGCCCCTGGTCGAAAGAGAAGCCAGAGGTCCGAGAAGAAGACTTTACGACAATTGGATCCGTTAACATACGCTTGCCGGGGCAAGATATCTGAGTCCATGAAACTCAGGAGGCACTTCAAGTGCTCTAGCGCTGTCGATGACTTTGTCACATTGTTCGCATCGTCCTTCTCTTTCTGCTCGGACTCGTTGATTACCGAGACGTTAATTCGATCCTTATCCGACTCTTGGGGAGCCTGACCGGCGCTGAATTTCTTCTCTAGCGCTGTACACCAATCGCGTAGCCCCTGTTCGCAATGCGTAAGGACTCTGAACGGACGAGTCATGACGACTGGGCTGGTCAAAACGGGGAATCGCTTGCCGTTAACTAACGACGTGCCTTCTGATCCAAGAATCCGGTAGATAATCCTAAGTAGGATAAGGGAGTGTATACGGACTCTCTCTGGGAGTGGCGTCTGCCCTGGAGGCTTTGTCGGTAGGTCCTTGCAGTCCGGGAGTCTGTCCAGTTGGGGAACTGGGCGGCCAGAGTCACCATACCATCCCCGATAGCCACGAGAGCTATCGGGGACAGGCTCTCCAATGAGAACATCAATGACACACACGTCCTTCTCCGTGACTATATCCGGTTCCTTAAATGCAAACCAGTCGAGTCTATTCAACTTTGGTTTAGTGTAGGTAGTGATGGCTGGTGAACTGTCCACCAGGTTGTCAATGGTAGTGCTCGACTTGTCTCTTTGGCCCTGCAGTTCCCCAGATTCGGCCGTGTTATCAGTTTGTCGGCGTTGCTTCCTTGCCTCATCTAGTTTGACTCGCCTCCGGCGCTCCGTTTCCTCAGCTAGGAAGAGGCGGTCCATTTCCCACTCAAAGTTCTTCCGAAGCCTCTCGCGGCGACCGCCATAGTCGACGACGTGGTCGAAATCATCGTATGGGTTTGTGTTGCCATCGTCATGATTCCCGGGTATGCAGCTGTGTGAAGGGTCAAAGGGATCCGGGCGCTGATAGCGCCTGTCACTGTCTATGCACCAGTTATGCGTCCACGGCCCATTCGGCATGGATCTCCCGTACTCGCGAGGTTCCGGAAACATGCACCAGGAGCCTGGACCACCTTGACTTTCCCACTCTTTACGGTGCTTGTAGAGGCATTCTTCCATACGTTTATATTGCTCCATGTGGGCCATGAGTTGAGGATGTGGTGCTTCTCGCTTAGGGTGGCTGGTAGTGGCCTCAGTTTGTTCGTCTAGCGCCACGCCTGCTAATTTCTCTTCCTGTTCGTGAGAACTAGGGACAACATGCTTAGCGCAGTTCTCCCCATGGCCGACCAAAACGCTGGGTCCGTCTAGGTTGTGCCGCCCGTACGTCTTGTCGTGTGCTTGAGGTGGAACTGGGCTCAAGTCACTGGGGCGATATTCTGACGATCTGGGCCCGTTGCTCTCCGGATAAGTGCGGTTCAACGCCATCGACGCCATTTTCCGAATATTTTGTTTAGGGTAAAGGAGTAAGGAAGAGAAGGGTTGTCTCGGGCTCGGAAGGAAGGTGTATAGATATATCGAGAAACCATGCTCCGAAACAGCTCGAGGGGGCGTCAAGGATCGGAGCAGCCTTGGCAGAGACGTGCACACAGAGGGCTAACACGATTGCACAGCGGTTTACCGATACCAATTGACCAGAATGGCGGAGCTTCGCCCGGGAAGGAACTGAACAGTATCTGTGGCCCTAGTGCGGGGGTTATGAAGTGGCGTCCAGACTTTTCTCATCGATGTAGCCCAGCTGAGCAGAACTTGCGTCTCACCCTGCACAATACCCTGCCTCTTACGCCTCGCCTTATCATAATCCTGGGTTATTGGTCATAAACTCACAATCGTCGGGGAGCCTGCTCCCAAGACTGCCAATTGTCAACAAGCGTCAGCAGCCACCATGCATGCTGAGCGAATCATCGCAACTAGGCGTTTCAGGGAGCCTTGTGAACATTACAGGGCGGTGGCACACCGGTTTGCTGAGAGGTGATGTAGGTCGTTGCAAGAAAGCTCAACGGATGCCACTGGTGAGCGAATCCCATCTGAATAATTGTGGCTGTCCCTGAAAAAGACCACATTTCGGCAACCTGGCGCTTTCTTCAACGAGACGGTCGAGAGGCTTTCCATGATGGCAAACCCCCAGCCGCCGCCCATTATGGCGGATCTAGGGCCATCCGTATCTAGACTCAATCACCAGCCGGCGACTGTGGATTTTATCGACAACCGCCTTCCACGGTATCATCCAGCGTTTACTAACCCTCCGGTTCGCTACAACGCAATGTCTGGACAATTTTCCCCGAAAAGTCAGGCTTTAGTACCGCGAGTGAACAATGCCGCACTCGTGGCTCCAAGTATCTCGTCTGAACTTGTGGGCGTTGATGACCTCCCCCCGCGGCCAGATTGGGCAGACTTTAAGGCTATGGAGTTTTGGAGCGCCATATTCTCTGAAGCTATGGTTCAATTTAGGATGACACCGGAACCTAGAGGGAGATCTAAAACTGCATATAGCATCCGAGATCAGGGCTGTTGGGACGCTGTCTATGACACGCTTGAGCTGGCGAGAAACAAGTACCAGAAAGAGGGAGGAACGCTGGGGTGGCTCCGAAAGGTGCGACGGAAGGCTGCTGACAAGATAACCCCAGTGGCAGAGATGGCCAGGATTGCCTCAAAGCTTTGCCCAAGCGAGTCAGCAGCTACGCCAGTGCTAGGTGCCGTGGAAGTCTTATTCGAGGTAAGCTCACCATAACCACACAAAGGGATGTAGAAAGCCATACGCAACTAACGACGGTGTTACATTAAGGCCGTTAAGACTGCCGCAAGAGTACGCAACGAGGTCCTAGAAGGATTTGACGGTCTCATCTCCATCTTCTCTGACGTGGAACTGTTCTTGGGAACGTTCCCGAAAGACGTGAACATTCGCAGTGCATCGGTAGAGTTGACAGTCACAACGCTAGATGCGATTGAGCGAGCGATTGGATTTTTCATAAGTAACGAGTGTGAGCTTGCGTTCCCTATGCCCCCAAACACTCAATAACTGACGAGTGTCTTCTATATGTAACAATAGTACTGCAGGCTGGGAAGGCCGTCTTCACGAGGGGTGACTACGAGAGGGGCCTAATACATAGCCTCGGAATGATCAAGGATAAAAGTAAAAGCCTTATGGAAGAAGCTGCAAAGTCACACATCTACGAATTCCACCTCTGTGCGTATTCTCTGCTCACCTCTTCTCAGAAACGACGCAGCTGATATAGTAGTATTTTACTTCAAAAGACTCGCAGGAGACGCAAAAGCTTCATAGCCACATTTATAAAGCTCAGAAAAACATAGCAGACGGGATCAACTCAATTAATCACTTGCTCACCGACCACCTGCAGCAAAAGGACAGTGAGTTATCCCCCAAACTCCAATCACAAGCCCGGACCCTGAGCCTGCCGAAGACGAGCGTGGTGCTAATTCCGATTTGTATTCTGTAAAGGGGAGCTTGAAGCGGCCCGGCAGGAGCTTATCTACCTAAGGGTCGAGAATGGCATACTACACACCAACTCGCTGCTACAACAGAGCATTTGGCCGCCACCTCCTTCACCGCCGCCTCAAATACAGGCACCTGTTATGGAGTGGTACATCAACCAAGATGCCTTGCGACGGATGCTAGACAGCCCTGACCTAGACGTTGCCGATTTCGCATTCATTGCCGACAAGAAGGAGGAGATTCCTGCGAAGCAGCGGGTCCAAGCCGAGCAAATTGTCAACACGCAACTATTCCAACACTGGATTGTGTCACCGTCGTCGTCCAAGCTCCTAGTCCAGTGGGATTTCCGTCCGCCAAAAACCATTGCTGGCGTATCACCTCTGACTGTTTTCTGCACCATCATGGCACAGGCACTCCGGGCCAATGAGCGGTTTGTGTCCGCCCTGTGGTTCTGCGGGCGGCATATAGACTCAACCGAGGCTGGCACTTACATTGGTGCTCGTGCCATGCTCATCAGCCTGATCGACCAACTGTTGAGGCAGTACACATTCGATACGCGGTCACTGCATCGCGACGTCGATTTTGCAGGTCTGCAAGGGGGCCGCCTCGGCGAATTGGCCAAGCTGTTAGGCTGGCTGGTGCGGCGGCTGCCCGAGACCATTACGTTTTTCTGCATCATCGACGGTATTGTCCTGTTCGAGCGCGAGGAGTTTGAAGCCGACGCATTGGACGTGTTTTCGGCTCTGCTACGTCTTGCGGGTGACCGAAGCATATCCGCTACCGTCAAAGTCCTATTTACGAGCACGCCTGGAACAGACGTAATACGGGCGGTGTTTGAGAAGGAAGAACTGATCTTGGATGTAGACGGACTGCCGCGGTTGGGATGGGCGCCGAATGAGGAACGTATGGCTAGGGAGCTAGCGGGAGGTCTTTCCGAATCGACTCTAGAATTGGAACCATAGCTACCTGTTCCCTATCAGGTATAGTAGTTGTAAATGGACATATGATTACGCTATCCTCCTTATCCAACTCACAATGCAACCTGCTCGTACAATAAGGACAAAGCTCCCTCAACACGGTGGGTTCACACAAACCTGTTAGAGGTCCCTACGCGGTCGACAAATCTAGCATAGAACCGTATAGTTGAGTGAGTGACTCAGAGATAGAATCAAGAAGCCGAGGGCATGGACGTGTCAGCGTTAGAGCATAGTTCCGTGTCATAGGGTAGCCGCTCATCAGGATAGAGAAACACGGCGGAATCGCAGGGAGTGGACCTACCATGTCGACTTTAGAAAATAAAGGAAAGTATTGTACCTGTAACTCCGTTAAGAGGTGCGTATAGCGCCTTACGTATGGCTCTGTCATACATGGCCTAATTCAAGGCCGCAATGTAAGGGCCGTGGGAAGGGAAACCACTGTCAATACCGAGCACACACAGTCGTGCAAGGCTTAGATACTTCTACTCCGGAATAGAGAGTCTGAGAGGGAGGTAGTACTAACTCCTCTCGAAACCCGAGATGTCAACATTTGAGGCACTACTGTTCAGGTCCTCGAAGCAGCCGTAAGGGTAAGACCGGCTGGCGATGTAGGTGTTTCGGTTGTGAAGTTGGAAGTCAGGCGAAACCATGGCTACAGGATGATGCTCACGAAGCAAAAAACGATCCTACCTAGTTAGTTCCTTGACTGAAGAACGTGGCGGTGACCCGAGAACATGGCGGTTCTCTATTCACCTACAACTCTTGGCCGTTGAGGGAAGCTTAAAATCCCTACATCAAAGACTAAATGTGGCCTGTGGCCGCGTTCATTCCCTAGGGTCTGGTCACACAAAAATTCTCTCTTACCTAGGTGATTCTCACATGCTCTACGTCCAGCCCATACAAATGGTCCAATTCGATGCTTCCCGGATAAGATTTGTGGAAACAAGTGGTGGCTATGCGTAGTAGCAGCGGCCGTAAGGAAGGGTGGCAGCGCAATTCTGGTTACTGGAACTCCGGTTCCGAACTTCAATATTTCAAGAACCAACCAAGTTCACCGGTGCGGTAAGGTCCTAATACCTGCCTACCTTGGTAGGTCGATATTTGAAAGGTCGGCTCCTTCCTGGCGTTCTTAGTTACCAGGTAGGTGGATCCTGTTTCCTGAGCACGACTGTTGTAACTTGTGCCCCTCAAGCCCATGTTTGTGCATGCGATCGCCGCATGACGAATGGGTAGTGGTCGCTGGCACCACAAGCTGACCACCTCCTCATTGGCCACGCGAGGGAGATTTGGGGGTCATCCTGTGGTGCGATAACCAACCTCGGCCTTTTCATGTGCCACCTCCCTCGCCTGTTGTGTTACATTGCGGCTTTGGCCATCGCAATCTGGTGCCCCGCTGGCCGATCTCAGCCCTCGTGCCCCTGAAGCGCGTTACCCCACTGTTGCCGATCTTGCACCCTGCAAGCTGGAAACAGTGGGACCTTCTCCTTTCATATTGGGGCGCACCGTTGGCGTCGTGTAGTTGGCTGTTTAGTTTGCAACGTGAAACTTCGATGGTGGACTGCGGGAGCCAATGCCGATTCTTCATGTCCATCTCTCATGGGGCTCTTTTACCTTCCATCTTGATTCATACCGAGATCCCCTATTCTATCCTAGCTCGAATGGTTCGTCAGACGGAGGAAGGTGTCATTCCTGGTCCAACGTGTTTGGCCCACCTACCCACAAGGTGCCACTCAGTCTTCCCAGTGGCCATGCAACCAGATGAGGCTCCCACTCCTCCTGCTTGGCACTGGGGATCAGTCTCGAAGCCAAGTCGCGATGGCGTGCAGTGGACGATCTTGGCACATAAATACATGGGCAAGTGCCGCCTTGGAATCTTCCCTCGCCTGCACCTCTGCCGCCACCACTGCTCCTCGAGACTCCTGCCAAGCCCACCTCGCAAGATTATCCCACCCCATTGATTCTTGGTTCTCCCGTGGGTGAGCCACTCCATACCCTAACATGGCGCCGCTCTCAAATGCACTCCTAGCGGCGACTCTAGCCGCCGGTGGGCTTGCGACCGTAATTCCATCTCGAATTGGAACCACCGCTTCGGGCTTTGCCGGCGGGTCTTTTTCCGTTGGACAGGTCCGCAATACACGCTACGTAAGACATGGACCTATCGCCCTGGCTAAGGCGTATCACAAGTACGGGGTCCCTATTCCCGATGATCTCGCCTCTGCCATCGCCAGCCTGCTCCAGAAGCGCTCAACAGGGAGTGAGACGACCACCCCTGCAGAGTACGACGTTGAATACCTCACACCAGTTTCCATCGGGACTCCCCCACAGGTCCTCAACCTCGATTTCGATTCAGGATCCAGCGACCTCTGGGTGTTCAGCTCCGAGACGCCAGCAGGCTCTATAAACGGACAGGCGACCTATGACCCGTCCAAGAGCAGCTCTTCAAAGGAATTGTCTGGTGCCAGTTGGTCCATCACGTACGGTGATGGCAGTGCCTCCAGCGGCAATGTGTTTATGGACAAAGTTACCATTGGCGGGCTCACCGTGAAGAGCCAGGCGGTTGAAACGGCTCGTCAGGTCTCCGACTCGTTCACCTCTGACAGCGATAACGACGGTTTGCTGGGTCTTGCCTTTAGCAGCATCAACACAGTTTCCCCCACCCCCCAGAAGACCTTCTTCGACAATGCCATGTCATCGCTTGATTCGCCGGTCTTCACGGCGGATCTGAAGCACGATGCCCGTGAGTTGCCAAGATCCCTACATAGCTATACGGCCCATAACTAACGCTGCCCCCAGCCGGTAAGTATAACTTCGGCTACGTCGATAAGAGTGCCTACAACGGCACAATGGCGTACACACCGGTAGACAACAGTGACGGCTTCTGGACGTTCACATCGTCTGGTTACGGCATCGGAACGGACAACTTCTCCGCCACTCAGATCGTCGGCATCGCTGACACCGGCACAACCCTCCTGCTGTTACCGTCTAGTGTCGTTAAGGCATATTACAGCCGCGTGACCGGTGCCAAGAACGATAGGACACAGGGCGGCTACGTCTTCCCCTGCAACGCTAAGTTGCCAACCTTCACTTTCGGCGTCGGCGAGTCCCGCATCGCCATTCCGGGATCCTACGCCAACTTTGCCCCACTCGAGGACGGCAGCTCCACCTGCTTCGGCGGTATTCAGGACGACACTGGAATTGGATTCTCCATCTTCGGCGACGTGGCACTCAAGGCCGCCTTCGTTGTCTTCGACGCTGGCGAAACGCAACTCGGCTGGGCGTCAAAGAAGCTCACCTAAGCGGTTATACCGTTTGGGACCTAGGGGCCATCGAAGGAAGGAAAAGAGAGGGGAGGGAGAGTAAGAAGGCGTGATGTAAATGGTGATGTTTCATCTATAGCATTAACATGGGGTTGAAAGCCGGTAGTGTCCGACGTTGACCTCAACCTGGCGCTGAGAGCGGACAGGTGAAGATTCCGGGGCGGGGTTCTGCGAAGGAACAAGTTTGCACTATGAACATCTCGAAATGAGCACTGTACGGCGGGAGAGATATGGCGAAGGGTTGTATTGAGGCATATATGCCTTCGTTCTGTGTTATCAGCAATTGGAACGTCGGGAGCCTAGCTCTATACCTTAGGCATAAACACATTGATTGTTCACTGGACTGACCTCCGCTAACACACAGGCGTAGGATGTGTTGGCTGGTTACCGTCTCGCTTAACACCCTCCGCAATATAGATAAGGCCTTTCTTTCCCTTTGCAAGAAGTCGCTTTAACAGATGGAGAACATCTGTTGATTTTCGGTGTGAGGTTAACTGAAGGGCCATATTCAGTAGACCAGCGGAAGGAGCAGGTAGAGCGATGTTAAGAGAGAGTATCAACCAAGAACCCCCTAGTACCTTGCTCCTAGCTCCTCAAAATTGCACGCCAGACTTGACAGACATTGAATTTCCTAGATTGCAAACACATTCTAGATTTATATCTGGCAATCCCGTATTATGAGACGAACCGCAGATTAGAACAGTACATTTTGCCAAATGGCAGCAGATAGTTGTCGAGGTACCATTCATTGAGGACTAGAGAATGTGACATCATCGACGCGTTTTTTTTTGGTTTAAAGTTTGGGGTATTTCATTCTAACCTGGAGAGCCAATTTACACTAACAATGCACAACGCACCAAAAAACAAGACCCTCAAAGGCATATGCACACTGGGTGGTCTCCATGGGCCTCACTTCACATGTTGCTGAGTCGCGGCCATCACTTCTTCCGCTTTCTACGCAGCCAATTCTTCGTCACGCCCCCCTATCCGACTAAACTTTGGACAGGGAAAGTGGTCATCGTGACTGGTGCCAACCGGGGCCTAGGCCTGGAAGCCGCCCGCCACTTTGTCCGTCTCGGCGCCTCAAAGGTCATCCTCGCTGTGCGAGACCTATCGCTCGGCGCCAAAGCCAAACACGATATCGAAACGAGCACCGCTCGTGGTGGCATCATAGATGTGTGGCAGCTAGAACTTTCGTGCTCGACATCGGTCAAGGCATTCGCTAAGCGTGCGACCGACTCACTGGTGCGTCTCGATGCCCTAGTTGAGAATGCAGCCATCGCAACCCCGTCGTTCCGACTTGCTGCTGGCGGCGAATCCACCGTTTCCGTCAACGTCGTGGGAACATTTTACCTCGCTCTCCTCCTCCTACCGAAACTACGGATCACAGCGCGTACGCACGCCGGGGCATCCCCGCATATCTCCGTCGTAGGCAGCGATGTCATATTCTACACCTCCTTCCCCGAACGCCAGGCTACCCGCATTTTTGAGCACCTCAACGACAGGGCCGCGGCGCGTATGCTCTCACGCTACAGCGTTACCAAACTCATGGCCGCGATGTGCGTCCGGGAGCTGGTCACTCGCGCTGGTGACGGAGATCCTGTCATCGTCAACTATGTGAACCCCGGTCTGTGCCATTCAGACATCCTACGCGAGGCGTTGTGGCCGGGTTATGCCCTGAAGCTGTTTTTGGCACGCCCTACAGAGGTCGGCGGTCGGACTCTAGTCCTAGCGTCTGAAGCTGGGGCTGCATCTAGGGGTAGGTACTTGAGTGATGGCAATGTAGAAGATCCGCCACCGTTTTTAGAGAGCAAGGAAGGTACCGAAACTCAAGTTAGAGTGTGGAACGAGTTGATGGAAATACTAGAGAAGATCCATCCGGGGATCCGGTATTGTGTTACGGGAGAATAGACGATCAAAGTTATCGCCATGGGAAGGACCACTCGGCTTGATTTGACTCTATGCCAGGAATATCGTCAACCGAGGCGCATTTAAGAGATTAAGATGCCCCTAAAAGAAAATGGCCGGACTCCCCACGGGTTCAAGTCAATGCAACCAGCTTCATCCCGTCAATTTATAGTAGTATTTAGCATCGTCTAGTCGCCTAGTTTCTGCTAGGGATCCTCAACCAGGCTATCACACCCGGTAGGCTACCACCCGTTGCATATAGACCCTAGGTGCAAATTGGTGGTTAGGATGAACATCCTATAAGTTCGACGATGCAAACAAAAGTGTTCGTTGGTATGGTTTGCGTCTTTCCCCGTGGTATCCCGCATGACGGCAAATTTGTTGGAAACGTTTGGTTCGTCTTTGTATCGCGAGGGCGCTACTGGCTACCAAGGCGATGTTTTTGTTATTGGTCCTCTGTGTTGGCATACCGCGGATTGTTCGTTGCTTTGTGACCCCCCCCCTTGTCTTCTCGGCTCGTTGGTTCATCTTGCCTTAGCCTTCCTACGATTTGTTTGCGTCCGAGGCAATGACGGGGGAAGCCCATGCTATCTTGAATACCGTTTCTCTCCCGCGTAGTCCTGTAAAAATCTCTCGTCGTCGACTTTTGGCTTTTGCTCCGTCGCTGTTAGCCTACTCGTTTTGCAGTTCGGTCATCCTGAATGTCTAACTCGGACAGCGCCCAAACCTGCTCGCCGAGACTCCGGTACAGGCCCTGGAAAGGAAAGGTAAAAAATCGTTGGTCCCCGAGTTCAACCGTCGCATTTTCGAGTGGCACGAGATGTATGTTGCTCTATTTCGCACTATCCGGCGGATAGTACTGCCACTGGGCTATCTGCATCATCGGCATCTCAGCACACGAATGGCAGGTTTACGATGTTAGCCAAGACTTGGAAAACGGTCCTTTCCCAGCCCAGTGTTCTTCATCTGACATCCCGAAGTATGGATGGCTGCGTCAAACCCTTGGTATGTGTCGCTTGAGTGGACCGGATTCTCTAATAGCAAAGTCTTCGTCGTCTTCGACAACACGAGGATTCCACGCAACAATCCGAACTGGAATAGCCAAAACCATGCGTGGAATGTTGCCAGCGGGCTCGTGAACGGGGAATTCATTGGCGAGACTGAAGTTTCGACCACGGAAACCCAGCTTCAGCCGCATGCGGGGGCGAGCTAGGTGAAAGGGGATGATGTTGTCGTGGCCACCGATGCACGGGTAGGAATGGTCGACACAAATTCAAGTTCTTTTCAAGTCCTTCAATTTCGATTTCGTGTTGGACTCAATTGTTATTCTCTGATGTAAAGTTGCTCTGCTTTGTTGATGGTTTCTACGTATATGGAATCGAATCATCGGTTGTAGTAAGCTGGTTGAGGTCTGGGAGCTTCATGATGGGATGCCCTTGTAAGTGGGATGTCTCTCGCCTAGCCATTGACGCCATTGACCAATTCACGGGCGATGCGTTCATTTGAGCAAGTTTCCCACCTGCAAAGTACCCCTGTCCGCTTGCACCCCCCCACTTGATGTCACCCTCCAACTCCCCAGATTAGGGACCCGAGCGGTTGGGGAAGCAACCTGCCAGAAAATTTACCCTCCTTACTAACTATCTACAGGTATCCACTAACAATTTATCCTCCCCATCGGGTCTTAAATTTATTCTCATTAGCCTCCTGCTTTACTCCGGCAATGCTAAACTTCAAGAGCATTTTCAATTAAGAGGTTATCTCCGGGTAGGTCACCCCTCCCGAACTCTGAATTTGGGCCTTTCGAGGCGTACCAAAACGGGACATTTGTTGCTATAAATGGAGGAAATGGGTTTTTTTTTTAAACTTGTCTTTGCTAAAGCTGTTAAGGAGTGACGCAAGGGAGGTAGTTCGGATGTAAGCAGGGTAGCTTATAAGACAGCCTTTTACTTCAACCGCCTTCGGAACCCAAGGGGCTGTTATTGGTGCACCTGCTCCCGAGACGGTGGACAGGGCCAGTTCGACGAGTTTAATTGTAGGTAAGGAGCTGCGCTAGCGATGCTTGGACTTGTGGAATTTTGGCCCCTGCGCTCTTGGCCCTCTGTCTCCCTTGTCATCCGGGCGGGCAATGGGCAAGAAAGGGTTTAACCGGCCCTGTTAACTTGCTCAGTTGGAACCAGGCTTCCATACTTTTATTGGTTATTGGGTTCTTGATGGCGGGAGGCGTTGAAAATACATCCCGCGCGCGCCAAGAATGGATCTCGCTAGCGAGCAGGCGCCGGAGGCGGGAGCTTGTGGGAAGTATTGGAAAACTTGCGCAAGAGCAGGGGCGGGAGAACAGAACGCAGTGTAATATATAAATGGAGGGCGAGTGATCTGCATCCCGCTGTCCAGTCCGCATCAACTCGTCTCTTCCGGTTTCTCGTCCTCTGATTCCCACCAACTTGTTCCTGAGCTGAGCCTGGTACCCGGTAACACCATAGAAAGCCCCTGTTCCCCACGTTCGCCCACAACTTCAACGGCCATGAAGTCCATTGCCCTGCTTGTCGCCGCACAGCTGGCCTCCGCCCATTTCGGTCTCGTATACCCGGAATGGCGTGCCAATACCCTTGATAGTGAGAACGAGGAGTACTCACAATGGACTTACCCCTGTGAGTGTCCCTGATAGGAGTTGTTCTCTCAATTTGAGCCTGGGGCTGACAATGACTCCCCGTTCTATAGGCGCTGGCGTGTCAGCCGACGCTGGCAACCGCACCGATTGGCCCCTGGAAGGTGGTAGCCTCAAGTTGGACCTGCACCACCCTTGGACGTACGTCTTCGTGAACCTCGGCCTCGGCGATAACGTGACCAACTTCAATTACACCTTGACCCCGGAGTTCTGGAACTCGACGGGCAAGGGCACCCTCTGCGTTTCCGAGCTTCCACTGCCGGCCGATCTGTCCGTGGCCGACGGTACCAAGGCTAGCATCCAGGTCGTGACGCTGGGAGAGAGCGGGAGCGCATTGTACAACGTGAGTCTTCCTGGAGCAAGATGGATGCCCGGCTGGGAGTTTGGGGAGCAAGCCGGCTAATGGGTGCTTATACAGTGTGCCGACATCACCTTCCGCAGCAAGGCTAAGGCGCTCGGTGACTCCGAATGCAAGAGCACTGAGAACGTCACGTTCGTCCCTATCAAGGAACAGGGCAGCAGTTCCGGCTCGGACGGGGGGGATAGCTCGAACTCGACTGGTGGTAGTGATGCGGGGAACGCGGGATCGGCAGCGGGTGTTAACATGGTTGCTCTGACTTCGGCGGTGGGCCTAACTCTGGCCTTTGTGTTTGGCATGAGCCTGTAGAGTCTCGTGTGGGTCACAGGATTCTGTTTCGAGGCCCTCTTTTTGGGTGCTCGCTTCCAACTGGCCGCGGAGGAATGAGTTGACGATGCGACTTTCTTCATCTGTACATATTAACGACCACACCATGAACACCGGAAATGATGCAGTGAAGTACATTTGCTAGGATGAAGTAATATGAAGCGTTCTGACTTGAACATTGTTTCCTTGAGGCAATGCCGGCGTCGTGCAAAGCGGGATTGGAGCAGGGCGAAACGGCCTGACAGTGTCACCACTCACCATCTGGTCTCTACGATATTCCCCGTCAATGGCTGCTAGGATGGAGGGAAAAGCGTGTCGTTCGACGTGAGAAGAGAGTGGCGCAGGCGATCGCGCGGCTTAGTGATTAATAGATGTGCGGTTGACGGGGAAGCACAATAGTGATAGATCATAACATAATGGTATTGGTCCGCTGGGTTCATCTTTCCGCTAGCTGGTCCGAGAAGAGCTCCTTCATTATCTGCCGCATTGTGACTCGCTGGCTAGGGTGGGGGGTGAGCATCTCAGCAACGAGTCGCTCGAGTCTATCGTGTGTGTTTAGTTTGTTCCTGGCATCGGTCACCTCGCTGAGCCACTGCTGCATCTGCGCGGCGGCTGATGGGTACGGTTGCCCTGGCCTGTGGTGGTGGTGGTGGTGATGGTAGGCCGGCGGCCTGTTCAGGTCCGCAATCATCCAGTACAGCCGGCGGGGGTGCTGCTGGCGGCCCCGCGCGTCCGGGAACGGGATCTTGCGCAGCACGTACAACATTGTGATGCCCAAGGCCCACACATCACTCGGTGCGCCGCGTAGCTTGCGCCCGACGAACTCGGGGGGCACGTAGTAGGGCGTGCCGCCCGTGGTGGCGGAACTGCCTATCGGCGTCGATAGGCCAAAGTCGCAGAGCACGGCTCCCCGCTCTCGGCTGAAGAGGATGTTGGCGGGCTTGATGTCGTTGTGTACCAGGTTGCGCCCATGGATGTAGTGTAGCGCCCCTGCGATGTCCCGCAGGATCTGTAGCGCGTCCGACCGGTCGCCTTGGAAGATGTCCGTCTCCTCGTGGCGCCAAACGCCCTTGGCCGACAGGTCCTTTGCGTCGATATGCTCCATGTACAGGGACAGGTAGCGTGCATCCCCGCCGTATAACCGCACGATACTATCATGCTGCAGGTCGTCGTGGGATTGGAACTCGCGAAGCCAGATATCCGCTTGGCGTATCACGTTGCGTTCGTTGTCCTGCGGCGGCTTGGCAAGTGCGCCGGTCGCGGGTGCCGGAGGCCGCGTCTTGAGAACCTTCACCGTGATTATGCCATCGTGCACGCTGGGATGGTCTGCCCTAAACACGCTAGAGAGCGCCGTCGAAGCGATTGGCTCGCGCTTCGTGATCTGGTACTGGTCTAGCTCACAGCCACCGGGGATGTCTACAGATTGGTCTCTCCGCATGTCGAGAAGCGGATGTCCGTTGGCCTGGACAATCTCCTTTCCCTTGTTGGCTGTCGGGAGTGGGAACACAAGAGGATCCGACTCAGGGCGTAGGAACATGATCACTCCATCATCGCCCTCACCCGACGCATCCGTCACGCGTAACTTCTTCTCCGGTCCTGCGGCATCGTCGGCGTCGGCGATGAAGGACCGCTTGCCTGAGGAATTCACCATTTCGCTGAGGAACGGGCCGTCCGAGGACGAGCTGGATGGGAGCCTCAACATGGCAGGCCGTTTCTCGAGAATCCGAAAGTCTAAGACCTCGGTCTCGTTAACCTTGATTCGCCAAGTGCCCGGAACTAGGGCCTTGGTGGTTCCTGGATTGACGGTGTACTCGATGCCGGGGCTGGCGGCGGGGAGATACGAAACGCCAGATAGGGATATGGGGACTTCGGACCGGTTGAGGAGGATCTGGTTATCACTAGCCGGGTCGTAATACAACTCGCACCACAGTGGGGGCCGGGGATGATCCCCGTCCAGGCGCTCCCCTGGTATCCGGACGGAGAATTTGATGTCTCTGGAGGTCTGGGTGACGGCTAGGACCTTATGATGAGGTTGATCTTGTTCGGCGATCTCAGCTCGGAGAGCGAGCCATTCGCAGTTGTCCTGGTTCCCGGGGCTGACCGACCGGCTTCTGGTTAACGGCCGGACCAAGATTCGAATGCCTTTATCCGGGGGGACGACAAGGTGGTCTAAAGGGACCGAGCTATTGACTAAGGGGTTAATCTCCTCTCCGCGGATGCTCTGCAGCCGAGCATCGAACTCGGATTGTGAGAACGGCTCCGTCTTCTCTTCCGAGTACTCCTCCGAGATGACGGACCGGAGTTCAGCCATGACGATACCGGGGGACAACGCCGGGGCCGGCAAGTGGGTGGGTGGTTGGTTGGGAAGCACAAGAATGGGCACAGCATGCACACAATTGCAGAATTATACTGGATGGCAGCCGGGCCGAAAACCAGGGGCCGTACTTGAACGAATGAAGCTTGAGGCAGCCAAAAATGGGGAATGCAATGGCGCATAAAATGAAGAAGAAGGTGGGAGCCTAGGGAGGATGTTGGCTATGTTGGCTGCCACTCAAGAAGGGGAGGGCGGGCGCACAAACTACCTCTCTGCGGGGAGGGCAGGGTTTCCCACGCGACACGGAGAGGCAAAAAGGAACGCCTTGTGCTCAGGGCTTGCTGGCCATGGCTGTTGGGTAAAATGACCGTTGTTCAACGAGGGGGGAAACGCAGAACTCAGATGAACCCCCAGCGATAAGATGAGTGTGATGTTGAGCCCTGCTGAGGGTCTCAGCCTCACAAACTGGGGATTGTGGAGAGTCATCGAAACAGTCAGAAGGGGGACGGTCCGACGGGTGCCTAGCTCGAAGAAGTGCGGTGCAATTCTGTAGCCGAACGCTGGTTGGCGTGGGCGGCGGTGGTGCTGGTGGTGTTAGCGCGCGGTTCGCCCGGATCCTTGTCTCGACTTTGAGAGCAGGAGCCCGTTGAGTTTGGTCAAGGCAAAATAGGGGTCACTGGCCCCCTTAGTTGCCCACGAGCTCGTGCTCGATTACGAAGAAAGCGGGTTCCACCCGCAACGGCTGATGCGGCCGAGGGTAGAGTTTGGAAGCTGGGCATGAGCTTGTCTCGTCGAAGGTTTCTCTTGGCCAGGCCCGTGGAATTTCGTTAACACCTGAACAAGCCACAAGGCGGTCAGCGGGGCGGGCAATCCAAATTTAGGTGGCTGTGGAGCGCATTCTGTGGCGCAGCCTGGACACCCTGTCCCCGTCCCCGAGTCCTCCTCCAAAATGAGGACAGTGACAACTGCCAGGCGTGACCTTGACTGACAGGCGTGATCTTGGCATGGTGGAAGCTGACGGAGGCCGCGCCCGCACTTTTGCCCGACTTACCCGATGACGGATTAGGCGGCTCTCGTGATTTGGAGAGGGCGTTTCGGAAGCACGTGATGTGATGACATTACATGTGTTTTTGGCCAATTTTAGCGCAGTTGTCTGTCTGAGGTTTGCGTTTTGAAGGTCCGTTTTGAAGGTCTTTGACAAAACGCCAGAACCACTCCGTTATTGACGATGTTTAAAACGGATGATGACAACCCGGTCCCGTCATCATCTGAGCTTGTCGGAGGTCGCACCCTCTTGCGTGAGTTGCCACCTGCACACCGGGCAAAGTCACAAGGCTCGGCCAGGCGGCAGCTGATGCTCCTGGACAGATGTTTCTCGACACCGGACATTGGTCATCTCGTCTGCCAAATTGTCATAGGCATTTAGGTCGGCCATTCTCGATCCAGGACCTAGAAAATCCAACTGAAAGTAACTGCGAAGATGGTAAGCGGAGAGTCCTTCAGCCAAGCTCGGATGAACAATGGAAGGGTTGATACGGAAGCCATCCTATCCCCCCTTCCTTCTCGCGCAGCCTGGGGGCGGGATTTCGAAGTGGAATTTTTAGTGCGCTCACGCTGGTTGGCCGGATTCCAAGTCTGCATTCGTTTCTGTGCCCAAAGCATGGATAGGGAGACGCAATGTTCGGGTTCCGGATCCTATTGGCCGGCAGCGCTGACCTCATCGCCGTTCATTGGCCGGGAAAAGTGGCGATGATGGTCGCTTTGCAGCCCTTGCGTTCCACAATTTACGCTAGTGCCACGTCCTAAGGGCCTCCGAGAGCAGCCATTGGCTGCCGGGTGCTTTGTCTGCGTCGTTTGTCAAGCCCGAAGCAGGGGAGGGCTGCTGGAGGCCGACCGCCCGCCCGCTCGCGAGTTTTCGGTATTGAGCCTGGCCCCCCCGAAAACCACGTCGTCCCTTCTCTCCGCCAACAGGTGAAACCCGCTTCACCCAAGCCCATCATCATCAAGTCTACCCAGCTCTGCACAGCGATCTATCGAGCCCCCCAGAACCGCTGCGAACCAGAAATTATAGGCAACATGTACCAAATTATCGGTTCTGTTTAGACAGATGGCTCTCAACGCCCGCGCAAGCACCAAAATCTCCATGCCCATTAAACGATCTCAGTAGACGGCTCTTGGTTCTCAATTCTCGGCGTACCTGTTTTTTTAATACCTATTGATACCCTATCTCTCTACCTACTCGCACTCACGAAGCCCCCCTCTTCTTCGACCAGACACTGGATGATGGACGACCCGGGATTAGCTTGGCCGTATTGGAAGTTCGGGTTGAAGAGGGACGACCTCTTCACTAAACTGCACGACCAGTACAACACTTTCCCTTCATCCATCCAGGACCCCGAAGCCTTCCACCACGATGTCTACGAGGTCTCCCACGAGGCACGCTCCACCGACGACTTCCACCGTCTTCTTGCCGACCGCAAGCAACAGCGGCTGCGCGAACTGAACAGCTCTCTCGAATCCGCCTCGCTCGAAATCATCGCCAACCCTTCTCTCATCGGCACCGAGCAGTGGCAGTACGCTCTCCAGCTCTTCCGCACGAAGTCGTTGGATTCTCTCGTCCGCTACTTTGCCTCGTACCTCCCCCACGACCACTCATGGCACCATCCCGACTGCGGCACCCCGTCCGTTTCCGACGCCAGCAGTGTTGACTCTGCCACACACTCGCACGGCTCGTTCTTCGACGACGAGAGTGCTGTTGTTGTTCATGAGCCTTTCTCCATCTCGGCGTCCGTCTCGGCATCCATCCACGACCACCTACCACCATCTCCTCGATCGATGACCATGTGCTCGGAAGATCACGCCTACATGCTGGACAACCTCACACCGGCACGCAGTCTCTCCTTCTCCGAATCCGAGTCTGAGCGCTTCACGCTCCAAGACTCGCGATCACATCTTCACGATGACGATGCATCACAGCCATGCGATCCCGGTTCGCCCGTCACATCCGTCTCGGATATGTCGGACACAGCACCGTTCGAGATGCTGGAGAAAGAGGATGTCGATGGCGAGACGGATGCTGACCACTCTGGGTCGACCAAAGCTGGCCAGCTTTCTGAAGAGATGGACGATACCGAGACCCCCACCCCGAAACCTGAACCCCGCTCAGGGTCCTTCATGGACGCGAAGCCATCTCTACCTCACCGACGACACCGAAGCTTATCACCTTCCCGTCCACATCCCCTCTCACAGGTCGATACTCAACTATCCCATCACGACATCCGAAAACCTCACCGCACACCGAGGCTTCTTCGCAGGAGGGGTTGTAGTCCAGGACAGGAGCGAAGGAGTCGTCCTGGACAGCCAGCCGCACGCATCCGGAAACCTTTACCAGACCCCATTAGGCCCAGGCCAAGGGAACGTAGGAGGGCGGAAGGCTAGCGATTGTGGTCATGGTGTTTTGGCGTTTTTGGCGGTGGCGAGTCCCGATACCCCTTGTAAATATGTTGTTGATACGACTGTACATATCCCGTCCATCTTCACTGACGTTTTTCAATATCTCCTTCCTGTGTCACGATTACCGTGATCGTGCGAGGCTGTTGCAAGTGCAGTGGCCCATCCTGTTTCTCTGCTAACCCCGCTCAGCCGTGCTCTTTCCGTGAGGCTATTCCCATCCTCGAAGGCCAACCACGACCCTCCACTTGCTCTCAACATTTCGGTATTACCAACGGCGTAGCTCACACCACTCCCTACCCCATTCACATCTATGCTAATCCTTGCTGCCAGGTGTAATCTTAATTGTTTAATCTAATCCACCGGGCCCTGAAGCCATCTCGGCGCGCCGCATAACCCTCCCTTTCTATCATGCGCCTGGACTTCCCCAGCTAATGTCGACCAGCAGGGAATATATGTATACCAGGGACTGCTTGATCCACTGTCGTCTCTTGGTGATTGACTTGTTATAAAGTCTCCTTCTCTTTGTTCGTCGTGAGCCCTGGGTGCATATAGCTTCACCTTAGCTCTGGTTGCTACACATCGTTCCTCTCCCTAACCTGCTACCAACTAACCTTCCATATGATCACCCACCCAAGTACCTTCCTACTAATCCAAAGCGGATCCCAAAGCTGTGCAAGTCTGTGGATTGGCGTTGACCAGGGGCATCGACCGATAGCGAGCCATGAAATGGAGTGAGGTAGAGGAGATCGTGGCGAGCTTCTGTAAACAAGTGTCCTAGTATCTTTATTGTTCTAGTATGTTGACATGCGTTTGGAATGCTTCTAGTCGTTAAGGAAGGGTATCAAGGCCATTTCCATTATGTACCATACTCATTACACCCAATATCCTGCCCTCCTACCATGGAAGGTGAACTAGGACTATGATAGATGACAAAACCAAATATGCAAGACCACCGCCCTCGCCCCCTCCCCCTTAGCTCTAATGCACAAAAAGCCATGATACATACATGCGTGGGTAGTCATAAAACAACATCGGTCGTTGTTCTCGATATTTTCGTCGCAAAGATCGGGAAATGAATTAAGTCGCATCCCATCAACGCAGACCGTCAAACCCCTTTTCCACCACGAATCGGACCGGCTTCCTGCGGCGGATACTCATTCCCCGAGGCGGGATGATCGGTCTCATCACCGGACCGGGCCCCAATGCCCTCGTCGTATTTCCCGGTTTGCCCATCATCCCGCCGCCGACACCACCGGGGCCCATACGTCCGCCCTGCGCCTCGGCCCCGCCCTCCACGCCGACAGAGACACGCTTGCCGCGCTCGTCGAACCCCCACCTGGAAACGCCACCCCCAGCTAGCCAGCCGGCAAGGTTCTTGCACTGGCTGACGTCGAGCCACTCCACACGACCACAGCCCTCGAGTACGTTCTCGACGCCGACGCCCGTGACGCGCACACACCCACGCACACTGAGCCCGCGCAGTTCGTTGAGGTGCAGCGCAACGCAACCGAGGCTTGCATCGCTGACTGCGCTGCCGCAGAAGGCTAGCCGCAACTCTTGTAATCGCGGCAGGCCCAGCGCCACGACCTCGGTTGCCGTGTCCGAGAGGGCGCAGCAGAAGGATAGGTCTAGATGCGTCAGGTTCTTGGCCGCATTGACGAGCGCCACGATGCTGTTGTCCGATAGGTACGTGCAGTCGGCGAGCTGGAGATGAGTCAGCGTTGTGAACCGCTGCGGCGCCCACGACTGGAACCCGCCGTCTGTGATGGAGGTGCAGCGGGTGAGGGACAGCCGCTGTAGCCGGTTGGACGCGTGGGCTGCCAGGTGGGCCATAGATCGGTCGGTGATGTGCTTGCAGTAGGAGAGGTTGAGGCGGCTGAGGGACGCACAGCCGACGACAGTCCCTGGGGGTGGAGGCGCCGGAGGGGTGGCTTGGCCGTTCTGCTGTGGCTGCTGCTGCTGTTCGGCTTTCTGGCGCTGAGACTGGGGGGTTGTTCCTCGAAGCGAGCGCGACCTAGAGTTCGAGCTGGCAATGATCACGTTCTTCGCGCTCTCTCGTGGAGAAGGCGGCTCTGGAACGATCCATCCCACCACCCTGGCGAGGAGGTTATCTCCTACCTTGCGGCAGTTGCTAAGGTCCACCTCCTCGAGGCCCCTGGCGTTCTCGCTCATCTCTAATATCTGGCTAGCTGACACGTCCCAGACGCTACGCATCTTCCAGGACTTGACATTTCGCCCGCACCCGCGCCAGAGGGCCTGGAAGCCCTCATCCGTGATGTGATAGCAGTTACTGATGTCGATCTCAACGGGCCGAAGGCCAATAAATGGCGCCAAGATGTGCGAGAGCGACCAGTCGGTGACTTTGCGGTTCAAGTGGCTCAAGTCGACGTGGGTGCAAAGCTTGGGGCTCTCGGTCAGAACGCGTCGCCAGCGGGAAGACACAGCCCGGAGGCGGAGCATCTCTAGGAGATCCAGCTGCTGGAAGATGACTACAAGGACGTCGTCCGGCAAGACCGGTTTCTCCCCCTCGGTCGAACTACCTGGTCGCGAGGGTAATGTTCGAGCGCGTTTCGAAGGGATGGGTGTGTCTTCTGAGGGCATCGATGTCGGAGGGGGCAATTTTATCGCGCTGCTGTCCAGGGCATTCCTTCTTGGGGCACTCGCTACGGGAGAGGACGGCGTGTCGGAGTGCGGTGTTGGGGGAGCGAGCGAGCCGCGACGACGGTTGCGGAGATTTTCCATATCGACGCTCAAGTACGGATCCGGATCAGATGGCTGGCGGGTTTGCGTCTCGTCCTTGGTCGGGGATGCAGGTTTCGAGGGTGTCGTAAATGTCATTTGGGGCAGTGTTTGCTCAGAGTTAGACGGCTCGATGTCTTCATCAGACCCCGGGCTATCAACCACATCCAGCATCTCCACGTCTTCATCCGACTTAAGATATCTCTTTCTCGCCGTCTCCTCGACCTGGAGTTTGATCTCGGGCGGGCACCTGCTCCACAACTCGTCCAACGCATCGCCGCCGATCATGAGGCACTCCACCGTGGTGATGGATCGCACCGTTGCAGTCCGTCCGTCCGACAAGCCCAGGCTCGCAACCTCTCCGAAATACTGCCCCTGCTTTAACCGGGGGCGAACATATGACGGCCTAGATATCTTCTTGGGGCCAAACCCGTTTGATACTTCGTGAATAACTTCGGCTTCGCCCCGGACAATGAAGAAAATATCGTTTCCAGGGCTGCCTTGGCGGACGATATCAGTGAATGGCGAGTATGACTTGGGCTGCGCACTCAGGCCGAGGAAGTGGAGGATGTCCGGAGGCAGCGTCGAAAACAGCGGAAGCTCCTTAAGCGTCTTGCGCACGCTGACATAGCCGCTACCTAGCGCACTTCCCCCAACTGCCGGGTCTTCGATCACGCCCGGGCTCGGCGATTTGCGTTTCTTCGTATTTACTACGGCTCCCTCCTTGATGACGCCGATCTCGCCGGTGCTCACCTCC
>Ga0164242_10001658_pt1 | contig 26388 bp, 25 predicted proteins | sample OricomgcompostMG_FD_108783 | JGI IMG/M metagenome (GOLD analysis project Ga0164242, IMG submission 108783) | Miracle-Growth compost microbial communities from Emeryville, California, USA - Original compost - Miracle growth compost (MG) ...
GCGCGCCAGCCGCACGGTGCCGTTCGTCGCCAAGGCCATCGGCGTGCCGATCGCCAAGATCGCCGCGCGGGTCATGGCCGGAGAAAAGCTGGCCGACCTGCCGGCGATCGACTGGCGCATCGGTTACATGACCGTGAAGGAAGCGGTGTTCCCCTTCAGCCGTTTCCCCGGAGCCGATCCGGTACTGACACCGGAGATGAAGTCCACCGGCGAAGTCATGGGAATCGATCGCGATTTCCCCACCGCCTATATCAAGTCGCAGCTCGGCGAAGGCACCGTGCTGCCCGAAAAAGGCGTACTGTTCGTATCGGTCAAGGACAGCGACAAGCCGCAGATCGTCGAACCGGTGCGCCAGTTGATCGCGCAAGGATTCCGCGTCATCGCCACCGGCGGCACGCAGATCTATCTCGTCGAGGCGGGTCTGCCGGTCGAGCGGGTCAACAAGGTCGCCGAAGGGCGGCCGCATATCGTCGACAAGATCGTCGATGGCGAAGTGGCGCTGATCTTCAACACCACCGAAGGTTGGCAGAGCCATAAGGACAGCCAGTCGATCCGCGCCTCGGCGCTCGGAGCCAAGGTGCCGTACTACACCACGGCGGCCGCCTCGGCGGCGGTGGCGCAGGCAATCGCCTGCGTCGAACCGAGCGAACTTGAAGTGCGCTCGTTGCAAGACTATTATAGCCGCTAACCAATTTCCCGACATTCCGCCCTTATCGCCGCGTGAAACAAAGCGGGGAGGGCGGTTTTGACGGATTTGCAGGACAGGACCGGTTATGGAAAAGGTGCCGATGCTGGCGGAAGGCTATGAAAAGCTGACGGCCGACCTCAAGGCGTTGCGGCAGGAACGTCCGAAGATCGTGGATGCGATCGAGGAAGCGCGCGCGCACGGCGATCTGTCGGAAAACGCCGAGTATCACGCGGCGAAGGAGCGTCAGGGCCAGGTCGAGGCGCAGATCGCCGAACTCGAGGACAAGGTCAGCCGCGCGCAGATCATCGACCCGACGTCCCTATCGGGCGACCGCGTGGTGTTCGGCGCGACCGTCACGGTGCGCGACGACGACGACAAGCCGCAGCGCTACCAGATTGTCGGGCAGCCGGAAGCCGACGCCAAACTGGGGCGGATTTCGTATGATTCTCCGCTCGGCCGTGCGCTGATCGGCCGTTCGGTGGGCGACGAGGTCGAGGTGACGGTGCCCTCGGGCGACCGCTTCTATCTGGTGGACAAGATCGAGTTCATTTGAGGGACTGGGAAATAGGCATTAGGCAATAGGACGGTGGCCAGCGGCGTCCGGTCCCATCGAGATCTGCTTATCTGGCAGAAGGGCATGGATCTGGCAGCCGAAGGTTACGGGCGACAAAGCCTACTGCCTAATGCCTAACGCCTCATTTCCCCGGCAGCTCAGGCTCTAGCAGCCGGTGGAGATGCACAATGACGTACTTCATCTCGGCGTCGTCCACGGTGAGCTGGGCCTTCCCGCGCCATGCCTCCTCGGCGGCGGCATAGTTCGGGTACACTCCGACGAATTCGATTTCGTCGAGGTTCTGGAATTCCACACCTTGCGGATCGACCACCCGGCCGCCCATCACCAGATGAAGAAGCTGTTTCGCCATTCGTTGCTCACCTTTGTCGCGCGTCGCCGCGCCCCTTTAGGGGATCGGCGGCGGGCTGCAAGAGCGAGGCCGTTCAGTTGAGCCGATCGCGCAGAGCCTGAGCAATCGATTTGCCGGTTTCGCGCGCGCTGTTACGGGCGCTGGTGACATAGTCCGCGGCATCTTCGCTCCAGTCGTCGAGCTTTTCCGCGCCGGTTTGTCCTGCCTCACGTGTCGCTTCCATCGCGCTCTGGGCATAGGCGAGCGCCAGTTCGCCTGCGATCGCGGCCAGTCCGGCTGCCTTCCTGCCGAACTTGCGCCCGGCCTTGCGGGTCGGCGAGCCGCGAAACAGGCTGCTGATCAGCACGCCGGCCGCCAGGCCGCCGGCGACGATGGCAATGGGATGCCGGCGGGCGAAGCTGGTGAACTTGTCCTTGGCTTCGACCGCTTTCTCGCTGGCCCGATCCGCCAGTGTCACCGGCTCGGCTCGCGCTTCGTTGCGACTCTTCGCAGCGGCGACCTTGCGCTTGATATTGCTGCGTTTGGCATCGGTCATTATCGTCTCCGGGGAAAGTGAGGTCAGTCGTTGTCGGAACGGACTGCGTCGCCGTCTTGTTCCTCGTCGCCGCTGTCGAAAGCGAAGATTCGCGCCAAGCCGTTCAGCAAGGGTGCGCGGGCAAACCATAGAGCGATCGCTGCCACCGCCGCGGCCACGCTCCAGCGGTTCGCTTCGGCGTAGTCCACGGCTTCATCCACCAGATCCATCGCGCTATCGCCGATCCGGTCAGTGATCCGCTTGCCGACGCCCCGCGCGCGCAGATCGTGGCGAATGAAGCGCAAATCGGCGCTGAACACCTCGAGCGCCGTATCGCGCAACTGGCGATCTTCGGCGAGGCGTGTTTCCAGCCCGCTCATGCCGCTTCGTCTCCGCCGAACGATCCGACGAGCGCGCGCCAACGCACCGCAGCGGCGCGGGCCGCGAATCCGGCGACGAGCAGCCAGGCCACGACCACCACCGCAGTCGCCCCCCAAGCGCCGAGCGGGGGAGTCAGTGCGAAGATCAGGCCGATGGTCAGCCCGATCAGGGCCATCCAGGCGAAGATCAGCGCGGCGAGGCCATAGATCGCAACGCCCTTGGCCCGGTCTCCGGCAAACAGCGCCCGGCTTTTCTGGTAGTTGAGCTCGGCTTCGAGATAAGTCTTGCCGTCCTCGATCAGCACCTCGACATCGTCGATCAGCGAACGCTCGTCGGCAGCTTCGTCAATGTCGAGATGCTCTTCGGACGAGCCGGCAGGAGCAACGTCTTCGACATCCAGCACCGGCTCTTCCTCCCCGTAAGGCTTGCGGCAAACGTCTTAGCGACGGCGCAGCAGCCGGGCAAAGAAGAAGCCGGCCAGGGCTGCGATGCCGACCGCGGTGCCGGGACTCTTGCGCACGAGCTCACGCGCCTCCTCGCCCAGTTCCTCGACGCTCTTGTTGTCGAGCTTGGCGGCCGTTTCCTGCAGGCTGCGCGAGGCGCTGCGGGCATAGTCGCCGTAGCGGGTGCCGAACTTGTCATCGAGCGTAGCTGCGTTCTCCGCCACCATGCGGCCGAGGCTCGCCAGCGCATCGCTCGCCTTCTCCTTGCCGTCGCGCGCCAGTTCGCCGGCTTTTGCCTTGGCCTGGCCGGCATAATCGTCGCCCTTGGTGAGCGCCTGGCTGCGGTAGGTATCGGCTCGCTCCTTGGCTTCGGCGCCCAGCGCCGCCGCCCCGGCTTTCGCTTCCTCCAGCGCGGCGTTGAAGCGCGATTTGGCCTTGGCCGTGTTGCTTTCCGTCAGCGCGGGCGTGCCGGCCGCGGACTTCTTCGCGGCGGCGGTTTTCCTGGGAGTGGTAGTGCGTTTCGGGGTCTTCGAAGTGGTCCCGGCGGTATTTGCCATGTGAAAGCCCTTTCTTTCTGCATCAGCCAAGGCCGTGTCGCCGGATGAATTAGGAAGGCCCGGCCGGCCGTTGTCAATCCGAACGCGACTTGCACCGCGATGTTCCGCGGTTTAGGCGGCGCCCCGTCCCCGTCATCTGGGTAGTGTCATACCTGATTACAACACCATCGCCGGAGCCCCATTTATGACCGCCATCATCGACATTCACGGCCGCGAAATCCTCGACAGCCGGGGCAATCCGACGGTGGAGGTGGACGTGCTGCTCGAAGACGGCAGCTTCGGCCGCGCGGCGGTCCCCTCGGGCGCCTCGACGGGGGCGCACGAAGCGGTCGAGCTGCGCGACGGCGACAAGGCGCGCTATCTCGGCAAGGGCGTGCTCAAGGCCGTGGACGCGGTTAACGGCAGGCTTTCCGATACGCTGCTCGGCCTCGACGCCGAAGACCAGCGCGAGATCGACCTGACGATGATCGCGCTCGACGGCAACGACAACAAGGGCAACCTCGGCGCCAACGCCATCCTCGGCGTCAGCTTGGCGGTCGCCAAGGCGGCGGCGAATGCGCGGGGCCTGCCGCTCTATGCCTACGTCGGCGGGGTATCGGCGCACGTGCTGCCGGTGCCGATGATGAACATCATCAACGGCGGCGAGCATGCCGACAATCCGATCGACTTCCAGGAATTCATGATCATGCCCCTCGGCGCGCCGACGCTGGCCGAGGCGGTGCGGTGGGGCTCGGAAGTGTTCCACACGCTCAAGAAGGGCCTGCACGACAAAGGCCTCGCCACCGCGGTGGGTGACGAGGGCGGCTTCGCGCCCGATCTCGCCAGCACGCGCGCCGCGCTGGACTTCATCATGGGCTCGATCGAGCTAGCCGGGTTCAAGCCGGGCGAAGACATCGCCGTGGCGCTCGATCCGGCGGCGAGCGAGTTCTTCAGGGACGGGAAATACGAGATCAGCGGGGAGGGCTTGTCGCTTTCCCCGGCGCAGATGGCGGATTATCTCGCCGACCTGTGCGACGCTTACCCGATCCGCTCCATCGAGGACGGCATGGCCGAAGACGATTTCGAAGGCTGGAAAGCGGTGACCGACAAGCTGGGCGGCCGCATCCAGCTTGTCGGCGACGATCTCTTCGTCACCAACCCGAAGCGCCTGGCGATGGGGATCGAGAAGGGCCTGGCCAATTCGCTGCTGGTCAAGGTCAACCAGATCGGCACGCTGACCGAAACGCTCGAGGCCATCGCGCTGGCGCACCGGGCGGGCTACACCGCGGTCATGTCGCACCGCTCGGGCGAGACCGAGGATTCGACCATCGCCGATCTCGCGGTCGCCACCAACTGCGGGCAGATCAAGACCGGCTCGCTGGCCCGCTCCGACCGGCTCGCCAAGTACAACCAGCTGATCCGCATCGAGGAAGAGCTGGGCGACAGCGCCGTCTATGCGGGGAAAGGCTGCTTCGGGCGGCTCGCCGGCTGACGCGCGCTTTGCCTGACGAGCGCGGCTTCTGATAAGCGTCCCGCCGATGCCGGGCCGGAAATTCAATACGATGCACAAGCGCGGCGGCTGCTGGCTGGCGCTTGCCCTGGTTCCGATGTTGAGCGGGTGCCTGGGAGCGGTGGCACTGCCGCTCGTCGCCGGTGGCGGTCTCAGCTTCGCGACCAGGCAGCACGTCCGCGCGGCGACGGCCGTTCCGGCGCAACTGAAGACAGCACGGGGGAGGGAAACGGTCGCCGCCGATGCCCTGCCGGCCCAGGTCATCTTGACGCCGTTGACTGAGCTGCCGCCGCCAAGCGGATCTCCGGCCGTGGCGGCTGTCGAGCCGTGGAAGCGCTTTTTCGATTACGCGCAATCCCGATCGCCCGAGAAAGCCCCGTCCCCCACGAAAGAGGGTGAGCTGGAAAGGACCGAATCCGCCCTGCTCGTGCAGCCGCCGTCGCTCGAAGCTCCGGCGCGGCGCGATTGCCCGATGCCGATCCCCGCCGTCGTCATTGACCTCGACGATGATCCGGCGCCGTTCGACCCGGCGCATGTGATGCCGGCCCCACCAGCCTTGGCCCAGGGCCTGGCCCATCTGCGTGAAGCAGGCATCGTGGTGCTGTGGATCAGCCGGCTACGGGCCGCGCGCGTGAGCGAGGTCGCGCAAGCGCTCAAGCGCTCGGGCCTCGATCCGCAAGGGCAGGACCAGTTGCTGCTCATCCGCAATGGTGACGATCGGAAGCAGCTTCTGCGCAGCGACGCGAACAACGATGTCTGCATCGTGGCGATCGCTGGGCAGCAGCGCGGGGACTTCGACGAGCTGTTCGATTACCTGCGCGATCCTGACGCCGCGATCGGCCTGAATTCGATGATGGACAAAGGATGGTTCCTGGTTCCCTCGCTCGATGCTTCCGAGAGTGAGGAAGCGCGGGCCGTCACCCAGACCCCGGCTACGGCCGCACCTTCGACCGACCGCTGAAGGCTGCCGACGAGCGTTCGTTGCATAGCGTCTTTCGCGCGGCTATGCGGTTGCGCCTGAAACTTGATGGCGCGCGCCGCGCCTGGTCTGGAGAGGTTTGGTCGATGAATTCCCGCCTGATCGCCGCGCTTTTGCTGGGTGCCGCCACTGTCACGCTTGGCCCCGTCGCCTGCAAGCAAGGCTCGACCGGCGGCGCCGCCACGCCGACAGCCGGCACCGAACTCGGAGTCGAGAAGGCCTGGATGGACACCGGCGTCAAGCCCGGCGACGATTGGTATGAATACGCCGACGGCGGGTGGATGAAGACCACGCAGATCCCCGCCGACCGCTCCCGCGTCGGGGCCTTCTGGATCGCCAGCGAAAAGACCGACGCGCAGCTCGGTTCGCTGATGTCCGCCATCGTCAAGTCCGATGCCGATGCCGGCACGAACGAAGGCAAGGTCAAGGCATTCTACAATGCCTATCTCGACACCAAGGCGATCGATGCTGCCGGCATGAGCCCGGTCCAGGCCGATCTTGCCCGATTCGATGCGATCTCCGACAAGAAGCAGCTTTCGACCGTGCTCGGCAGCCAGGTTCGCGCCGACGTCGATCCGCTCAACGCAACCAACTTCCAGACAGAGAACCTGTTCGGCGTGTTCGTGACCCAGGCGCTCAAGGGCGGCGAGGTCGTGCCGTACATCCTCCAGGGCGGCATCGGCATGCCAGAGCGGGAATACTACCTCTCGTCCGATCCCAAGATGGCGGAACTGCGCACGGCTTACCGCCAGTACATCGAGGATCTGCTGACCGCCGCCGGTATCGCCGACGCCAAGGCCAAGGCGCAGAAGGTCTATGATCTCGAGATGAAGATCGCCAGGGCGCACCAGCCGCGCGAGGACAGCGAGAACTGGAAGAAGGCCTCGGGCCTGTGGAGCCAGGCCGACTTCGCTTCGAAGGCCCCGGGCATCGACTGGTCCAGCTTTTTCCAGGCGGCACAACTGAGCAGTGCGAAGACCTTCGACGCCTATCACCCCGAAGCCATCACCCGGCTTTCGGCGCTGGTCGCCTCCGAACCGCTGGACGCGTGGAAGGATTGGCTGGTGTTCCACCAGATCAATGCCAACGCCAGCGTCCTGCCGAGCAAGCTCGATAACCTGCACTTCGCGTTCTACGGCACCAAGCTGACCGGCGCCGAGCAGCAGCGCCCGCGCGACAAGCGCGCGCTCGCGGCGGTGAACACCTATCTGGGCGATGCGCTGGGCAAGCTTTACACCGACAAGTATTTCCCCGCGGCGGACAAGGCGCGGATCCAGCAGATGGTCGGCAATATCAAGGCGGCCTTCGTCAAGCGGATCGACGCGCTCGACTGGATGGCGCAATCGACCAAGGACGAGGCCAAGAAGAAGGTCCAGACCATGGAGGTCGGCGTCGGCTATCCCGACACCTGGAAGGACTATTCCTCGTTCCAGGTCGATCCGCACAACGCCTACGCCAACCAGCAGGCGGGCGCGCTGGTCAATTACAAGCAGCAGCTCGCCAAGATCGGCAAGCCGATGGACCGCCGCGAGTGGTGGATGAACGCGCAACTGGTCAACGCCGTCAACCTGCCGGTGCAGAACGCGCTCAATTTCCCGGCGGCGATCATGCAGCCGCCGTTCTACGATCCCAAGGCCGACGATGCGTTCAACTACGGCGCGATCGGCTCGGTGATCGGGCACGAGATCAGCCACAGCTTCGACAACAACGGCGCCGAGTTCGATTCCACCGGAGCGATGCGCAACTGGTGGACCGACGCGGACAAGAAGAAGTTCGAACAGGCGGGCAAGGCCCTGGCCGATCAGTTCGGCCAGTACGAACCATTCCCCGGGCTGCACGTGAACGGTGCGTTGACGCTGGGAGAGAACATCGCCGATGTGGCCGGCCTGGCGGCCTCCTACGAGGCCTACCACGCCTCGCTGAACGGCAAGGAGGCGCCGGCGATCGATGGCTTCACCGGCGATCAACGCTTCTTCCTCGCGTTCGCGCAGGCATGGGCGACCAAGGCCCGCGAAGCTTCGCTGCGACAGCAGATCGCCACCGACGGCCACGCGCCCGGCCAGTATCGCGCGCTGACCGTCCGCAACCAGGATGCGTGGTACAAGGCGTTTGACGTGCAGCCGGGCGAGAAGCTCTATCTGGCGCCGGAGAAGCGCGTGAAGATCTGGTGATTCGCGGCGGGTGGCGCCTCCCGCGTCACCCTCGCTTGGCGGCGCGCTGCAACTCGGTTTTCCCGGGAGCTGGCGCAGATGTGCCTTCGCTCTTCCATGTATCACCGAAACCCAGGGTCACGTCCACGGCCGAGAGGGCACGGGAGAAAACCCAGCCCTGGGCGTCGGAGCAGCCGAGCTCCACCAGCTTCAGGCGCAGCGGTTCGGTTTCCACGCCCTCTGCCGTGATCGGCATTTTCAGGCCCTTGCCGAGCGTAGCGATCGCACGGACGAGCGCGTCGTTGTGCCGATCGTCGAGCAGCGAGGCAATGAAGCGGCGATCGATCTTGATCCGGTCGAACGGCAAGGACCTCAACTGCGCGAGCGAAGCATAGCCCGTGCCGAAATCGTCGACCGACACACCGACGCCGCTGTTCTTCAGGCTGGTGATGACGGCGAGCGCCTGATCGAGATCGTCGAGAAGAATTCTCTCCATGATTTCCAGTTCGAGACGCGCCGCTGGAAAGCCGGTGACCGACAGCACCTTGAGGATCCGCTGTGCGAGCAGGGGGTCCTTGAACTGGGCCGGCGAGATGTTGACCGAAATCTTGAGGTGGGCCGGCCAGGCGCGAGCGATACCGAGCGCTTCATGCATGACGGCGAACGACAGGTCGGAGATCGCGCCGATCCGATCGGCCTGGTCCAGGAATTCCGGTGGCTCGATGAGTCCTCTGAGAGGATGATTCCATCGTGCCAGCACTTCGAAGCCGGACACCTCGCTGGAAGCGAGATCGACGATCGGCTGGAAGAACGGCACGAATTGCCCGGAAGCGATGCCTTCCCGCATCTCCGCCTCGAACCGCTTGCGCTGCTGGAAGGCGGCTTCCATTTCCCTGTCGAACAGCACGACCCGGTTGCGGCCACCCCGCTTGGCTTCGTACATCGCCAGGTCCGCTCGTTCGAGTAGCTGGGACGAATTGGCCACTGGCTCGCTGGCCAGCGAAACACCGATCGAGGCTGCGACCCCCATGGTGATGTCGCCGATTTCGATCGGTTGATTGAGCGCGTCCACCAGACGGGCGGCGAGCATCTCCGCTGCCGGAACTTCCGCGGCGGCGCCGCTGATCAAGATAGCGAACTCATCCCCGCCGAGCCGGACGCACGCCGCCCCAGCGGGGCAGGTCTCCTCGATGCGCCGGGCGGTGACTTGCAGCACGTAGTCGCCTGCCGCGTGCCCCTGCTGGTCGTTGATCCGCTTGAAATGATCGAGGTCGATCAGCAACAGCGCGTGATGGCCGGTGTCGCCGGTACGGAAACCAGCGAGTAGCTCATTGAGCCGCCGCCGGTTGAGCAACCCGGTGACTTCGTCATAGTAGGCGAGCTGATACGCGAGCTGCTCGGCCGCGTCGCGTTCGGCGAATGTACGCCTGAGCTGCTCCGATCGCCGCCACGCGAGCAGAACCAAGGCGATGTTGAGAATGAACGCGATGAGGTGGTTCCGGCTGAGCGGCTGGGCGTCAGACGATGGGGCGAGGATATCCGGCAATATCTGCGAGCCCGAAATCGCGAATACGACGATTGCCAGAAGGGCTACCGTTCCCGTTATCCACCGGGTGTCACCCGAACCTCGCGGGCGCGAGTGTGCGTGCGGCATGGCCCGAATCACGGCTGTACCGCCAGGTTGAAGATGCATGGCGAGCCGTTGGCCAACTCGAACGCGAAATCTTTCGAAGCGGAGTGCGGCCGTGGCGAAGCGAACGGCGAAAAGCGTCCGGATCTGCCATTGAACAGGCAGATCACCTCAGCATCCAAAACGCTTCGCTGCTTGCGCCGCTCGCCCATAAAGTCCCCTGAATCCTTGGAGACGGTATAGATCAGACCCCCTAAACAGGGATTAATGGGTCGAATCGGGCCGTTTGCTACAGATCGGGCATCCCGTGTGCGGGCGGCAATTAACGGCCGGCCGCGGTCAGCCGGCCGAACTGGTCCTGCGTTAGCTCCAGCTCCAGGGCTTCGAACTGCACATCCAGCTGCTCCGGCTTGCTGGCGCTGGCGATCGGCGCGGCGATGCCCGGCTGACGCATCAGCCAGGCGAGGGCGATGGCGCCATGACTGGCGCCCGTCTCTCCCGCGACGGCGTCGAGCACGGGCAGCACCATCAGGCCCTTGTCGAAGAATCGCTCGATGCTCGATCCGCGATCGAAGCGCTGGAGATCCTCGCGAGTGCGATACTTGCCCGTGAGGAACCCGGCGGCGAGGCCGAACCACGGCAGCATCGCGATGCCCAGTTCCAGGCACAGCTTCTGGAGGCCGGGATCGTAGCTGTCGCGTTCTACCAGATTGTATTCGTTCTGTAGGATTGTGTAGGGAATCATCCCATTGGAATGTGCTGCGGTGTGAGCCGCGGCCAGGCGATCGGTAGTGAAGTTGGAGGCGCCGATTTCGCGGACAAGACCCTGGCGCACCAGGGTGTCGAAACCGCCGGCAATCTCGTCGATTCCTGTCGAAGTCTCGTCGCGATGGGCGTAATAAAGGTCGACATAATCGGTCTGTAGACGTTCGAGCGATTTGGCCAGTTCTTCGGCCACTTTTCGCGGCGCCAGATCGCCCGGCTTGCCGAACATGCCCGTCTTGGTGGCGACGCGCATTTCCGAACGCACCCCGCGGCTCGCCAGCCACTTGCCGATCACCGTCTCGCTCTCGCCGCCGACGTGGCCCGGGACCCAGATGGAGTAGCCCTGCGCCGTATCGACCATCCGCCCGCCGTGCTCGTAGAAGCGGTCGAGAATGGCGAAGCTCGTATCCTCATCGGCGGTAAAGCCGAATACGTTGCCGCCCAGGACGAGAGGAATTCCGGCGATCGACCAGTGGCTTGTCATGCAAACTTCTCCTGCAATGCGAGCAGCGCCATCGCCGCTTCGGCCGCCCCGGCGCCCTTGTTGCCTTGGCCTGGATCGGCACGAACGAGCGCCTGCGCTTCGTTCTCGACCGTGAGGATGCCGTTGCCGACGGCGATCCCGTCCATCGTCAGCGCCATGATTCCGCGCGCGCTCTCGCCGGCGACGATCTCGAAGTGGTAGGTCTCGCCCCGGATCACCACGCCGATGCCGACGAAGCCGTCATAGCGGTCGCTTTCGGCTGCCAGCGCAATCGCTCCGGGAATCTCCAGCGCACCGGGCACGGTGATGACCCCGACATTGTGGCCCGCCGCCTCCAGTGCGCCCCGCGCGCCGGCGATCAGCATGTCATTGAGATGCGCGTAGAACCGCGCCTCGACGATCAGGAACTTCGCCATCAGTCCTCCATGCCGTTTCGCCAGCCTGCCCGTTTTGGACGTGGTCTATACGGGGCCGATGGGCCTCTCGCCGACGATCGACAAGTCGTAACCTTCCAAGCCGACCAGCGAATGCTTCGTGTTGGTCAGCAGAATCATGTCGCGCACGCCCAGTTCGGCGAGAATCTGCGCGCCCACGCCATAATCGCGCTGCTCCGGCGGAAGATGGTCGTCATCGGCCGGTTCGTGCTTGTGGTCGAGGTCGGCGATGGCGCGGGTGGCGTAGCCGGGGGAGGGGCGGCTGATCAGCACGACGACGCCGGTGCCTTCCTCGCCGATAATGCGCATCGCGCCTTCGAGCATGCCGTAACGCTCGGTGTCCTGGGCGAAGATGTCATCGAAGATCGCCATCGAATGCATCCGCACCAGCGTCGGCTTCGCGGGGTCGATGCGCCCCTTCACCAGCGCCATGGTCTCGCCCTTGGTCGCCTTGTTGTAGAAGCTCAGCGCAGTCCAGTCGCCACCCCAGCGGCTGTGGAAGCGGCCCTCGGCCCGCTTCTCGACCAGATGATCGTGGCGTCGCCGGTAAGCGATCAGGTCGCGGATCGTGCCGATTTTCAGGCCATGTCTGCGGCCGAAGCGCATGAGGTCGTCGAGGCGGGCCATCGTCCCGTCCTCGTTCATGATCTCGCAGATCACGCCGGAGGGATTCAGGCCCGCGAGCCGCGCTATATCGACCGAGGCCTCGGTATGGCCGGCACGGACCAGCACGCCGCCTTCGCGGGCGAGCAGCGGGAAGACATGGCCGGGGGTGACGATGTCGTCGGCCGTCTTGGAAGCATCGATCGCGACCGAGATGGTGCGCGCCCGGTCCGCGGCGCTGATGCCGGTGGTGACGCCTTCGCGCGCCTCGATCGAGATGGTGAAGGCGGTCTGGTGACGGGTACCGTTGCTGCGGCTCATCGGCGGCAGGCCAAGCGTCTCGATCCGTTGCTGGGTGAGGGCCAGGCAGATCAGGCCGCGGCCGTGCGTAGCCATGAAATTGATCGCGTCGGGCGTCGCCATCTGCGCCGGAATGATGAGGTCGCCTTCGTTCTCCCGATCTTCGTCGTCGACCAGGATGAACATCCGCCCGTTGCGCGCTTCGTCGATGATCTCCTCGATCGGCACCAGAACCGGCGTGGCGTCGTTCTCGCTCAGAAACCGCTCTATCTTGGCGAGGGTTTCGGCCGTCGGGTTCCACCCCGGCTCGCTGCAATCGCGCAAGGTGTTCGCATGCAACCCCGCCGCGCGCGCTAGCCCCGCACGGGACATCCGGCCTTGCGAAACGAGGGCACGGACTCGCTCGATGATATTTGTGCTCATAAGAAGGAGATATCACATTAAATTGTGATATAGCAATGCCCACTGTCACATTTCGCGCATCGTTGGGTCAGTCTATGCGGTCCGGATCTGCCGGTTGAGTGCGAGGGACCGCACGTCAAGATTGTGGAACCCGTTCACAGACACACAGAGAAGGACCATTTTCGTACCCGGTTGCACGATCAGCCCGCTCGCCCCATGGAGCGGGCGTGAGCAATCCCCCTCCGACCCATGACGAACTGCTCGATGCCTTCCGTTCGGCGATGCGCCACGTCGCGGCGACGGTCTATGCCGTCACGACCGGCCCGGTCGGCGAGCGCCACGGCATTCTCGCTACCGCGGTGAGTTCGCTCAGCTTCGAGCCGCCCTCGCTGCTCGTTTGCGTAAACCGCACCGCATCGCTGCACGAACCGCTCGCCTGTGCCGAAACGTTCTGCGTGAACGTACTCGGCCTGGGTAATCGCGAGATCGCGGAAATTTTCGAGAAAGCCCACGGGGAGGAGCGCTTTGCCGTAGGCAATTGGCGCGAAGAGCACGGCGTGCCGGTGCTCGCCAATGCCCAGTCCTATTTTATCTGCCGCACGGCCCACCGGCACGAGTTCGGCACTCACACGATCTTCATCGGCGAGTTGATCGATGCCCATCACCGCGAAAATGCGGCGCCGCTGACATATTATGACCGGCATTATATCGATATCAGCGCCGCGCCGGAACGCGCGCCGCGCTGATCGTCATTCCATCGGCGTGTTGCGCGAAGCCAGCAGGTCGGCGGGATAGCTCGGCCGAGCCGACCCGAGATGGGCCGAAATCTCATTCTCGAGCATCCGTGCGCGGTCCTTGGCCGAAAGATGCATCCGGTCGTGGAAAATACCTCCGCTCAACCGTCGCCCGAGCTTCGAGCGCCAGAACGCCGGCGCGGCTTGCGGGTCGATCCCGGCGTTGGCGAGGAGATGGATACTGAGGCGGTCGGCCTCTTCCTCCGCCCGCAGATTGAGCCGGCGGTTGCGTCCGAACTCCCCGAACAACCCCTTGCTCACATCGGCCGCGCTCAGCCGCTCGCGATGATGCAGGATCGAATGCGCCAGTTCATGGGCAAAAATAGTGGCGATCTGCTCGTCGCTGCCCTGCAGCATCAGGCCAAGGCCGAGCTGGATCACTTGCCCGTCGGAACGCGCATCGACGCTGCTCTTGTCATCGAGAAGCTCGACCAGCGCTAGGCATTCCCGCGGCGGCGAGAGCGTGACTTCGCGCTGGACACCAGCGTGCACGATGCCGAGCACGAGCGGTGTGCCGGCAGGATGCTCGGTCAGAGCTGCAAAGGCCGAATCTCGCAAGGGGGAAGCTTCGAGTCCCTTGCGCCGCTCGGCCGCGTATCCATCGATCGACAGCAATCCATCGTCCCTGTCGATTCCGGCTTCGGCCGCTGCCCCTCCCGGGAGTACCGCAGCGAACGCGATCTGCGCGGCGAAGGGCGGCCGGGCATTCGCTGGATACTGATCGGCGCTCTGCAAGGCGATGCCCAGGTCGGGCGTGGTGCGATCGCACAGGGTGACGTTTTTAGCCAAAATGGGTTCGACGATCCGCAGCAGCCGCAGATCCTGTGCGCGCAACGATGCGAGCGGGTCTTCCTGACCGGCGGCCGCCGCGGAAAAGGAGGCGAGCGCCAGCAGGATCAGGCGCTTCAGAGACTGCGTCCATGCCACGCCGCAGCCCGATCCGGATGCTAAGAGAAGTTTCATAATTGACCTGCCATAGGCGCCCGACTAGATTTCTGCCTGCGAAAAGGGACCCAATTCGCGTGTGGAGATTTAAGGCTTTCGTCCTCCGGCGGCCCAAAGGTGGCAAAAATACGCCGAAGACGGTTGACTGCCGAGACCGTGGTGGTATTCCGGGGTCGAAATAAAGGAAGGGCAACAAATGGTTATGCGGAAAACGATGATCAGCCTGGCTGCTGCCGGGATGATTCTCGGTTCGACGGCAGCTGCTGCCGCACCGGTTGCGAGTGAAGCGCGCAGCGCTTCGCCTGTCGCCAAGTCCGAGAATCTGGCCGGAATCGGCACCTTCGGCATCCTGCTCGGTGTGCTGATTGTGGCCGGCGTCATCGCTGTCATTGCCAGCGACGACAACGATCACCCGGCGAGCCCGTAGTCGGTTCGATCAGGTAAAAACGTTGAACGGCGGGGATTCCCCCGCCGTTTTTCGTTGCGCGTCAGCCGGACGTCGAATCACCCAGCGCTGCGCGAACTTCATCAATGGTTCGCGCGCCGAGCATCGCCATCGTGCGCACGGTTTCGGCCCGCAGCAGTTCGAGAGCCCTGGCCACCCCGCGCTCGCCAAACGCGGCCAGGCCATAGAGCGGCGCACGGCCGGCCAGAACCGCGTCCGCGCCGCACGCCACCGCCTTGACGATATCGCTGCCCCGGCGCACGCCGCTGTCGAGAAACACCGTCAGTCGGCCGCCGACTCGTTCGACGATGGCAGGCAGGGCATCCATCGGCGCGATCGAGCAATCGAGCGCCCGCCCGCCATGATTCGAAACGACGATTCCGTCGCAGCCCAGCGCCAGCGCTTTCTCCGCATCGTCGGGATGCAGCACGCCTTTGAGCACGAACTTGCCCGGCCAGCGGTCGCGCAAGGCTTTCACACCATCCCAGTCGAGATCGTCCTGCTTGAACAGGGCCCCGGGTGGAGCGCCCTTGGTCACCTTGGACCTTAGTCTGTCGGGCAGGTTCGCCTGCGTAGGTATCCCGCCTTCGATCATATAGCGGCCCATCACGCCGGCCAACCAGCGCGGGTGAGTCAGCACGTCGAAGGTGTTGCGCGCGTTCAGCTTGAACGGCGTGCCGAAGCCGTTGCGCTGGATGTATTCGCGATTCGGCGGCACCGGCAGATCGAGCGTGACGAACAGCGCTTCGCAGCCCAAAGCCGAGGCTCGATCGACCACCGCGTGCGACAGCGCCCGGTCCTCCCATAAATAGAGCTGGAACCACTGCCGCCCGCCGGCTTCGGCGATCTGCTCCAGGTCCATCGTGCTCGCGCTCGAAATGACGAACGGCACGCCGGCCGCCGCGGCTGCGCGGGCGAGCGCGAGATCGCCCTTGTGCCACAGCAGCCCGGCCGCGCCGGTGGGGGCGACGGCCAGCGGGAAGGGTAGAGCTCTGCCGAAGACCTCGGTCGATGGATCGATCTTCTGCACCCCGCGCAGAACGCGCGGGCGGAAAGTGACAGCCTCGAACGCCGCCCGGTTGCGGGCCATCCCGCATTCGTCCTCGACCCCGCGCTCGGCGTATTCCCAGATGCCCAGCGGCAGGCGCCGCCGCGCCCGATCCCGCAAGTCCGCGATATTGTAGCAGCGGAGGTCGCCGGGCGACTCTGGAGCCATCAGCCGCGCCCGAGGAACGGAATCTTGTTCTGGACCACCATGCCTTCGTAGAAATTGAGATGATCGGGAATGTCGCACATGTGGATGATCACGGCGGCGATGTCTTTGGGATCGGCGCTGAGGTCCTCCGGCAGCTTGACGGCTCCGGGCGCGATCTCGGTGGCGACGATGCCCGGGTGGAAGATCGAAGCGGCGATGTTGAATTCGCGCCCGTCGATCGCCAGCGAGCGGGTCAAACCGTCGAGACCCCACTTGCTGGCAGCATAAGCCGGGCTGTTCTGCCGCGGCACTCGCGCCGAGATGGAGCCGATATTGACGATCCGGCCGTGGCCCTTGTCCTTCATCACCCGGAACGCGGCGCGGCTGCACAGGAAGGCGCTGGTGAGATTGGTCTCGATCACCCGGTGCCACAGCTCGAGCGCCATCTCGTCGACCGGTGTGCTGTCGGCGATGCCGGCGTTGTTGAGCAGTACGTCAACGGTGCCGAAGCGATCAACCGCCTGAGCGAACAGATTGTCGACATCGCTTTCGCTGGTGACGTCCGTCATCACCGCCAGCGCCTCTCCGCCCATGCCTTCGAGCCGCTCGACCAGCGCCGAAAGCCGCTCCGCCCGCCGCGCGGCCAGCACGACTTTGGAGCCCTTCTCGACGAAAGCGACCGCGCAAGCCTCACCGATCCCAGAACTCGCGCCAGTGACAACCGCCACACGGCCTTGCAGAATACTCAATGGGCATCCCCTTCGGTTGATTTTGCCAGCCGCTTAACGCGCTGGAAGGCGAGTCTCTAGCCGTAATAGGCGTCGATGAACGGTTGCAAGAATTCACGATAAGGTTCTGCGGAACCGATGCCCTCCCGATTCAAGGGGCGGCGGACCTGCATTACACTGGCGGTCGTCACCGCCCTATCAGTCTCGTGTGAGGCGAAGACAGCCGGCTCTTCGTCGAGCCCGCAGTGCGACAGAATCCGCCGAACCCAAAGCTCCGGGGTCGCAATCAAGGCTTCATAAGGCACAACGAGAAGGCGCTCGCCGAGGATTTTGCGCCATCTTCTCAACAGCTCGTCTTCCACTCGAAAGTGAAACGCAATGTCCTCCAGATCGTAACTCCACGGCATGCTGACAGTGAAGAACGTGCGGAAGCACGACCAGGCCCGGTCAAGTGGGTCACGGGTCAGCCAGATCAGAGGGGCCTCCGGCAGCAAGGCGGCGGGGAGGCCGACGAGGCGCGTCGTGTTCAGCGTCTTGTCGACGATCCGAGCCGAGCCCGGGAAACGCTCGTCCAGCCAGTGGTGCCAGAGGTGCGCGGCTCCTGCGACGTCATGTCCTTCGGCATAATGGCGAAGCGTGGCGAAGGTATGACCTTTGATCTCTCGTGCCAGCAACGGGAGGCGGTTGATCTCTCCGCCGTCGCTCACGGTGCTGTGGCTGGTGAGGATTTGCTCGATCAGGGTGGTTCCGGAGCGAGGCAGGCCGGTAACGAATATCGAGCGGCTTGTCGGCACTCGTTGACGCCGAGCGATCGCGTCCAGCCCCTCCGCGGTGTAGCCTCGCATGGTCTCTTTCGCGTCGCGGCGATCGGCATCGCGCTCATACGGAGAAATGGACCTCATTTCCCGGCCGCCGCGAGAAAAGGCCGCGAAGGCAAGCGCGAAGTCACCGGTTTCAGCGTGCGCCTTGCCCTTCGCGTAGTAATAGGGGGCTTGCTGTGCCGGAGGGGCTCCCGCCATTCCGCGCTCGGCGGCGATCAACCGATCGGCCCACTCCGATTGCTTTGCGAAATCGAGCGACATCGCCAGCGATAGCCAGGCGGCACCCGATTGGGGTTGCAGGCGAACGGCCCGTTCGAGCTGACGGCGCGCCTCGGCCACCTCACCGAGGAACAGCGCCGCGGTACCGCGGCTGAACGCGTTCGCGGCCGGATTGGGCAAGCTTCCAGGCAGCGCGCACATCAATTCGTATGCTTCGCGCAGCTTGCCAGATTGCTCGAGCAACGCAGCCTTCTGATATTGCGCGGTAGGTTCGCCACGACGAGCTTCGACGAACATATCCATCGCCCTGCCAGCCAACGACAGCTCTCCGTTGGAGAGGGCAAGGTTCGCCAATGCCTGCCACTGATCACCCATCGGAGCACTCAGCTCAATCAGCCGCTCAACGATATGGTTTTGCATCACGCGGTCGCCGCGCATCAGTGCCGGGCGCAATCGCTCGACCAGCGCCAGAACGGCGGATAGATCGCGATCGCTCTGTCGCGGCTGCTTTGGCGGTTGGGCCATTTTATTGTGCCGCCTTTGCTAACGTCCGTACGAGGGCTGAGACGCTATGCGGTCGAGCCATTCAATGCGGAAAAATGTAGCAAATTGTATGAGCGGGCTGCACCGGCAGCGTTTTGTATGTCAGTGGAATCGTGAGGAATAAGCATCGAGGAAGGGGGCCATGAACTCCCGATAAGGCTCGGCCGAACCAATCCCTCTACAATCTATCGGGCGGCGAACCTGCATGGCACTCGCAGTTTTCACTACGCGGGAAGTCTTGTGCGGCGAAAACACTCCGGCTTCCACGGAAAGTCGGCAATGCGCCAGTATTCGCGGTATCCACGCGGCGGGATCAGTGACAAGCGCTTCATAAGGCACGACGAGAAGGCGCTCATTGAGAATGTCCTGCCATCGGCGCAGCAGTTCTTCCTCGATGCGGAAATGGATGGCGATATCCGTGAGGTCGTGAGCCCATGGCATCGTTCCGGCAAAGAATGTACGGAAGCACGACCAGGCACAGTCTAGGGGATTCCGCGTTAGCCAGATGAGTGGCGCCTCAGGCAACAAGGCAGCCGCTAAACCAAGTAACCGTGTAGTGGTCAGCGACTTGTCGACGACTTGACCGGCACCGGGAAAACGCTCCTTCATCCAGTGATGCCAAAGCCGGGCCGCGTCCTTGGCCTCGTGCCGGTCGAGATGGTGACGCAGGGCATCACCGGACATGCCTCCGACCTCCTGAGCCAGTAGCAGCAACCGGTTGAGTTCTGCGCCATCTCGCACGGCACTGTGGCTTACCAGAATTTGTTCGATCAAGGTCGTGCCGGACCGCGGTAAACCGGTCACGAAAATAGTCTGGTCCGTCCTTTCCTTTTGCTGACCGGCAAAAGCGGCCAGGCTTTCAGTGGTATAGCCGCGCACGGCTGTCTCTGCGTTCCGGCGATCCGCTTCGGCATTGTAGCGGATGCGCGCCTTCATGATTTCGGCGCTTCGGGCGAAGGCAGAGAAGGCGAGGGCGTGCTCGCCGCGATCGGCGTGGACTTTGCCTAATGCGCAATAGTACGGCGCCTGCTGGTTCGGTGCCACGTCGACCATCCAGCGTTCAGCTGCCAGCATCTGGTCAGCGAGTTCCGGTTCGTGGGCCATGTCGGAGGAAGTCGCGAGCATCAGCCAGGCCGCTCCCAACTCGGGTCGCAGCCTGGTTACCTGTTCGAACCGTTCTCTGGCTTCCTGCGCCCACCCCAGAAAAAGGGCTTCGACGCCGAGGCTGTAAGCCCTGGTCGCCACATCCGGAACATTTTCAGGAAGGCTGCGGAGAAGTTCGTAAGCCGTTGTAAGATCGCCGCATTGTTCGAGAAGCACGGCCTTGTGGTAGAGGGCCACTGGCGAGCGACCATGAAACTCGACAAAGCAATCGATCGCCCGGCGCGCCAAGCCGTGCTCGCCGTTCTGAAGGGCGACATTCGCCACTTGGTGCCATTGGTCTCCGAGCGGAGCGGCCGCCGTCAGGAGTTGCCGAACGATAGCGTTCTGGGTCGCCCGTTCGCGGCGGCGAAGCGCGAGCTGCAGTCGATCGAGCGCCCGCAATGCAGCCTGGAGGTTGTCTCCGGCGGGGGATCCTGCGGAATTCGGCAAAGCTTCGTGTGTCGGTTACCCCAGACTTACCGTTGCCAGCGAAGCCCACCGCAAAGGTGGCTCACGGCAAAAGCGCAGCAAATCGTGTAGGGGAATTTCCGCGGGATTCCAGCCTCGATTAGCTGGATTTTTCAAAAGGAAAATGGTGGACGCACTAGGGCTCGAACCTAGGACCCGCTGATTAAGAGTCAGCTGCTCTACCAACTGAGCTATGCGTCCATCCGGGTGTGAAAACCGCGGCCGGCGAATCGCCGGGAGCGGCCCATATAGCGATTGCTGCTCGCGTGAAAAGGGGCGTTCGGGTCTAACTCAGTCCGGGAGAGCGAACCCTCCGGCTCCAGCGGTCGACCATCATCAGCGTGCCGATGCAGATCATGTTGGTCATCATCGACGAGCCGCCGTAGCTGAGGAACGGCAGCGGGATGCCGACGACCGGGGCCAGGCCCATCACCATCATCATGTTGATCGCCGCGTAGAAGAAGATCGTCGCGACCATCCCGCCGGCGAGCAGGCGGCTGAAACGGTCGGGCGCGCGGCGGGCCACGTTGAGGCCCCAGCGGAGCACCACGCCGAACACCAGCAGCACGAACAGGCCCCCGATCAGGCCCCATTCCTCGGCCATCGTCGCGAAAACGAAGTCGGTATGAGCTTCCGGCAGATAGTCGAGATGGCTTTGCGAGCCGTTGCCGAAGCCCTTGCCGAGAATGCCGCCCGAGCCGATGGCGATCTGCGACTGGGTTATGTGATAGCCGGTGCCGAGCGGATCGCTCTCTGGGTTGAGGAAGGTCGTCACCCGGGCGCGCTGGTAATCGTGCAGCACGAAGAAATAGGCGAGGGGCGCAGCCACGATCCCGGCGCCTCCCGCGCCGAGGAACCACTTGACCGGCAATCCGGCCAGGAACATCACCACGGCGCCGACGAAGGTGATCGCCAGCGCCGTACCGAGATCCGGCTGCAGCAGGACCAGGATCATCGGAAATCCGATCAGCGCCGCCGGCGGAACCAGTGCGCGCCAGTTGGGGATCATGGCCGGCGGCAGGGTATTGTAGAAGCTCGCCAGCACCAGAACGATAGTCGGCTTCATCAGCTCCGACGGCTGCAGCACCAACGGCCCCAGATTGAGCCAGCGCTGGCTGCCGCCGCTGATATGGCCGAGCGCTTCGACCAGGATGAGCATCAGGCACACCGCGCCGTAAACCGGATAGACCGCCCAGCGGACGAAATTGGCGGGCACATAGGAGATCGCGACCGCCATCAGCACGAACAGGGCAAAGCGGATGACGTGCGGCAGGGCGTATTGGTCGAACGATCCGCCTGCGGCCGAATAGAGCACCGCCGCGGCGAAACAGACCAGCAGCGTCAGCGCCAGCAAGACCCGCCAGGGAAGGATGGCGATCGGCTCGGGGATGAGACTGCGCGCCATTATCGCGGCGCCCCGGCGCCTGTGCCGGCCTTGGATGTGTTCGGCGTGGTTCCGCTCGCTTTGGTGACAGGCTGCGCCCCGCCGGAGGAAAGGTTCGCCTCGCCGCGCTCCGCCCCGGCAATGACACCGGTGGTCTGTTCCGGTGTGTCGCCGTTTTCGGGCTGCGTCATCGCCGCTTCCACCGCCGCGTCGCTGGCGACCTTGGGGGCCGAGGCCCCGTATTGCGCGGCATAGGCCTTGTACTTGGCCGCCATGCGCTCGGCCGGCGTGCCGCCCCAGGTCTTCTCCATCTCCAGCAATGCAGCCCAGGCCTTTGCAGGATCGAACAGACAGGTCATCACGTCCCGGGCGATGGGAGCCGCCGCGCTCGCGCCGAAGCCGCCATGCTCCACCATGACGGCCATCGCATAGCGCGGAGCGTCCGAGGGGGCGTAGCAGATAAACCACGAATGGTCGCGCCCCTTCCAGTCGCCGCCGCCGCCGCGGCTGATCAGGCGGCGAACCTGGGCGGTGCCGGTCTTGCCGGACATCTTGATATCGCCGACCTGGAGCCGGCTCGCGACCCCGGTGCCAGAGCCGTTGACCACCCGAAACATCCCGTCGTGCGTCACGGCGAGCTGCTCGGACGTGAACGCCAACGCGGGCCCCAACGGCTTGGGCTGGCCGAACAACAGCGACGGCACAAGGTCGCGCCCGCTGGCGATGCGCGAGGTCATCACCGCGAGTTGCAGCGGAGAAACCAGCACGTAGCCTTGGCCGATCACCGCGTTGAGCCCGTCCGCCGCGCTCCACTGCTGATGATAGCGGCGCATCTTCCAGGCCGGATCGGGAACCGTGCCGTAACGCTGATTGATTCCCGGAAGGTCGAACTCCTGCCCGAGGCCGAGCTGCCGCGCGACCGGCGCGATATTCTCGTAGCCGACGCGATGCACCATGCTCCAGAAATAGGTATTGCAACTGTGCTCGATCGCGCCGCGCATGTCGAGCACGCCATGCCTGGCGTCGCAACGGAAGAAGCGGTTGCCGAGCTGGTATCCGCCCGGGCAGTTCACCTTCTCGTCGGGAGACACGCCATGGACCTGCAGCGCCAGGCTTGCCAGCGGCTTCACCGTCGAGCCTGGCGGGTAGAGGCCCCGCACGGCCTTGTTCAGCAACGGGATGTGGTCGTCCTCGTTGAGCATTTTCCATTCGACCCGGCCGATGCCGTTGGCAAAGCTGTTGGGATCGAAACAGGGCATCGACGCGAGCGTGAGGATGCCGCCCGTGTGACAGTCGATCACCACTACCGCGGCGGATTGCAGGCCGATGCGGCGTGAGGCGAAATCCTGCAACTGGCCGTCGATCGTCAGCTTGATGGACTGCCCCTGGACGTCTTCGCGAGTGTCCAGATCGCGCACGAGGCGCCCCGAAGCGGTCACCTCGGCGCGCCGTGCCCCCGGCACGCCGCGCAGCACTTGCTCGTACTGCTTCTCCAGCCCGTCCTTGCCGAGCTTGAAGCCGGGCGTAACCAGCAGCGGGATCTTTTCCTTGTCGTATTCCTCCTTGGTCGCCGCGCCGACATAGCCGAGCAGGTGACCGACGGCGGGCCCCATCGGGTAATAGCGCGAGAAGCCCCGCTGCGGGATCACCCCCGGCAGGCTGGGCAGCCGCACGACGACGGCGGCAAAGGCGTCGTAATCAACCCCGTCGGCAACTTCGACCGGCTGGAAGCCGGCCGCCTGCGCCAGACGGTCGCGCAAGTCCTGCGTCTTGTCGGGCGTGAGTTTGAGCAGCGCGGCGAGTTCGCTGACCGTGCCTTCAGGATCGGTGAGGCGCTTGGGAATGATGTCGATGCGGAAATCGGCGCGGTTGGAGGCGAGAGGAGAGCCGTTGCGATCGAGTATCCAGCCCCGGCGAGGCGGAATGAGCGTCAGGTTCACCCGATTGCTCTCCGCCTCCATCTTGTATTTCTCGTTCTCGGCCACCGCGATATAGCCCATCCGCGCGGCGAGCAGCAGACCGGCACCGCCCTGGATCGCGCCGAGCACGAAGGTGCGCCGGTCGAAGCTCTGGCGGAGGGTGGATGGCGTCAACTTCGTCGTCATCAGGCGAGCCGGCGGACGCGCAGCAGACGCAGACGGTCGAGCATCGAGACAATCCGCGCGACGAGCGGGAACATGACGATCGACAGCACGAATTGCGGCATGAGCGCGTAATACAGCTCGCCATCGACGCGGGCGCCCGAAACGAGCGCGGCGAGCACCAGGTAGGCGGCGAGAAGGCCGATGGCGATGATCCAGTCCTGCCAGAAGCTGCGCCAGGGAAAGCGCATGTCGAGCAGCTCGATGCCGATCAGCGTCAAGGAGAACAGCAGCACGCCGCTGCCGAATGGCTGACCGGAGAACAAGTCGTCGAACGCGCCGAACGGCAGGCCGGCCCACAGGGGCAGCAGGCCGGGCCGCATCAGCCGCCAGGCGAGCAGCAGCATGTAGGCCAGCGGCGGCACGATCGGCGCCGGGGCGATGATCGGCAGCAGCGGGGTCAGCGAGCCGAGCACGATCGACAGCCACGGCACGCCGAAGGCGAGCAGGGCCGAGTGATCGCGGTTGATCTTGCTGCCGAAGGCGTCGCGCCGCGCGCGCGGATTGATCGGATCGATCATGGGCCGACTTTACCGCTGGCCGGCTGAACCCTGAGCATCCGCACCGCGTCAGGCTGCCACACCGGCTCGATGGAAACGTAGTCGGTCGCTGCCGGATTGCTGATCACCCGGGCGATGGCGCCGTCCTTGGTCACCACGTCGGCCACCGCGACCGCGACATTGGGGCGAAACAGGCCCCCCGCGCCGGAGGTGACGAACACGTCCCCCTTCCTGATAGGGTTGATGCCGAGGTTGATCAGCCGCAAGCGCAGCGATCCGTCGGCGCGGCCTTCGGCGAAGGCGACCACGTCATCCTTTGCCCGCCGCACCGGCACCATGCTCTCGCTGTCGGTCAGCAGCATCACCCGGGAGCTGTGCCCCCCGGCTTCGAGCACACGGCCGACGAGGCCCATCGGCGAGACGACCGCCATTTCCGGCTTCACGCCGTCCGCGGTTCCCGCCGAGATATAGGCGAAACGCCGGGCGCTCGACGAGGTCGAGCCGATCAGGCGCGCAAGGGCAACCGGCTTGGCCTCGCCCGCGCTGAGGCCGATCGTCGCTTTCAGGCGCAGGTTCTCCCGCTTGAGCGCTTCGGCCTCGGCGAGCTTCACGCGGGCGATCTGCATTTCCTGCTCGAGCGCGGCGTTCTTGCTGCCGGCGCGGTAATAGCCGGCGATGGCGTCGAAGAAGCTCTTGCCGCCGGTGCGCGCCGAAGCGCCGGCCTGGCCGATCGGGGCCGCGGCGTCGCTCACCATCGTGCGAAGGCCGGCCACGGCCTGCGGCTGCCACAGCGAGATGATCAGCAGCGCCGCGCCGATCGCCGCGCCGGCGGCCGCGACGAGGTAGCCGGTGAAAACGCTCAGTTGCGCCTTCCGGTTGGAACTCGATCCGCGAATGTTAGGGGGCGCCATCTAGACCGTGTCCCATCCTTACGATGGCGGAGGCTCAGGCGGTCATCAGCACGCCGCGGTAAACCGGATCCTCCATCGCCCGCCCGGTGCCGAGCGCCACGCATGACAGCGGATCCTCGGCGACGCTGACCGGCAGCCCGGTCTCTTCCTTCAGGTGATCGTCGAGCCCGTGGATCAGCGCGCCGCCGCCGGTCAGCACGATGCCCTGATCGACGATGTCGGCGGCGAGCTCCGGCGCCGTGTTCTCGAGCGCGATGCGCACGCCTTCGACGATCGCGCCGATCGGTTCGCTGAGCGCTTCGGCGACGTGCCCCTGGTTGATGGAGATTTCCTTGGGCACGCCGTTGACGAGGTCGCGGCCCTTGATGGTGATCGTTTCGCCGACGCCGTCTTCCGGCACGGTGGCGACGCCGTATTCCTTCTTGATCCGCTCCGCCGTGGCGTCGCCGATCAGCAGGTTGTGGTGGCGGCGGACGTAGGAGACGATCGCCTCGTCCATCTTGTCGCCGCCGGTGCGCACCGAGGTGGTGTAGGCGAGGCCGCGCAGCGAGAGCACGGCGACCTCGGTGGTGCCGCCGCCTATATCGACGACCATCGAGCCGACCGGCTCCGTCACCGGCATGTCGGCGCCGATCGCCGCGGCCATCGGCTCGAGGATCAGGAAGACCTCGCTGGCGCCGGCGTTGCTGGCGTCGTCGCGGATCGCGCGTCGCTCGACCGAGGTGGAGCCCGAGGGCACGCAGATGACGATCTCCGGCGGGCTGAAGAAGCTCGTCCGCTTGCCGTTCACCTTGCGGATGAAGTGCTTGATCATCTCCTCGGCGATCTCGATGTCGGCGATCACGCCGTCGCGCAGCGGGCGGATGGCCTCGATGCTGTCCGGCGTCTTGCCCATCATCAGCTTGGCGTCGTCACCCACCGCCTTGACCCGCTTGATCCCGTTCAGGGTCTCGATCGCCACCACCGACGGCTCGTTGAGCACGATCCCGCGGTCCTGCACATAGACCAGCGTGTTGGCCGTGCCGAGATCGATCGCCATGTTCTGCGAACCGAATTTGAAAAGGCGGGAGAAGACAGAGCTCATCGAGTATCCGTTCGTTTTCCGAACCCAGAGGACGATCATGGGGTGCGGGTTGGTGATATGCCGAAAGCCGGGGAATCCCGGCCGAAGCGACGCCTTACCGTATGGACTGCGCAAAGGCTAAAATTTTGTACCGCAATCGACGGGTTTTTGCACCGGTCGGCTCGAATTTCCGGCACCCTGCCGTTACGCTGCGCGGCCATGCCGCAAATCCGCCGCCTGCCCGAGGCCCTGGTCAATCGCATCGCCGCGGGCGAGGTGGTCGAGCGGCCGGCTTCCGCGCTCAAGGAGATCGTCGAGAACGCGATCGACGCCGGGGCAAGGCGGA
>Ga0164242_10001659_pt1 | contig 26380 bp, 24 predicted proteins | sample OricomgcompostMG_FD_108783 | JGI IMG/M metagenome (GOLD analysis project Ga0164242, IMG submission 108783) | Miracle-Growth compost microbial communities from Emeryville, California, USA - Original compost - Miracle growth compost (MG) ...
CAGCGTCACCCGACTCGCCGCTCGCAAGCTTCGCAGCGTCACCCGACTCGCCGCTCGCAAGCTTCGCAGCGTCACCCGACTCGCCGCTCGCAAGCTTCGCAGCGTTCTCCCCCTCGCCGTCACTGTGGATGTCGATGCGCCAGCCGGTCAGTCGGGCCGCCAGCCGCGCGTTCTGTCCCTCGCGGCCGATCGCCAGCGAGAGCTGGAAGTCCGGCACCACGACGCGCACCGACTGTGTCGTCGGATTCACGACCTCGGACGCCAGGGCGTGCGCCGGCGAGAGGGCATTACCGACGTAGGTGGCCGGATCGGCGTCCCAGTCGATGATGTCGATCTTTTCCCCGTGCAGTTCGGCGACCACGTTGCGCACCCGCTGACCCATCGGGCCGATGCAGGCGCCCTTGGCGTTCAGACCCTGGACGGATGTCCGCACCGCGATCTTCGAGCGGTGCCCCGCCTCGCGTGCGACGTCCATGATCTCGACCGAGCCGTCGGCGATCTCGGGGACCTCGAGCGCGAAGAGCTTCTTGACCAGGTTCGGATGGGTACGGCTGACCGTCACCTGCGGGCCGCGCATGCCCCGCTGCACCGAGGTGACATAGCAGCGCAGCCGCGTGCCGTGGGTGTAGACCTCGCCGGGCACCTGCTCACCGGCCGGCAGCACGGCCTCGACCGTGCCGATGTCGACGAGCACCACGCCGCGGGTCGCGGCCTGGGCGTCCGCCTGCACGACACCGGTGACGATGTCGCCCTCCTTGCCCGCGTACTCCCCGAACGTGCGGTCGTGCTCGGCATCGCGCAGCCGCTGCAGGATCACCTGCCGGGCGGTCATCGCGGCGACCCGGCCGAAATCGGTCGGGGTGTCGTCGTACTCCTCCTCGATGCTGCCGTCGGCGGCCAGCTCCTGGGCCCACACCACCACCTCGCCGCTCTTGCGATCGATCTCGACGCGCGCATGCGGCATCGAGTGCGGGGTGTGGCGGTACGCCGTGAGCAGCGCCGTCTCGAGCGCGCTCATCAGCTGCTCGAAGGAGATCTCCTTCTCCCGCTCGATGCTGCGCAGCGCCTGGATGTCGACGTGGACCATCGCTCAGCCCTCCAGCCCTTCGTCGTCCGGTTCTGACTTGCCGCCTCGGTTGAACTCGACCTGCACCTTGCCGGGTCCCAGTGCGGTCAGGGCGTAGTCGCGCGGGACACCGTCCACATCGAGGGTGACCGCGCCGTCAGTAGCGGCAAGGACGCGCCCGGTGATCGTGGCGCCCGCACTGTCGACCTTCACCAGGCGACCGACCGCGCGACGCCAGTGCCGGGCCTCGGTCAGCGGGCGGTCAACGCCAGGGGATCCGACCTCGAGCACGTAGGGGCCGGCGAAGGCGGCATTGGCGGAGAACTGCCCGTCGCCGTCCAGCGCGTCAGAGATCAGGCGGGAGACCTCCGCGACGGCGTCCAGGTCGATGCCGTCGTCGGAGTCGACACTGACCCGGATCAGGCTGCGGCGGCCGGCGCTGGTGACCGCGACGTCCTCCAGGTCATACCCGGCGGTGGACACGACGGGGCCGAGCAGCGCGAGCAGGTGCTCGCGGGCGGCTACGGGCTGGGTCATCCCCGTCCTCCTCGCTTCAGTTGTCGACTACGCAGCCTATCGGCTATGGGAGGCTGACGTGACCATGCCGCACCGTCCCACCCACCCCATGCCGCCCCGTCCCGCCCACCCCATGCCGCCCCGTCCCACCCACCCCATGCCGCACCGCTCCCCCAGCCGCCGCACCTTCCTGATAGCCGCGGGCACCGCGGCCGCCGTCGGAGCGGGCGCGGGTGTGGCGTCCGGCTTCGCCTGGACGAAGCCCGAGCCGATCCCACCGCCGCCCGTGCCCGCCGACCTCGTGGCCGCGATCGCGGCCGAGACCGTCCTGCTCGCTGCCATCGACTCGATCAGCGACCCGGCACGGGTGCGCCTGTTCACGGCGATCCGAGCCGACCACGTCGCGCACGCCGCGGCGCTGCAGGCACTCGTCCCGGCCGGGTCCACGCCGTACGAGATCCCGAAGCCGGCAGCCGGCGCGGGAACGATCGGCGAATTGCTCTCACGGGAACGGTCGGCCGCCGGCCAAGCGGCACGCCGGGCCGCGGCGGCGGACGGAACGCTGGCCGTACTGCTGGCCTCGATCTCCGCGTGCGAAGCCGGCCACGTGGAACTGCTTCGGTGAGCGGACCGACGCGATGAGCTCGACGGTGCTGGAATCGGCGTGGCAGGCGGCGCTCGCGGCCGAGCAGCAGGCCGTCTTCGGGTACGGGGTCGCCGGGCCGCACCTGTCCGGGGCCGCGGATGTGGGCCGGGCGCGGGACGACGAGGCCGCCCATCGGGCTCTGCTGACATCGACGTCGGCAGAGCTGGCCGCGGCCGGCCTCACGCCGGCCGCGCCGCCGGACGACTATCCCGCGCTCCACCCGGTCGCGAACGGCGTGGCCGCCCGCCGGCTCGCGGTCCGCCTCGAGCAGGACTGCGCCAGCGCCTGGCGCTACCTGTTCGCGGCTCTCGCCCAGGGCGGCCCGGTGGCCGCGCCGACCGGACTGCGCGATACCGCTCAGAGCAACCTGACGGCGTCGGCGGTCCGGGCGGTCCGCTGGCGCATGGCCGCGGGCGAGTCGTCCGCCACGGTCCCCTTCCCCGGAATCGGATCCTGAGGCCACGACCTGACGATCACCGAGCGGGGTGGGCGGCCCGCGGACACCTTCGGACAGGTTACGTGCGCGACCTAGACCGGCTCCTCCACAGGTGCGGTGAACTGGCTGTTGTAGAGCGCGAAGTACGCCCCGCGCGCCTCGAGCAGTTCGGTGTGGGTGCCCTGCTCGACGATGCGCCCGGCCTCCATCACCAGGATCAGGTCGGCGTCCCGGATCGTCGACAACCGGTGCGCGATCACGAACGATGTCCGGTTCGTCCGCAGCGCGGCCATCGCGTGCTGGACCAGAAGCTCGGTACGCGTGTCGACGCTGGACGTCGCCTCGTCCAGGATCAGCAACGACGGCTGCGCCAGGAACGCCCGCGCGATCGTGATCAACTGTTTCTGGCCGGCCGAGAGGTTGGACGTCTCCTCGTTGATCACGGTCTCGTAGCCGTCGGGCAGCGATTGCACGAACCGGTCGACGTACGTGGCGCGCGCCGCCTCGAGGATCTCCTCCTCCGTGGCATCGGGGCGTCCGTAGGCGATGTTGTCGCGGATGGTGCCGCTGAACAGCCAGGTGTCCTGCAGCACCATGCCGATCTCACCGCGCAGATCGTCGCGGCGCATCTGGGTGATGTCGATTCCGTCGAGCGTGATCCGGCCGGAATCCAACTCGTAGAACCGCAGGATCAGATTCACCAGCGTGGTCTTGCCGGCGCCGGTCGGACCGACGATCGCGATCGTGTGGCCCGGCTCGGCGACCAAGGACAGGTCCTCGATGAGCGGCTGCTCCTCGAGGTACCGGAAGGACACCCGCTCGAACTCGACGCGGCCGTCCTTCTCGATCGGCCGCCGCGGGCTGACCGGGTCGGGCAGTTGCTCCTCGGCGTCGAGCAGGTCGAAGACGCGCTCGGCCGAGGCGACACCCGACTGCAACAGGTTGGCCATGGACGCCACCTGGGTCAGCGGTTGGGTGAACTGCCGCGAGTACTGGATGAAGGCCTGCACCTCGCCCAGGCTCAGCTGCCCGGACGCCACGCGCAGACCGCCGACCACGGCGACCACCACGTAGTTCAGGTTCCCGATGAACATCATCAGCGGCATGATCGTCCCGCTGATGAACTGGGCGCCGAAGCTCGCCTGGTAGAGCTCGTCGTTCTTGCGGTCGAACTTCGCGGCGATCTCGCGCTGGCGTCCGAAGACCTTCACCAGTTCCAGGCCGGTGAACGCCTCCTCGATCTGGCCGTTCAGCTGACCGGTCGAGCGCCACTGCGCGATGAACCTCTTCTGCGACCGCTTGGCGATCAGCTTCGTGGCCATGATCGAGACCGGGATCGTGACCAACGCGATCAGCGCGAGCAACCAGGAGATCAGGAACATCACGAAGACGACGCCGACCACCATGAAGATCGAGGTGAGCAGCTGGCTGAGGGTCTGCTGCAGGGTCTGCTGGATGTTGTCGATGTCGTTCGTGACGCGGCTGAGCACCTCTCCGCGCTGCTGCCGGTCGAAGTAGCTCAGCGGCAGCCGATTGAGCTTGGCCTCGACGTCGCTGCGCAGCCGGCGTACGGCGTCGGTGACGATGCCGGCCAACAACCAGCCCTGCAGCCACGAGAGCAGTGAGCCACCGGTGTAGACCAGGAAGGCGCCGAGCAACACGATGCCGAGGTGACCGAAGTCGATGCCGATGCCCGGCACCGCGTGCGCGTGCAGCACCAGATCGGCGATGTTGTTATCGCCCCGCATACGCAGGATGTCGGCGGCCTGCTGGGTGCTCGTTCCGGCCGGGAAGGCGGAGCCGGTCAGGCTGTGTCCGAGGACGCCGGCGAAGATGGCGTCGGTGGCCCAGCCGAGGAAGCGCGGACCCATGACCGACAGCGTCACGCTGGCGATCGCCAGGACGATGACGCACCAGACCTTGATCCGGTCCGGGCGCATAGTCGCGAGCAGGCGCCGAGCGGACGGCCCGAAGTTCATCGACTTCTCGGCCGGCATCGCGGCACCCATCCACGGCGGGCCGCCGCCACGCCGGTTCTGCGTGCCCTCGATCCTCTTCGGGACGACCTGCGGGGATGCGGCAGTACCCCTGTTCTGCGACGGCGAGCTCACGCCACCTCCTCCGTCGCGGAGAGCTGGCTGGTGACGATCTCGGCGTATTCGGCGCACGTCGCGCGCAGTTCGTCATGCGCACCGACACCGACGACGCGACCGTCGTCCAGAACGACGATCTGATCGGCGTCCCGGATCGTGGAGACGCGCTGCGCGACAATGATCACGGCGGCATCGCGGGTGGCCGGGCGCAGCGCGGCGCGCAGCCGCGCGTCGGTGCCCATGTCGAGCGCGGAGAACGAGTCGTCGAACAGGTAGATCTCCGGCTTGCGCACGAGCGCGCGGGCGATCGCCAGCCGCTGTCGCTGCCCGCCGGAGACGTTCGTACCGCCCTGCTGGATCGGCGCGTCCAAGCCCTCGGGCATCGCCTCGACGAAGTCCCTGGCCTGTGCGACGGTCAGCGCCTCCCAGAGCTCGTCGTCGGTTGCATCGGGCTTGCCGTACTGCAGGTTGCTGCGCACCGTGCCGGAGAAGAGGTACGCCTTCTGCGGCACCAGGCCGAGGCGCGACCACAGCAGGTCGGGGTCGATGTCGCGAACGTCGACACCGTCGACCAGCACCTCACCCTCGGTCGCGTCGAACAGTCGCGGGATCAGCGAGACCAGCGTCGTCTTGCCCGAGCCGGTGCTGCCGATGACCCCGGTCATGGTGCCGGCGCGGGCAGTGAAGCTGATCTCCTGCAGGACAGACGCGGCCGCACCGGGATAGGCGAAGCTGACGGCGCGAAGCTCCACCTCCGCCCGGGCGGGCAGCTGCGTCACCGGGGCGATCGGCGCCACGACCGATGTGGATGTGCCGAGCACCTCCATGATGCGTTCGGCACAGACCGCTGCCCGGGGGATCATGACAAGCATGAAGGTCGCCATCATCACCGACATCATGATCTGCATCAGGTAGCTCATGAATGCGGTGATCTGCCCGACCTGCATCTGCCCGTCGTCGATCCGATGACCGCTGAACCACAGCAGTGCGACGAGCGAGAGGTTGATCACGAGCATGGCGACCGGGAAGAGCCGTGCCATCAACCGTCCGGCCCGCAGCGTCGTCGCCGAGAGATCGTCGTTCGCCGCGCCGAAGCGCCGCTCCTCGACCGGCTCGCGCACGAATGCCCGCACGACGCGCACGCCGGTGATCTGCTCGCGCAGCACCCGGTTGATCACGTCCAGCTTCTCCTGCATGGCACGGAACTGCGGCACCATCGGCACGACGATCAGCGCCACGCAGACGACCAGGACGGGCAGGCACACGGCGATGAGCCACGCCATCGACGGCGCTTGCGTCGCGGCCATGATGATGCCGCCGATCATGGTGATCGGCGCGGCGATCATGAGCGTGCACGCCATCACGACGAGCATCTGCACCTGCTGCACGTCGTTGGTGTTGCGCGTGATCAGCGACGGTGCGCCGAACTTGGAGAACTCGCGGGCCGAGAAGCTCTGCACCTGCTCGAACAGCGAGCCGCGGATGTCCCTGCCTGCGCTCATCGCCGCCCGCGAGCCGAAGAAGGTCGCCGCGACCGAACAGATGATCTGCCCGAGGCTGATCAGCAGCATCCAGCCGCCGGTACGCAGGATGTAGTCGGTGTCACCGTTGGCGACGCCCTTGTCGATGATGTCGGCGTTGAGCGTAGGTAGATAGAGGGCTGCGATCGTCGAGAGCAGTTGCAGTGCCACCACGGCCACGAGCCAGGTCTTGTACGGCGCGAGGAAGCGGCGTAGCAGTCGGGACAGCATCAGGTCAACTCCACCGGTTCGTCAGCTCCACCCGTTCACGATGGCGAGCAGGCGTCACAGACTAATGCGCGCCTGCGACCGCGTCGCCGGACGCTCAAAGCAGCACCGTGGCCAGCGTGGCGCGCGGCAGCATTCCGAGTTTGGCGTACACCCTCCGTGCCGGAGCGTTGAAGTCGTTGACGTACAGGCTGACCGTCGGGGCGAGCGTCAGCGCGTAGTTCACCACGGCGGCCATCGCCCCTGTTGCGATGCCGCGGCCACGCAGGTCGGGACGTACCCACACGCCCTGTACCTGCGCGGTCGTCGGCGAGACCACGCCGATGTCGGCCTTGAAGATCACCTGGCCGCGGTGATCGAAGCTCGCCAGCGCCCGTCCGTTGGTGATCAGCTCGACGACCCGCGCCCTGAACGCCTGAACCCCGGGGGCGGAGTAGGGCGAGACGCCGAGCTCGTCGGTGAACATCGCCGCGGACGCCGCCATGTAACGCTCCAGGTCAGCCGGCCCGGCGAGGCGCACGGCGGGATCGCCGGCGATCCTGGTCGGCCGGTCAAGCACCAGCAGCGGCTGCTCGGCGCGCAACACCCGCTCCGGGCCCCACACCCGCGAGAGCACCGACCACATCGTCATCACGGCCGGCGCCCGGCCCACCACCGAGGTGCAGATGCGCGGTCGGTTGCTCAGTCGCTGCGCCAGCGCGACCCAATGCGGTTCCTGGCCCCCGATCGGGATCAGGTTGCCGCCGCTGAAGGCGGCCGCCCGCAGTGCGCCGCTCTCGCGCGAACGGATACCGAGCACGGTCCCACCGAACACCGACGGCAGCAGGGTACGGGTGGTGGCCAGCCGCGCGGCCACGACCGCGTTCACGGTCGGATCCTGGTTCAGCAGCTGGTGGAACTCAGGCAGATCGCCGTCCCCCAGCAGGACCACACCGCTGTCGCGGCGTACGCCCGGCTGAAGAATGGTCACCCCGGGAGTGTATGAGCCCTCGGGCTAGAAGTGCAGACCGCAGAACGGCGCACGATCAGCCAGCAGCGCCCGATCGAGGCGGCGCAGCAGGGCCGGATCGTCGACCCGCGCCAGCCCTGCGGCGGCGAGCGACTGCAACCGGTGCCCGCCGAAATACAGCGATCCGAGTACCGCCACGTCGCTGACCAGGTCGGGCACGTCATCGGTGCGCGTCACGCTCGCGCCCTGCGGGCCGGCCTTGACCCGGTAGCGGCCGTCCCCGAGCAACGCGTCGCGCACATCCCAGACCGCCTCGAACTCGACGGCGTACGTCCGCGCCGCCAGCAACCCGGGGACGTCGATCGGCCGCAGCCACCCGCCGTCCCAGAGTCCGGTGGTCCGGACGCGCCGCGGCTGCGTGAGCAGGTGTTCGAGCGGGTCGTCCGCGGGGAGCTGCACGGAGTCGACCTCGGCATAGAGCTCGGCCGCCAGCAACGTCTGCCAGAGCGCGGCGTGTGCCTCGGCGGTCGCGGCCGCGTAAAGCGTGATCGTGGCTTTCGCGACCGAGTGCCCGTCGACCCACTTCGCCTTGGGGCGGAAGGCGATGAAGCCGTCGTCGTGGAGCAGGTACATGAGGGGTTGGCCTTCGGCGCCGAGGTCGGCGACGAACGCCTCCCACCGCGCCTCGCTGCGCCCGATGCCGCCGGGGATCTGCCGACGCCACCGCTCGTGGATCGCCGGCATGGCGGTGCGCGCCTGCTCGGGCGTTGCGATGCGTACGCCGGTGGCGTCGACCTCGCGCAGCAGTCGCGCCCGCGCCACGTCGATCGAGACCTGCCGCACCTGGGTGGCCGCGCCGAACCCGAAGCGGCCGTAGATCCCGCTCTGGCTCGCGGTCAGCGTCGTGCCGAGCGCGCCTTCGTCGGTGTACCGGCGCAACTGCGCCTGCAGGAGCGAGCGGAGTACGCCGCGGCGGGTGTGCGACGGTGCGACAGAGACCCAGGTGATCCCGGGCAGGTCGAGCAGCGCACCGCCGGGCGCGGTGAAGTTGAGCTCGTACTCCCCCGATGCACCGATGACGCGGTCACCGTCGGTCGCCACGAGGAAACGCTCCGGGTCGAGCACGCGCAGCACACCGTCGAGCGCGGGACCCCGGAACTCGTAGCCGAACTGCACCCCGTCCTGCCGGACGATCGCGGGGAGGTCCGCGGCGTCTCCGGGACGGACGGGGTACGGGTTCACGAGATCGAGACGGTGGGCTCGCCGGAGGCGACGCCGGCGTCCTTCATGCCCTCGGCCAGGCGCAGTGCCTCTTCGATCAGCGTCTCGACGATCTGGCTCTCGGGGACGGTCTTGATGACCTCGCCCTTGACGAAGATCTGGCCCTTGCCGTTGCCGGACGCCACGCCTAGGTCGGCCTCGCGGGCCTCGCCCGGGCCGTTCACCACGCAACCCATGACCGCGACGCGCAGCGGGACCTCCATGCCCTCGAGCCCGGCGGTGACCTCCTCGGCGAGCTTGTAGACGTCGACCTGCGCGCGTCCGCACGCCGGGCAGGACACGATCTCCAGGCGTCGCTCCTTGAGGTTCAGCGACTCCAGGATGGCCCGGCCGACCTTGACCTCCTCGACCGGGGGGGCCGAGAGCGAGACGCGGATCGTGTCGCCGATGCCCTTGCTGAGCAGCGCGCCGAACGCCACGGCCGACTTGATCGTGCCCTGGAAGGCGGGGCCGGCCTCGGTGACGCCGAGGTGCAGCGGCCAGTCGCCGGCCTGGGCCAGCAGCTCGTACGCCCGCACCATGACGACGGGGTCGTTGTGCTTGACCGAGATCTTGAAGTCGTGGAAGTCGTGCTCCTCGAACAGGGACGCCTCCCATACGGCCGACTCGACCAACGCCTCTGGCGTGGCCTTGCCGTACTTCTCCAGCAGCCGCTTGTCGAGTGAGCCGGCGTTGACGCCGATGCGGATGGCAGTGCCGGCGTCCTTCGCCGCGCGCGCGATCTCCTTGACCTTGTCGTCGAACTGCTTGATGTTGCCCGGGTTCACACGCACCGCGGCGCAACCGGCGTCGATCGCGGCGAAGACGTACTTGGGCTGGAAGTGGATGTCGGCGATCACGGGGATCTGCGCCCGCTTGGCGATGTCCGGCAACGCGTCCGCGTCGTCCTGGGACGGGACCGCCACCCGGACGATGTCGCACCCGGCGGCCGTCAGCTGCGCGATCTGCTGCAGCGTGGCGTTGATGTCGGAGGTGAGTGTGGTCGTCATCGACTGAACCGAGATGGGAGCATCTCCGCCGACGGCGACCGAGCCTACCTGGATCTTGCGGGATTTGCGGCGCGGCGTCAGGACCGGCGGCGGGGACGAGGGCATACCCAGAGAAACGCTCACCGGTCCATTATTCATCGGCGGCCCGTGTAGCCGCGCAGGCACGTGCGATCACCCGAACAGTTCGACCGGATGCGCGATGTCCGCATAGAGGGTCAGCAGCGTCATCGCCACCAGCACCAGCGTGACGGCGTACGTGATCGGCAGCATCGTCGAGGTGTCGACGAAGATCCGTGCCGACCGGCCGCGCACCCTGGCCCAGCCACGCCGCGCCGCCTCGACGATCGCGCCGGCGACGTGCCCGCCGTCCAGCGGCAGCAACGGGATGAGGTTGAAGAAGAACAGCAGCAGGTTCACGCTCGCGAGCAGCGAGACCAGCATGACGATCTTGTCCTGCAGATCGAACTGGTTGGTCTCGGCGATCTCACCGCCGATGCGCCCGATACCGACGACGCCGATCGCGCCCTCCGGGTCGCGGGGCTTACCGTCGAACACGGTCTGCCAGAGGTTGCTGATCTTCTTCGGATACGACCCCAGGGCGGAGAAGCCCCGCCCGAGCTCGCTGCCGATCTCGCTGGGGATCTTGGAGAAGGACATCGGCGAGTAGTAGTGGTGGTTCGTCGGCGACAGACCGAGGAAGCCGGCCACCTTGGTGGCGTCTCCGGTGTCGCTGACGTACTTGCGGTTCTGGACCGGCGTCGGCGTCAGGGTGAGTTCGCGGCCGTCCCGGTCGACGACGATTGTCAGTCGCCTGCCTGCGGAGGCCTCCACCTTGGCGACCACCTGGTCCCAGGACTTCGCCGGGACACCGTCCACCGAGACGAACCGGTCCCCCGCCTTGAAGCCCGCGAGCGCCGCGGGTGAGTTGGTCTGGGTGCAGGCGTCCACCTGCTGCTGGGTGGCGTTCGCCGGGACGACGCACCTGCTGACCGAGGCGACCGTGGTGGTCGGATCGTCATGGGCCACGCCGACGACAGCGAGCAGCCCGACCATCAGCACCAGGAAGATCAGCAGGTTCACACACGGTCCGCTGAGCATGACGATCATCTTCTTGCCGGGTGTGAGCCGGTAGAACTCGCGCGACTCGTCCTGCGGGTCGATGCCGGCGCGGTTCTGCTCGCGGAACGTGTTGACCATGTCGGCCATCCGCCGCGGCCAGCGCGAGCGGCGGCCGTCCGCCTTGGCCGGCGGCACCATCCCGATCATGCGGACGTAGCCGCCCGCCGGGATCGCCTTGACTCCGTACTCGGTCTCGCCCTTCGTACGCGACCAGATCGTCGGGCCGAAACCGACCATGTACTGCGGTACCTTCACGCCGAACTTCTTGGCGGGCAGCATGTGACCGGCTTCGTGCAGCGCGATGGACGCCAGCAGGCCGATGGCGAACACGATGACGCCGATCGCGTAGAGCACCGACGTCCTCCTTCAGGTCAGGTCCGTGTAGCCAGTGCGCGAGCCCGCTGCCGGGCCCACTGCTGCGACTGCTCGATCTCCTCGACGGTACCGGGGGTACCTGTGGCCGAGTGCTGATCGCTCAGCCACTCGGCAACTACCTCGGCGAGGGTGTCGACGATCTGCAGGAACCCGACGGCGCCGGCGTGGAAGGCACCGACCAGTTCCTCGTTGGCGGCGTTGAACACGGCCGGTGTGCAGCCGCCGGCGACACCTGCCTGCTTGGCCAGAGTGACGGCCGGGAACGCGTCGTGGTCGAGCGGCTCGAAGCTCCAGTTCTGCGCCTGCGTCCAGTCGACGGGGACGGCCGGGCTGGGGCTGCGCTCGGGCCAGCCCAGCGCCAGCGCGATCGGCAGACGCATGTCCGGCGGGGACGCCTGCGCCAGGGTGGAGCCGTCGAGGAACTCCACCATCGAGTGGATGATCGACTGTGGGTGGACGACCGCCTCGATCCGCTCGTACGGGACGTCGAACAGCAGGTGCGCCTCGATGATCTCCAGGCCTTTGTTGACCAGCGTCGCCGAGTTGGTGGTGACCAGCTTGCCCATGTCCCAGGTGGGGTGTTTGAGGGCGTCGGCCGGGGTGACGTGCTCGAGTTCGGCGCGGGTACGTCCCCGGAACGGGCCGCCGCTGGCGGTGACGATCAGCCGGGCGACCTCCTCGGCGGTGCCGCCGCGCAGGCACTGTGCCAGGGCGGAGTGCTCGGAGTCGACCGGCGTGATCTGACCGGGCTTGGCGATGGCCTTGACCAGCGGGCCGCCGGCGATCAGCGACTCCTTGTTGGCCAGCGCGAGCACGCGGCCGGCGTTCAGGGCGGCCAGGGTTGCGCGCAGGCCCTGCGCGCCGTCCACCGCGTTGAGCACGATGTCCGCCTCGCGGGCGGCGACGTCCTCGTTGGCCGCGGCGCCGGCGACGACCTCGATGTGCCCCGCACCGAGGGCGGCCAGCCGCTCGCGCAGCTCGCCGGCCCTGTCCTCGCGGGCGACGCCGACGACCTCGACGCGCAGCTCGGCGGCCTGCTGCGCTAGCAGCGCGACGTGGCTGCCGCCGGCCGTCAGCGCGGTGATGCGGAAGCGATCCGGGGCGTGCCGGACGACGTCGATCGCCTGGGTGCCGATGGACCCGGTCGAACCGAGGATGCTGACCGTCCGTAACTCGCTCATGTAGCCATCATCGCGCGAGTGGCTGATTTGGTCGCGAGTGGCTGCGTACAACTCACCACTCGCACTGAAACTCACCACTCGCGAGAGGATCAGGCGAGCAATGACTTGCCGTAGTAGTCGCCCGGCCCGGTCAGGCCCGGCGGGACGGCGAACAGGGCGCTGGAGGTGTGCCGGATGTACTCGTTGAGGTTGTCGTGCTGCCCGAGCCTGGTCTGGATCGGGACGAACTGCTTGCGCGGGTCCTTCTGGAAGGCGATGAAGAACAGGCCAGCGTCGAGCAGGCCGGTCTGCTGGTCGATGCCGTCGGTGTAGGAGTAACCGCGGCGCAGGATCTTCTCTCCGCCGTTGGTGACGGGCGCGGCCAGCCGGATATGCGCGTTGAGGTCGATGACGTACTTGCCGTCCTTCTTGGCGGACAGGTCGGGCGTGTCGAACTCGTCCGTGCCGGTCAGGGGTGCGCCGCTGGTCTTGAAGCGGCCGAAGACGTTCTCCTGGTCGGCGAGGTAGTCGGTGTCCCAGGACTCGATCAGCATCCGGATGCGACGGCTGACCAGATAGCTGCCGCCCTTCATCCAGTCCTGGTCGGTCTCCTCATCGACCCAGACGTAGGCGTTCATGTCCGCGGGGTTCTCGGCCTTGATGTTGCGGGTGCCGTCCTTGAACCCCAGCAGGTTGCGCTCGGTCTCCTGCGTGGACGAGGTCGAGGAGGTACGCCCGAAGCCGAGTTGCGACCAGCGCATCACGGCGGTGCCGCGCGCCAACCGGGCGAAATTGCGGACAACGTGGAAGGCGACGGTGGGGTCGTCCGCGCAGGCCTGGACGCAGAGATCGCCGTTGCTGATGTCGTCCTGCAGGTAGTCGCCCGGCAGGCTCGGGATCGGATCGAGGGCGGCCGGACGGTACGTCGCCAGGCCGAAGCGCTCGTCGAACAGGGACGGCCCGAAGCCGACGGTGATCGTCAGGTTGGACGGGCCGAGTCCGACCGCTTCGCCAGTGTCGATCGGTGGACGGTCCGGGCTGAGGTCGACCGCGCCGACCTGCAGGCCCTTGGTCAGCTGCGCGGCGGCCGCGGCCCAGGTCGCCAGCAACGCCTTCAGCGCGTCCTTGTCGGTACTGGTGACGTCGAAGGCCGCGAAGGCCAGCCGGTCCTGCGCCGGGGTGGCGATGCCGGCCTGGTGCGGGCCGTAGAACGCCACCTCGGCCGGGGCCGGGCGCGCCTGCTCCGGCTCTGTGGCTTTGGCGGTGGCGAAGCCACCACCGAAACCGATCCCCGCCGCGGCCAGCCCGGCACCGCCGAGGGCACCGGCCAGGAACCGGCGACGGCTGGTCGCCGGTTCCTGGCCGAGGTCGTGCTGAGGTACTGCGTCAGGCATTGGCCACCTTGCTGGACACCTTGGACAGCGGCTCCTGCACGGCCTTGACCGCCGAAGCCAGCGTCTTCTTGTCGGCCTCGGTCAGCTGTGTGTAGAGCACGTAACCGGAGGCATTGTCGGTCGTACGGTACTTGTCCGTCGCGGCGCTCAGTGCGGTGAATGCGTCGGAGATCTGCTTGCTCAGATCAGCGTCGATCTTCTCCAGGGCCGGCTGCAGCTGGGCGAACGCCTGCTCGGCACCCTCATCGTTGTTGGCGAAGTCGAGCAGATCGATGTGCGAGTACCGCTCCTCCTCACCAGTGATCTTGCTGCTGGAGACCTCGTCGAGCAGCTCCTGCGCGCCATTGGCGAGCTCGGTCGCCTGGTAATCCAAGCCGGTGGTCAGCTTCTGCAGCTTCTTGACGTTGGCGACCAGCCCGTCGCCGAGCGAGCCGAGCCCCTTCAGGGACTTCGCCGTGAACAGCCCCTTCTCGATCGGGTGGAAGCCGGTCCACTGCGAGGCAGGTACGTCGTTCGCGCGCGCATCGATGTTGGCGTCCAGGTTGTCGCTGCCGACCGTGAACGACTCGGCGACCGGCTCGATCTTCTCGTAGTACGGGCGAGCCTTCATGTAGGCCGACCGAGCAGCGGCCAGGTCGGTGCCGTGCAGTGCGGTGTTCAGCGTCTCCGCGGCCTGCACCAGGTAGCCGACCTGCGTCGAGACGTACTGCGAGTAACCCTCGGTCGCCGTCTTCAACAGCGCAGCGACATCCTGGTTGCCGGTGCTCTGCGCCGCGCCGGTCACGGTCAACGGGATGTTCTCCTTGGCGGCGCCCGGGCAGTAGAGCGTGTAACTGCCGGCCGGCACCTGGACGGCGAACTGGCCGCCGAGACCCGGCGGGATGTTCTCCTTCTCACCGACGATCCGTTGGCCGCTGAGGAACTCGACCTCGCTGACGGCGGTCGCGTCCTGGTTGGTGACCTTCACGGTGATGCCCCCGGCCGCGAGGTTCGTCGTGTCGGGCACACAGCCGTCGGCCGAGGTGATCGTGACGTTCAGCGCGTGGGCAGCCTCGCCGGAGCGGCTTGCGGCTGACGTCGTGGAGCCGTCCGCGGCTCCCCCCGAGCTCGAGCAGGCCGCCAGGCCCAACGTGAGTGCAGCGGCGGCGGTGACGGGCAGTACGGCACGGCGCATGGAAGGAGTCTCCGATCTCGTTAATTTTAGGTAAGGCTAACCTAACGATATCCCGCAGTGCTGACTAGCCCTTGGCCGCGGCCTTGACCAAATCGTGAGCAACTTCGGCATGTGCCGGCGCTGGCTCGTCGCGGCGTCGCGCGCTCAGCGCGAAAGCCCCTCCGGCGAGGAGCGTGAGCACCCCGCCCACGCCAAACACCCAGGCCCACTCATGCAGCATCGTGCGACGGTCGCCATCGGTCCCGGCCTGCACGGCCGCCGAAGCGGCCAGCCGGGCCTGCTCGGCGGGCAGTGCCGAGCTTTGCTGTGCAATCGGTTCGGCGAGCTGGAACGCACCGGCGGCAGAGGTCACCGAGACGGTCACGGTCTGTTGCCAGCGCAGGTCGATGATCGTGCGGGTACGCGGCTCGATGGCCACCGTGAGCACGTTGCTGTCGCGGTAGGTCGCCGGCAACGCGGCCGGCGCGACGGTACCTGCGGGGATCAGTCCCAGCGGCAGGCGTCCGCCGTTGGCCTCGGCGATCTGCGCTGGCGTCAGCGTGGCCGGGTGGCCGGCCGGTCCGTCCCCTTTGATCGAGACGGTGTACGTGTCGACCGGCAGGCCGTCACGGTTCTCCGATCCGGCGCGGCTCAGTGTCAGCTCGCGCACCTCGCCCGCCCGGTGCGGCTCGGCCGGGCTCTGGACCGTGGTCCGGACTACGGCGTTGTCCGCGCGGACGGACAGGACCGACGCGGCGAAGGCACCGCTGCCGGTCACCGGTGCCGGGTCGACCGTCGGCGCGACCGCGGCCAGAATCGCGGCGGTGCCGGTCAGCGCGGCGCCCGCACCGAGCAGCGTCAGGCCCAGCCGGCGGGCCGGCCAGCCCTTGCCCGGCGCCCAGCCGACGAACAAGCCCACCGGGATGAGGTAAGCCAGCCAGCCGGCGACCTCGATGATCACCGGGTGGCTCTGGACGCCGAACAGGCCGGTGAGCAGCGAGGACTGCACCGTGCCGGGCCGCGCCAGCCAGGTCAGGTTCAGTGCGGAGGTCTGACCCCAGTTCAGCCAGCCCGCCTCATGGGCGGTGTGCAGCGCGGTGACGACCAGGCCGGCCGCGACCAGCGCCAATACGATGCCGGTCACCCGGAAGAACTTGGAGAGGTTGATCCGCACGCCGCCGCGGTAGATCCCGTACCCGAGCACGACGGCGACCAGGATGCCGAGCAGCGCGCCGATCGCCGGGGTGGTCGTGTTGGACGACTCGTTGAACGCGGCGAGCAGGAAGACGGCGGTCTCGAACCCTTCACGCAGGACCGCGAGGAAAGCCATGAGGACCATGGCCAGCCCGGCCCGGGATCCCCCGGTCATCGCCTCGGCCGTCAGGCCCTCGAGCTGACCCTTGAGTTCACGGCTGTGCCGCTTCATCCAGACGATCATGTAGGTGACCATCGCGATGGCCACGATCCCGACGACGGTCTCCAGCCCTTCCTGCTGTCGCTGCGGGAGTTCCCGCGAGACCACATTCAGGACGATGCCGACGCCGGCACACAGCAGCACCGCCGCACCCACGCCGATGAAGACCCAGCGGAGCAGGTCCTTGCGTCCCTGCTGACGCAGGAAGGCAGCCACGATGCCCACGATCAGCGCCGCTTCGAGCCCCTCCCGCAGCCCGATCACGAACGTGGGGAGCATCGACAGACCTCCGCGATCGGCTCGGGATACGGCCCGCACGGGCCAGGCTAGGTTAGGCAACCCTATGTAACCACAGCGCCGCCTCGCCCGACAACGGCCCCCCCGATCAGGTTCTAGAGTTCGCCGCATGGGCGACGCGGCGCGGAACCAGGATCGGGCGATGAGGCGCAGCGTGGATCTCAACGCCGACCTCGGTGAGGGCTTCGGCGCCTGGCGGCTGACCGACGACGAGGGTCTGCTGGAGGTCGTCACCAGCGCCAACGTCGCCTGCGGCTTCCACGCCGGGGACCCGTCGATCATGCGGCGGGTCTGCGCGGGCGCCGCGGCCCGTGGCGTGACCGTCGGCGCCCAAGTGTCCTACCGCGACCTGGCCGGCTTCGGTCGCCGGCGCATGGACGTGTCGGCCGAGGCACTGGCTGCGGACGTGCTCTACCAACTTGCCGCGCTGGACGGGATCGCGCGCGCCGAGGGGACGCGGGTGCGCTACGTCAAGCCGCACGGCGCCCTCTACAACACCGCGATGGACGACCCGGTGCAGGCGGGCGCGATCGCCGCGGCGGTGGCCGCGTACGACAGCGTGCTGCCGCTGCTGGGGCTGTCGTCCTCACAGCTGTCCGCCGCGGCCGGTCGGGCGGGGCTGGCGTACTTCGCGGAGTCCTTCGCCGACCGCGCCTACCGGGACGGAAGGCTGGTACCGCGCACCGAGCCCGGCGCGGTGCACGACGAGCCCGCCGTGGTCATCACGCAAGCCTTGGCCCTGGCCGAGGCCGGCGCGGCATCGATCTGCGTGCACGGCGACACCCCGGGCGCTGTGGGCCTCGCCGCCGCGGTGCGTGCCGCCCTCCTGGACGCCGGCTACGACCTGGCGCCGTTCGTGCCATGAGCCGGGTACTGCCGTACGGGCAGGCCGCGCTGCTCGTCGAGACCGATGCCCCGCTGGCCCTGTGGCGTGCCGCGGCCCGGCTGCCCGGTGTCGTGGAGGCCGTCCCCGCCGCACGGACGGTGCTGCTGCGCTTCGACCCCGCGGTCACCGGCGAGGGGGCACTGACCGCGGCCGTCGCACACCTCGACCTGGCGCACACCCCGTCGCCGCCCGCTCCGACCGTCGAGCTCGAGGTGCGCTACGACGGGGCCGACCTCGATGTCGTGGCCGACGAGACCGGCCTGTCCCGCGACGAGGTGATCGGGCGCCATGCCGCCGCCGCCTACGTGGTCGCATTCGGCGGGTTCACGCCGGGATTCGCCTATCTCACCGGGTTGGACCAGGCGCTGCGGCTACCCCGGCTGGCCTCACCGCGCACGTCCGTGCCGGCCGGATCGGTCGCGATCGCGGACGACTACACGGGGATCTATCCGCGCTCCTCCCCCGGAGGCTGGCGGCTGCTCGGGACGACCGACGCCGACCTCTGGGACGCCGTCCGCGCGGAGCCGGCCCTGCTGCGGCCCGGCATGCGCGTCCGGTTCCATCCGGCATGATCACGCTGCTCTCGTGCGGGGCGCTCGCGACCGTGCAGGACCTCGGCCGGCCGGGTCACGCGGCGCTCGGCGTCCCCCGCGCCGGCGCCTTCGACCGCGCCGCGCTGGCACTGGCCAACCGCCTGGTGGGCAACCCGGCCGGTGCCGCCGGGCTGGAGCTCACCCTCGGGGCGTCCCTGCGGCTGGACGCGGCGGCGACCGTCGCGCTCACCGGTGCGCCCTGCCCAGGTCTGGACTGGGGCGTCGCGCTCAGCCTCGCCGGCGGGACCACGCTCGCCCTCGGCGTGCCGCCCACCGGGCTGCGCAGCTACCTCGCCGTGCGCGGTGGCGTCGAGGCCGCTGCGGTCCTCGGCTCGCGCTCGACCGACACGCTCAGCGGGCTCGGGCCGGTGCCGCTCACCGCGGGCGACAGCCTCGCCGTCGGCCCCGAACCGCACACCCCGCCCAGCGGCGCCGCGGCGGTTCCGGCGCCGGCCGGGAGCGCGCTGCGCGTGAGGCTCGGCCCGCGCGAGGACTGGTTCACACCGCGGGCGCGGCAGCTGCTGCTGGACGCCACCTGGACCGTCCGGCCCGACTCGAACCGGATCGGCCTGCGCCTCGACGGTCCGGTGCTCGCGCGCGCGATCGGCGGGGAACTGCCCAGCGAGCCGACCCTGCCGGGCGCGCTGCAGGTTCCCCCGGACGGAAGGCCGATCCTGTTCGGTCCGGACGCACCCGTGACCGGCGGCTATCCGGTGATCGCCGTCGTCCACGACGAGGACCTCGACCGCGCCGCGCAACTGCGGCCGGGGGACGTGCTTCAGTTCGTGAGCGGCCGGACCACCTGGTAGATCAGTGCGGCGACTGCGGCGGCCGCCGGAATGGTCAGGATCCAGGCGAACACGATGTTGCCGGCCACGCCCCAGCGCACCGCCGAGAAGCGCCGGGTGGCACCCACGCCCATCACTGATGAGGTGATCACGTGCGTCGTGGAGACCGGCAGTCCCCAGTGGGACGTCACGAGCATGACCCCCGAGGCCACGGCCTGCGAGGCGAAGCCGGAGGCCGGCGACAGCGAGATGATCCGGCGACCGAGGGTGCGCATGATGCGCCAGCCACCGGAATACGTCCCGATGGAGATCGCGGCGGCCGACGCGAAGATCACCCAGTACGGGATGCCGGCGCTGGCGTCGAGGTGGCCGGAGACGACGAGGGTTAGCGCGATGACGCCCATGGTCTTCTGTGCGTCCTGCGTCCCGTGGCCGAACGACATCGTCGCCGCTGACAGGATCTGCGCCCAGCGGAAGCCGCGGTTCGCCTTGACCGCGTTCGCGCTCCGGAAGATCCACAACAGCCCGAGCATGAACAGGTAGGCGAGCACGAACCCGATCAACGGAGAGACGACCATCGGGACGATGACCTTGTCGACCACACCCCGCCACTCCACGCCTTCGCTACCTGCGAGGGCGGCCCCGACCAACCCGCCGATCAGAGCGTGCGAGGAGGACGACGGCAGCCCGAAGTACCAGGTGACGAGGTTCCAGAAGATCGCCCCGCCCAGCGCGGCGAGTACGACGCCCAAGCCCTTGGTGCCGTGTGTCGGCGTCTCGATGATCCCGTTGCCGACGGTCTTCGCGACCTCGGTGGAGACCAGCGCGCCGACCACGTTCATCACGGCTGCGAGGGCGAGTGCGACGCGCGGGGTCAGGGCCCGCGTCGAGATGCTCGTGGCGATCGCGTTCGCGCTGTCGTGGAAGCCGTTCGTGTAATCGAACCCGAGCGCGACGATGATGATCACCACCGCCAAGGTGGTGGTACCCAACTGGCTACGACTCCTTGACCGCGATCGTCTCGACCGCGTGGGCGACGTGCTCCAGCGCGTCCGCGGCATCCTCCAGCCCGTCTGCGACCTCCCGCAGCTTGACCATGGTCAGCGCGTCGTAGTCGCCGCTGAACAGCCGCGACAGCAGCTTGCGGTAGACGCGGTCGGCTTCGTTCTCGAGCCGGTTGACCTCGATCCAGTACGGCTCGAGATCACGCAGGGTCTTCAGCCGTCCCATCGCGTCACCGGTCTCGGCCGCCGACCGGACGAGCAACTGGATCTGATCGGCCATCAGCGCCGGCAGTTTGCCGACATCGGCGAGTACGACGAAGTCGGCCGCCGCCTCGATCGAGTCGATCACGTCGTCGAGCGCGGAGGCGAGACGATAGATGTCCTCACGGTCGAACGGGGTGACGAAGCTGCTGTTGAGCCGACGCATGATCCGGTGGGTCACGGCATCCCCCGCGTGCTCGCGCTCGCGCAGCTCCTTGGCAATGGCCTCCCGGTTGGCGTTGGGGTCCAGCAGACCCGCGAGCACCTCGGCGGCTTCGGCGACGTTGCGGCCCGCCTCGGTGAACATCCCGTAGAAGGCGCTGTCGCGCGGTGTCAGGCGGATCCCCACTTCGCTCCTCGTGAGCTGCGTTCGTCGGTGTGCGAGTAGAGCGTAAGGCGTACGGCGCGGGCCTCCGAACCGGCCCGGCTCGTCGTACCCGCACGCCGTCCCGATCATCGGGTTCGCGTGCGGGAACCTCCCACTTGCCGGGGATTCACTCGAACACGATGGTCTTGTTCCCGAACACGAGGGTGCGGTGCTCCACATGGGCCCGTACGGCCCGGGCGAGAGTGACGACTTCCAGGTCGCGGCCCTTGCGTACCAGGTCGGCCACGGTGTCGCGGTGCGAGACGGGGGTGACCTCCTGGGCGATGATCGGGCCCTCGTCCAGCTCGCGGGTGGCGTAGTGGGCGGTGGCCCCGATGAGCTTCACGCCGCGCTGCTGGGCCTGGTGGTAGGGCCGCGCGCCGGCGAAGGCGGGCAGGAAGGAGTGGTGGATGTTGATGATCCGGTACGGGAATTCGTCCAGCACCGTTTCGTCCAGGATCTGCATGTAGCGGGCCAGTACGACCAGTTCGGTGTCATAGCCCTTGAGCAGCTTGGTGATCTCGGCGTGCGCCGCGGCCTTCGTCTCGGCGGTGACCGTCACGTGGTGGAAGGGGACGCCGTGGAACTCCGCGAGCGCCGCATGGTCGGGATGGTTGCTGATCACCGCGACGATCTCGACGTTCAGCTCGCCGGAATGCCAGCGTGCCAGCAGGTCGGTGAGGCAGTGCGGCTGCTTGCTCGCGAGGATCGCCACGCGCGGACGCTCGTCGGAGAAGTGCACCTGGGCATCCATCTCGAAGCGCTCGGCGACCGGCGCGAACGCCGCGGCCAACTGGTCGCGGCCGATCCTCGCGCGGTCGAGGTCGAACTCGACACGCTGGAAGAAGACCCCGGCTTCGGTGTCGACGTGCTGCTCGGCGTGTACGACGTTGCCGTGGATGCCGAGGATGAAGTCGGCCACGGCGTGGACCAGGCCCGGCCGGTCAGGACAGGAGATGAGCAGGGTGGCAGTGGTCATCGCTCGAGTTCGCTCCGCAAGCGTCGCTCAGCGCTTGATGATCTTGCGGACGACCAGGAGCAGCACGAGCCCGCCGACCCCGGCCACGACCGCCTTGCCCTGCGGCGTCTGCAACTTCTCCAACAGCGTCGCCTTGCCCTTCTCCACCAGGCGCTTCGGGTTGCCCCGATAGGCCAGCTGGTCGACGGTCTCCGCGAGGGAGACGCGGGCAGCCTCGATGTCGCGCTGGATCTGGTCAGCAGTGCGGTCCGCCATGTGATCAGCGTAATCGGTACGGTGCTGCCCATGACGATTCGATTGGCGCCGGGCGACCCGGCCCCCGCGTTCGCGTTGCTCGATCAGGACGGCAAAAGGGTCGCGCTGAAGGACTTCGAGGGCCGCAAGGTGATCGTCTACTTCTACCCCGCGGCGATGACACCGGGCTGCACCAAGCAGGCCTGCGACTTCCGCGACAGCCTCGACTCGCTGCAGGCGGCCGGCTACGCGGTGGTCGGCATCTCCCCCGACAAACCGGAGAAGCTGGCCAAGTTCCGCGACCGCGACGCGGTCACGTTCCCGCTGCTGTCCGACCCGTCGCGCGAGACGCTGCAGGCCTACGGCGCGTTCGGAGAGAAGACGATGTACGGCAGGACGGTCACCGGTGTGATCCGCTCGACGTTCGTCGTGAATGAGCAGAGCAAGATCGAACTCGCCCAGTACAACGTTCGGGCGACCGGTCACGTGGCCAAGCTGCGAAAGGACCTCGGCCTGACCTGACCGTTAGGCTGGTCGGGTTCTCTGGGGCCGTAGCCCAACGGCAGAGGCAACGGCTTTAGGTGCCGTGTAGTGCGGGTTCGAATCCCGCCGGCCCTACTCATGTGATGTCTCACGACATCGGAACCCCTGAACCCACATCACGGAGCTTTCGTGATCCGTCCAACCTCTCGCGCAGTGACCCAACGATGCCTCTCGGCGGACGCTGAGCTGTTCACTCAGGTCGAGGTATGTGCGTGGCGCGGATCAGTTCCTTCTTGTGCGCGGCGATCGCATCCGCCATCTCCTCGGCCGACAGGGCCCTGCCGCCGAAGTCGGCACCGCCGGGGCGCAGCCCGTCGAGCACCATCGGCAGGTAGCGCTGCCACATGTCCGGGGCGATGGTCCCGGCGACGTCGGTGACCGAGCAGAGCATGAGCACCAGGAAGCCGAGGTCGCTGGGCTCGGCGTCCTCGCGTACGACCCCGGCCCGCTGGCCGCGTGCGAGCAGCAGACTCAGCGCGGCCACCAGGCGTTCCCGGGGCTGCCCCACCTCGTCGGGGTCGTAGTCACCGAGGAACACCTCGCGCAGGCCGCGGCTCTCGGCCTGCAACCGCAGTACGCCCTCGAAGAAGCCGCCGATCGCCTGCCACGGGTCTTCGACGCGCAGCGCCTGCTCGGCGATCTCGACCACGCGGTCGAGGGCCTGCTGCGCGCAGGCGGCGACGAGTTCATGCTTGTTGTAGAAGTGGCGGTACGCCGTTCCCACGCCCAGGCCGGCGTGCTTCGCGATCTCGTCCAGGCTCGCTTCGATGCCCCGGGAGGCGAAGACCTCCCGGGCCGCATCGATCAGCAACTCGCGGTTGCGAGCGGCGTCCTTGCGCATGGCTCTATCAGAGCATCCCGACGCTGTGCTCTGCCTCTGCCACGTCGACCACGCCCGGGCGCAGGACGATCGCCGAGATCACGGCGCCGGCCAGGTAGACGCCAGCCGCGATCCAGAACGCCACCTGGTAGCTGTGCACCGCCGCGGCCGCCCCGAGTGTCTGTGGGTCGGTGGCACCGGCCAGGTGCGCGGCCACGTAGTTGCCGGCAACCGACGCCGCGATGGTGTTGAACAGCGCCGTGCCGATCGAGCCGCCGACCTGCTGAACGGTGTTGACCGTGGCCGAGGCGATGCCCGCGTCATCGGGCGCGACGCCCAGCGTCGAGATCGCGAAGGCGGGAGCGAAGACCACGCCGAGGCCGAGGCCGATCAGCAGCGAGGCCGGCAGCACGACGCTGACGTACGAGGTGTGCAGGCCGATCTGCGCGAGCCAGGCGATGCCGACGCCCGCGACGATCATCCCGGACGGGATCATCACCTTGGGGCTCACGTTGCGCAGCAGCACCGTGCTGCCCAGGGCGGAGGCCACGATGATCAGCAATGTCATCGGCAGGAAGGCCAGACCCGAGGCCACCTGGCTGTAGTGCAGGTTGACCTGCAGGTAGTAGGTCAGGAACAGGAAGACCGCGAAGAGGCCGGCGGAGGCGAAGATCATCACCAGGAACGCGCCACCGCGGTTGCGGTCCAGTAGCAAACGCAACGGCAGCAGCGGGCTCTTGGTCCGCGCCTGCAGCGCGAAGAACGCAGTGAGCAGGACGACCGAGCCGAGCAGGAAGCCGAGCGTCAGCGCGTCGCCCCAGCCCGCGGTCTCGGCACGCGAGAAGCCGTAGACAAGGGAGAAGAGGCCGGCCGTGACCAGGACCGTGCCGGGCAGATCCAGCTTCGGACGGCGCTCGGCCACACCGTGGTGCAGCCACAGCAGGGCGCCGACGACCGCGATCACGGCGAAGATCAGGTTGATGTACATCGTCCAGCGCCACGAGGCGTACTCGGTCAGCACGCCACCGAGCAGCAGGCCGATCGCGCCACCGCCGCCGGCGATACCGCCATAGATCCCGAATGCCTTGCCGCGCTCGGACGGGTCGGTGAAGATCACCGTGAGCAGGGCCAGGGCTGCCGGCGCGAGCAGCGCGGCGAACAGACCCTGGACGGCGCGGGCCGTCGCCAGCATCGCGAAGCTCTGCGCGGCACCGCCGAGGGCCGACGCGGCGCCGAAGCCGATCAGTCCGACGACGAAGGCCCATTTGCGACCGACCAGGTCGGCCACGCGACCACCGATCAGCAACAGGCCACCGAAGGCCAGCGAGTACGCCGTGATGATCCACTGACGGTCGGTGTCGGAGAAGCCGAGGTGGGACTGTGCCGTCGGCAGAGCGATGTTCACGATGGTCGCGTCGAGCACGACCATGAGTTGGGCGATGCCGAGAACGGCGAGGATCCACCAGCGGCGGGCGTGGTGCGGGTTCTTCTGGACCGCGACCTCGTCCGCCAACCGGATGTCGGTAGCTGACGTCATGACGACTCCCTGACTTAGCGGAGGTGTCTCCTCCGCTTTCGTCAGAGCGTAACGTCGATCCGGAGGTCTTTACTCCGTTTCCGCCGAGATTCGCGCCACAGTCCCCTGCTCGCAGCGCGATGCGCGGATGTCATGGCCGACGCTGGTCAGGCACCGCCCGGACTCCAGGTCCCAACTCCAGCCGTGCATCTGGCAAGTGAACGTGGTCCCGTCCAGCGAGCCGAAACGCTCGAGATCCGCCTTCAGATGCGGGCACCGGCGCTGGACGTCCCACTCGCCGAAGCGCACCGTGTCGGCCGCCTCCAGCACGTTCTGTTCGGCGAACCACCCCTCGGCGTACTGCAGTCGCTCCTCGTTGAGGCACTTGAAGAAGACGTAGACGAACTCGTTGTACGGCCCGACCCGGTGGGCGCTGAAGCGGCAGGACAGGAACAGGGAATTCACCCAGTCGATCTCGTGCTCGAAGATCAGCTGCTCGACATAGGAGCGCCGGGTGCGGAACCGGTAGCGCACCTTCTCGCCGGCGTACTCACGCACCTCGCGCGCCACGAAGTCGATCAACACGTCGACGTCGCCCCGCTCGGCGTCCTCGCACGAGAGGCGGATGCCGCCGTCGATGCCCCTGGCGATGTGGTCAGCCTCGACCAGCAGCGGGCCGAACCAGTCCTGGAGCGCGGCCAGCACGTCGATCTCGGGGTGCGCCCAGCTGGCCTTGGCGGCCTCGACCTCGGGCAGCCGCCGCGCCTGCATGTCCCGCAGGTACGCGGCCTTCGTGTCGTTGCTCGCGTAGATCGTCTGCGGGTCGTACGGGTGCACCACCGTGCAACTCTCGGCGGTGACCGTGGCAACCGAGCCCGGCAGCAGGAGCCGTCCCTCGTCGTGGCCGCGGGCCCGCAGGTAGTCCAGGTAGACCAGCTGGTCGGGGAAGATGTTCGACTCGTCATCGAAGATGTCGTTGAAGCCCCACAGCTCCTCGTCGAGGAAGCACGGCGGCCCGGCGGTCGGGAAGACGAAGCGCGCCCCGGCCTCCTCGATGTAGCGCAGCGTGCGGTCGAACTGCCGCTGCCGCTTGCTCAGCCCCAACGCCTGCTTCGCCCTGGCCGGCAGTTCGTAGACCATCGGGAACCAGATCGCGCCGGAGAACTGCACGAGGTAGGAGTCGATCGGGCCGAGCTCCAGGAACCGGGAGAGCTCCGCGGGCCGGGCGTCGTTCTGGTTCAGCAGCCGCTGCTCGCCGTCGTACACCCACAGCGACGAGTCGCCGATCGGACCGTCGGTGGGTGAGACCAGCGCGTCGATCATGACCTGCAGCCCGTCGAGCTCCATCACCTCGCCGTTGATCGGCTGGGCGAAGTTGCTGAAGCCGAGCTCGAGCAGCGCGTCGTGCAACTCGCTGGTCGGGAACTCCGGCAGCAGCACGGTGGTCTGCTTCGACACGTGCTTACGCAGGTTCTCGGGGTCGAAGTGGTCGCGGTGCAGGTGGCTGACGAACAGGTAGTCGACCCGCCCGACGGCGTCCCAGTCGAGCCGGCTGTTGTCCGGGAACGGGAACCACGAGCCGAAGTACGCGGGGTTCACCCAGGGGTCGGTGAGGATGGTGCCGTGAGCTGTCTCGATCAAGACACTCGCGTGTCCCAGCCCGGTGATCCGCATGGCTCGACCCTAATGCCAGAATGAGGGCGTCCGACCGAAGCCCTCAGGCCTGCCAGAAGTGGAGCCCGACACCGTGGCC